>Ga0255764_10002124_pt1 | contig 16303 bp, 15 predicted proteins | sample 071ome_30_FD_179964 | JGI IMG/M metagenome (GOLD analysis project Ga0255764, IMG submission 179964) | Coastal salt marsh microbial communities from the Groves Creek Marsh, Skidaway Island, Georgia - 071406AT metaG (version 2) | ecosystem: Environmental > Aquatic > Marine > Intertidal zone >... | reverse complement strand
CATGATCTTCCAGTTCGCCGTGGCTGGATTCATCCTCTATCAGCACTGTCCGCCGTCTCGTATGCTGGGTCTCGGTCTGATCGGGCTGCTGTTCTACCTGAGCACGACGGAGTTGGGCCATCGCCTACTGCGACGGATCCTCCAGAGCGGCGAGGCGGCGAATCCCCAACGCGTCGAGCGTGATGGTGATGGTGGTGGTGGTGGTGGTGGTGATGCGCGTGTCGAACGTCCCGCTCCGGCCGTAGACGGCCACCAACCGGCCGAGGAGCAGAACCAAGGACGCCAGGACGGCGCGGGGCACGGGTCGCCCCCGGTCGCGCCCCCTCCAGCCCCCGCGCCCCCGCCCCCGCCCCCGCCCGCGCGGCGCGGATGGCTCCGAGAAGTCCAAGCGTTCGTCCTCGGGTTCTTGGCGAGCCTCTTGCCGGCCGCCGATGAAGCCGGAAGGCCCGAGAACGTGCCGCAAGACGTGTTTGGCGGCCAGCAACGATAGGCATTCCTTATTTATTCCTTCGTTTCATTACATTTCATGAGTCGTAGTCACTCTTCAACTTTCTGTCGTTTCTTCTTCCCCTGCTCTGTGGGGGTTCTCGACGTCGGCGACCCGAGCGCCCGCAGCTTGCCCTGCGCGTCGAGCCACGACGACGGCGCGACGCCCACCAGCAGAAACGTGCGACACGATGGCATCAAGGAAATCGCGTCCACCACCAGCAGAACGTCTGGCCGTTTCAGATCGACCGAGACCTTGCACGGGCTCGCCTCGGATGCAAACCCTCCGCACACGCTCGAGATCAGGTCGAGCTTGTTCGCCGCCGCCACGAGCTTCCTCCCGTTGAAGACGGCGCAAATCTTTACCTCTTTCTTCGACCCGACCGACTTGAACACGTCGCTCGCCCCGTGCCCACGTCCGTCCGTCCCGAAAACGAGCTTCGCGAGCTCAGAGCCGATCTCCGCGATCCTCCGGCACGACGCCGCCGCGTTTCCCGCCTCACCACTATCCTCAAGTGCCATCGTCCGCAGCACAGGCGTGATGCGGACCGTGAAGGCCGGCGGATCGTCCTGCACGCCGCCGAGATGAAGGCGATCCAGCCTCGACAGGACGTCTGCATCCCGAAGCGCGTCCCCGCCGTCGCGGTCGCGGTCGCGGTCACCGTCGCGGTCGCGGTAGGGATTCCCACCGCGATCCCCGTCGCCGTCCGTACCGCCGTCGTTGTCCGTCATCAAGAGCACGACGCCCCGCGCGGCCAACTTGGCACTCTTCAGCTGCGATTCGTACAGGAGCAGCCCACTGGCCTCCCTCGTACAGCTGCGCTCTCGGCGCACAGCGCACGTCGCTAGGTATCCCCGCATTCCCCCTGCCCGCAAGCACTTCGCAGCATCGTACTTGAACCGACCGAGAGCAGGGTAGTCTTCATCGTAGTCCTCCTGGCCGGGCAACCTCCTCCCCATCTGCTGTTCGGCTGCCCGCAGAGACTCACCCATGGATCATCAATCAATGTGCTCGCTCGCATCGCCGATTGGCGTCAATTGCAATGACCCACGGCGAGCTCGGTCGTCATTGTGTCTCGCCGAGGGAAACGCGGGACATCCGAATCGGCCAGCCAGACGCCCATTGGAGAGAGAGACACGCGTATTGGGCACAGTTATTTGATTATATCTCGTCAGCGATATCGACTCTCCGTAGTTGGTGTACACGAGTGCTGCTGGATTCATATCATCAAGTCAGCCAAATCTTCACATGTCGCGAATTTCCCTCGTCCGTGGCCCTGCTGGGTCGCGCAGGGCACCGTTGAAGGTGTTTGCGCACAGTGAGGGCGCTCCGAGCCTCATTGTTCCGCGCAAGGAGTTGGTACGTCCATGCGACGGAGTCGATTCCACGCGAACTGCTTCTTCGCCCGCCCACTCGCCCACTCGGTCACTCACTGTCCTCTCCACGTCCGATCGTCGATCGTTCGGTCGTTCGATCCTCCGTCCAGGTCATCCCCACGCCCAAGTACTGCGAGTCTATTAGCAGGACGCGCCGCCGTCCCACGTCCACCGTGGAGATTGGCAACGTGCGCGTCGGCTCGGAGCACCCGATGGCCCTCCAGACCATGACCACGACCGACACGCGGGACGTCGCGGCCACCGTCGAGCAGGTGAAGCGTTGTGCCGATGCGGGTGCCGATATGGTGCGCATCACGGTCCAGGGAAAGAAGGAGGCCGAGGCGTGCATGGCCATCAGGGAGCAGCTGTTCAAGGACAGGTACGACACGCCGCTGGTGGCCGATATCCACTTCCAGCCGGCCGTTGCCATGATGGTGGCTGATGCGTTTGAGAAGATCCGTATCAACCCCGGAAACTTTGCCGACGGTGCCAAGAAGTTCGACGAGATCAACTACGACGACCCGGCGCAGTTCCAGGCCGAGCGCGAGAACATCCGCGAGCTGTTCTCCCCGCTGGTCGAGAAGTGCAAGTCGCTCAACAGGGCTATTAGGATCGGAACCAACCACGGATCGCTGAGCGCGCGCATTCTGTCGTTCTACGGAGACACGCCGAGGGGCATGGTCGAGTCAGCGTTTGAGTTTGCCGACATCTGCAGGGACATGGACTTCCACAACTTCCTGTTCTCCATGAAGGCGTCCAACCCCCTCATCATGGTCCAGGCCTACCGCCTGCTGGCCGAGGAGATGTACGCCAAGGGATGGAAGTACCCGCTCCACCTGGGAGTCACCGAGGCCGGAGAGGGAGAGGACGGAAGGATGAAGAGCGCCATCGGCATCGGCGCCCTGCTCATGGACGGACTGGGCGACACAATCCGCGTGTCGCTCACGGAGGACCCAGAGTACGAGATGGACCCGTGCAGGCGCATGGCCACCCTCGGGAAGATGGCCGACTCTGAGTCGTGGGGCATCGCGGACTTCGAGGAGCACAGGGACACCCATCTGTTCACCAGGAGGGTCGGATACTCGCCGACCAAGAGCGATGCCGACGCCTTTGACTACTCGCAGATCTTGCACAGGGACGGCAGCGTCTTCAGCGTCGTCACCCCCGCCGACCTGGCCAACCCGGAGGTCATGTACAGGAAGCTCGGCTGCAAGCTGGCGGTCGGCATGCCGTTCAAGGACATTGCCACGTCGGACACCATCATCATGTACGACCTGCCGAGCGCCTCGGACGCGGAAGCCTGCAGGGCCATCCGCAGGCTCCAGGAGGTCGGCGTGAACGTCATGGCCCCGGCCGAGACCCTCAAGAGCACGTCGTTCGACGGTGCCATCCCAATCATGCAGCTCAAGGTTGCCGCGGACGCCTTCAAGAGCTCCGGAACGGTCGAGGGAGCCGGCGAGCACTTTGCCGTATTTGTCGACGGGACCGAGACGGACGAGCAGCTCGCCGCCCTGAAGGACATGAAGCCGGACGTCGCCCTGCTCAAGATCGCCCCGGGAGTCTCCAGGGTGCACGCGTCCAGGAGGGTGTTCGAGGTGTTCCAGAAGAACGACGTCCAGACGCCGGTCATCCACCACATCACCTTCCCGGACGGCACCGACAGGGACGAGATCATCATCGCCTCGGGCGCGCAGGTCGGTGCCATGATGGTCGACGGACTGGGTGACGGTCTCGTCATCGAGTGCGTGACCGAGGACCTCGAGTTCGTCAGGAACACCTCGTTCGGCCTGCTGCAGGGCTGCAGGATGCGGAACATCAAGACCGAGTACGTGAGCTGCCCGTCGTGCGGAAGGACCCTGTTCGACCTTCAGGACGTCACCGAGCAGATCCGCGTGAAGACCGGCCACCTGCCGGGAGTGTCGATCGCAGTCATGGGATGCATTGTCAACGGCCCGGGAGAGATGGCCGACGCCGACTTTGGATACGTGGGCGGAGCCCCCGGCAAGATCGATCTGTACGTGGGCAAGGAGGTCGTGAAGAAGGGAATCGCGATGGAGGGTGCTCCGGACCAGCTCATCCAGCTCATCAAGGACAACGGCAGATGGCAGGACCCGGAGCCTGTGGAGGAGGATGCCGAGGTCGCCACGGTCTGAGAAGGAGAACGAGAACGAGAAGGAGAAGGAGAAGGAGAAGAAGGAATGATAGACAGGTAGTAGTAAGTGCGCACACGGGTGTAGTAAGCGCGAACACTGAGTGTTCGCGCCGGAAGCGATCGCTTCCGGCGAGAAGAAGAACTTTCTCTCTTCCTCGCGCGTGCAGACAATTGTACCACGCGTGTACGAAACATCTGTACCACGCGTTTCGACTTGCTTGGCGAGGGCGATATCGACGACGACGGGACTTCGAGTGCGCATGCCTCTGCTCAATGAAGAAGAAGGGAGCATAGCAGACAAGCGATAGCATAGCGATAGACAGCCACGGCTCTGCGTCCACCGCATGGGTCGCACGAAGCCAAACATCCTGATCACGGGCACGCCAGGCACCGGGAAGACCACGACGAGCGCCCTGTTGGCGGAGCAGACGGGTCTCAAGCACGTCAACGTCGGCGATCTGGTCAAGAAGGAGTCGCGTGCGCTTTTGGACTCGACCGAAAGCCAAGCGGCCCTCTCATGCTCACTTACGCAAGCGATTCACGCTCTTCCGTTCGCCAGTCCACTCGGGCTGGGATGATCAATACGAATGTTTCATTGTGGACGAGGACAAGGTGGTTGACGCCTTGGAGGAGATGAAGATCGACCAGGAGGGTGGCATGATCGTCGACTTCCACTCGTGCGATTTCTTCCCTGAGCGCTTCTTTGACTGCGTCATCGTCCTGCAGACGGACAATTCGGTGCTGTGGGAGCGGCTAGAGAAGCGGGGATACAACGAGAAGAAGCTGACGGACAACGTGCAGTGCGAGATCATGCACGTCATCGTGGAAGAGGCCCGGTACGTGAAGCGGAAACAAGAAGGAAGAGGGGTGGTTGGGGTGGCTTGCTTGCTGGCGGGGGAAGGTTGCCGCTCGCCGCCAAAACGCGAGCGTACACATGCATACACACACACTCACTGCCTACGTCTTGGATATCACTATGACAGAGAAAGCTACAGAAAAGAGATCGTGCACGCGATCCCCAGCAACGACGTTGAACAAATGGAGCAGAACGTCGACCGGCTCGTGGAGTGGGTTTCTAATTTCAAGCCAGGGAAGATGTAACCCTGCCAGGTTTCTGATGTGAGGCCTCGCTCAGCGAGCGGCTCCGGAGCGTACGGATCCGTATGCTCCGAAAAATGCAATTTTGTCCTCTACACACACTCTGTCTCTCAATCGTCGTCATCGCTTGCCGCTCGTCGTCGAGCAGCAGAGCCAGTCGTCCCTGTCCTCGTCGTTGTCCTTGCCCGCAGCCCTGGCAACCGGGAACATCCAGCTGACCGAGCCGTCGGCCTTGCGCAGCACCTGCGTGCACCGGGTGAACGGCGACGGGTTCTCAAATGCGAGCGAGTTGGGATCCGCAGAGAACGTGTACCGCATCTGGTGGCGCTGCTTCCACTTTTTGAAATACTTGGGCGCGAGCAGGTTGAACAGGTGGTCCCGCATCTCGTCGTTGGAGACGAGGATGCCCTCGCTGCCGGCGACCACGGCCGCGTACATCCAATACCAGTCGTCGTTGGATCCCATAGGCGCCGCGAAAAATCGGTTCTGCTCCGTCAGCGTCTGAAGCAGGGCCCTGGCCTTGGGCGCCGAGGCAGCTGGCCCCCGCGTCCGGTTGACGTGCAGGACGACCAGCGGCTTGAGGTCGGGGTAGTCGGCGGACACCCGGTCCACGACGGCCTCGATTTGCGAAAAGTTGAAGCCCCCCGACTCAAAGTTCTGGTTGTAAAAGGCCACATTTGCTGCGTCGATGATCACGCCAAACGGCCCGTGCTCGTCCAGCCACTTGACAAACCCGTGAAAGTCGTCCGGCCGCTTGCCTTGCTTCTCGGCGAGGCTCGAGATGCCTCGAGCGAACTCGGCATACTCACCATCGTCCAGATCGATGGCCTGCAACGTATCGTCGCAGCGCTCGCAGTAGCCGTCCGCACGGACCGTGCACAAGCCCGTCGACCACGTCGTCGACGTCCCCGACGTCCCCGCCGCCGCCGCCTCGCGCGCCGTCCTCGAGCCGAACACGTCCCGAAGCACGTCGATGGTGCTCGCCTCGAGGTCTGACGTTTCCCTGGACATGTGTCGGAGCACCGACTCGACCGTCTCCCACGCCACCGCCGAGTCTTCCGACTCGGACTTGGAGATTGCCTCGAGGATCTTCGCAAACTCCGTCTCGCCCGGCTCGAGGCCCGATTGCATCAAGTCTTCGTATACCTTGAGCGACCGCGTCGCGTCGCCTCGCTTCCCAAAGGCCGCCAGCGCCGGCAAAAAGCACCGGTTCCGCCGCTGGAGGGGATCGGGCAGGCTCAGCGCCTGCTGCAGCGCGGCCTCGCCGTTGCCCATGATGGCCTCCTTCCTCGCGAGCGCCGTGTAGCACATCTCCACCATTGGCGTCTCGCTGTTCGACGAGGACGACTCGCGCAGGCTGGCCAAGATCTCGTCGCACTTGTCCAGGCGCCCGGTCTCGAGGTGCTCGGCGCACTTCTCCTCGCTGTACACGTACGTCTCCCACTGGTCTCCGCCCGCGGCCAGGAACAACAATGTCACCAGACAGTCCGAAGGCAGCTTGATTCCGTCCCTCTTGGCCTCCTCGTAGGCCGCAAAGGCGTCCGCGTGCAGATCGACGCGTTTGGCCGACTGGTGTATCCTGGCGCGGAGCTGCACGGCCAGCGGGAGCACCTTCTTCTTCTTCTTCTTCTTTTGATCCTGCTGTTGTCCTGTTGCATGGGGCGCACCCGCGTCGGTGGCGGTCTTTTGTTTCTTCGCGGCTGGGACGCCGGCGCCGTTGGTGTTGTCGGCCGCGGGCCCCTTGAGCGCCTGCTCCGTCGTCTGTGTCTGTGCGGCCATCAGGATCGGTCTGAACGTGATCCAACGGAGAGGCGCGTGGTGATAGTGGCGACTCGGCGATTGACGGTGGTGACTAGTGCTCCGAATCGAAAGGGTGCATGGCTGACGGAATGCAACCGAGCGGAGGGAGAAATACGGCCTCAGGAGGAGCAGACGCGCCACAAGAGACATGAGACAGCGTCTGTTCTGTTCATGAATTTGCGTCTACGAGTGGAGAGCAAGATTTTCTTCTTCTTCGCGAATGGGTTGGTTGGTGACCGATTGGTCATTGCAATGACAAACGTTTCGGGAGTGCCCCCTCCCCCCCTCGGGCTCTGTCGCGAGTGCTGCTCGGGAGCGAGCGTCGGACGCTCCCGGGCCCATCGCTGTCGCGGGGCGACGACGGACAGCACCCGCTCCCGACGACGGTCCACGGACACCGGGGGCGGGGGGTGGCTTGCCAGTCGCTTGTTCGCGGTCGCCGCACGTGCCGTGGGCTAGCACCACGGGGCCTCCTGCCGCGCGCCGAGGAAGAGCTCGTACTACTCGCGACGACGTGCGCGACCACCATCGACCACGGCCTCTCCTCTGAGTGAGTCATTGTGCGAGGCCACCGGCCGCTCGGCACAGCAAACGTTACTTTACGTCTCTGACAAGCGAATCCTCCTCGTCAGACTGTAACTATGGGTACGTGTCTAGGCGTTTCTGAGAACGCTCCTGTCCTTTTTGCGCTCATAAGCTCGCGAATGGAGGCGGCCGAATCCTCGGCGGTCGGCCCCTCTTTCGCCGTCCTTTTGATCCACGATGCGACTATTTGCTACCTGAAGCCACTATAATACGACCGCCGGCCTCCGCGTGCCCTGGAACTGGGCATTTCTCGGCGACGCCATTTTCGCAATTCCCCAAATGGCGTTTCTGTCCTCCTCTGCCGTTCCAGGGCGCGGCGGACGTGTCCGGCGTGTCCTTTGTGCTATTATTGGCGATTAGGAGCCGCGAGACGGGCTCTGATTCGACTCGTGTCGCGGCGTGATGTGTCCATGTGGTCGTCCTCACGCACGCATCAGGCCGCTCGCTGACTGCCCGCGCATTACTCGCTCGCTCACTCGAATCGCCGTCGTCGACAACGCGCAGGTAAGACTCGTGGTATGGGAGCCGGGCGCAAGCTCCGCTTGCTGCGTAAGGAAGAGAGGTGGGCCGACAAGGACTTCAAGAAGTCCAACCTCGGTTCTGAGTATAAAAAGCCGTTCGCCGGCGCTTCCCACTCCAAGGGAATCGTCGTCGAGAAGATCGGAATTGAGGCCAAGCAGCCCAACTCTGCTATTCGTAAGTGCGCGCGTGTGCAGCTCATCAAGAACGGAAAGAAGATTGCGGCGTTCGTCCCCAACGACGGTTGCCTGAACTTCATCGAGGAGAACGACGAGGTTCTCATCGCTGGATTCGGAAGGCGGGGACATGCCGTCGGAGATATCCCGGGAGTCCGTTTCAAGGTCGTCAAGGTGTCTGGAGTCTCTCTGCTGGCGCTGTTCCGCGGAAAGAAGGAGAAGCCCAGGAACTAGGGAGGCACCCGCCGAAAGGTCACTTTGTTAACTTATTTATAACCCACAGCTAAAGCGAAAACGGACGGACATGGCACAGCCCAGCGATGGGTCACTTCCGCCCGGTCAGCGTGTGGACCAGCGCCTCCCCCTTCTTCGCCACCTCCTCGCCGACGTCTAGGGCGCCCATGAACGCCCTCCGCGCGTTTTCGTCCTCTATTGCATTCGGATGCACGCTCACGATGCCCGCCCGCTTCAAGGCGCCCAGCAGCACGGCCGCGAGGGCGGCCTGGACGCACGTCGCCGAGAGCCACCCCATCGCTCCAGTTCTCCCGGCAATTGAAACGGCAACGACGTGGGGGCGGGCCCAGAGAGCTGGCCAGGGACAACTCTATTCCTGCTCGCACGCGTCTAGGGTAGCAGATCACACAGGTGTTGTTTGGTTTGGGCTCGTTCTTATTTGAAACTGAACACGCGGAGGGGGCCTGATTGCTGTCTATTCACCATTCTCGCGCTCTTGAATGAGTGAGAGAATGCATCACCACCCTATTCCGTTTCTCGACGCGGCCGGGCTGCTCCGGGAGGACGAGGACTTCACGACGAGCCTGCGGGAGGCCTGCGTTGGGCAGGGCGTCTTCCACCTCTGCCACAGTGAGGTCCTCTTTGGAGAGCACCGCCCGCCGCCGATCGACGACGCCATCGACGCCACCAAGGCCTTTTTTGCGCTGCCGACCAGCGAGAAGCGGCGATTCGAGCGCTCGAAGGACCGGGCTGCCGGGTTCAGCGACTGCGAATTGACGGTATGCGAGGCTCCTCGCCGATCTGCCAACTTCAGCCGACCATCTCTCTCATTACCACCCCATCTCTCGCGCAGAAACAACTTCTCGACATCAAAGAAGTGCTCGGTGGGTATTCGAACTCGATCGACGCTGCGGCTCGCGCCCCGATGTTCGCTCGCTGGCTCCCTCACTCCCTCACTCCCTCGCTCCCTCGCTCGCTCCCTCCCTCCCTCGTCCAGACATCGCGTGGGTCCCCCGGCCCGACCTCCCGCTCGATCACGAGCTCAATGTCGGCATTGACGGCTACAACGTGTTCCCGGACGGAAGCTATCATGAAAAGCTTTTACGTTATTACCAGAGCGCAGTGAAGAATGTTTGCAACCGCCTAATGCGGGCACTCTGCGTCGCGTTCGACATGGACCACGAAGCGGTGGGTATTTGACTGATACCCGTCTCCCAAACCAAACGAAACCACTCACCCACGCCCCCTGGTCGTCTATCTCCAGGTTCGTGCCGCTCTACTGGACGAGACGCGAAGCATCGGGTTCATGAGGCTCAACTACTACGCAGAAGCGGGCGAAACGATGAACATCCACGAGCACACCGACGCTGGCCTCTTCACCGTACTGTGGGCCAACGACGTGCGGGGGCTTGAATACGAGGACCCGAGCACTGGCGAGTTTGTCAGGCTCGATCAGCTCCCTGAAGACTCGCTCACCCTCACCATCAACGTGGGCGACATGTTCCAGGTGGGTACTGAGCTCGGCCGAGACGTGCGCTCTGCATGCCGACCCTCTCACTCTTCCATTCACTCACGCTCCGCGCTCGTTCGTTCGCTCGCTCACCAGGTGCTCACCAATGGGAGGGTCAGAGCGCCCAAGCACCGCGTGATCTGCGACCCAGACCTCTACACAGGCTTTGAGTTCCCCCGCTACTCCATCGTTTTGTTCTACAATCCGAGCGAGCACGCTGTGGTCTCCCCGGCACTGAACACCGACGAACGGGGAACCGAGCTCCCCCCACTCTACAGGGACGTGCCCTGGACCGAGTTCCGCCGTCGACGCTTCGCCGGCGACCTCGCGGACGAAGGCCGGGACGAGGTCCAGATCAAAGACTACGAATTGTCGCCATAGTCCATCGTCCATCGTCCATCGCCCACCGTCGTTCGTCATTTCGCAAGTAAGTCACCATTTCACTTTTTGCACAGCTTGAGCTTCTTGAAGAACGGCCCCACCAGCGACTTGCGGTTGGGTGCGGCCGCGAGCGCCGTCGGCACATTCTCGGGCTGCTCGATCCACAGCTTGTGCATCACCCCCGCCTCCTCCAACTTGGCCGCAATCTGCAACAACTGCACCTCACCCGTCGCCTCCAACACGACCTTCCGCATATGATCGATATTGTCCGGAGCACAGTACGCGGCCGTGTCTGCCGCGTCCCGACTCAGCCAGAGCGCCGCCGTCGCAGCGTGCGCCGCCTGCGCAGCGACCGCGCCCACCGGCCAGTCGACCACCACGTCTTTCCGAATCGCCACGTATTGTACCAGCGGATCTGCCGCACTCGCCGCGTCCGTACCCGGCGTCGCCATGGCTGCTCGAGACTTCGAGCGTGAGAGCGAGACGGAGACGTTCGCTGCTCGAGATGTCCGGCGCCAGACTGCGGCCAGGGCGGATGACCGTGCAGCGATCTGCATACAGAGCGCCGTCGAACCAGCCGAAATGGGCCAGGAGCGCGACAGAGGAGGCGGAGAGCGCGCGAAAATATGTGGGGGTGGTCCGGCACTCTGAGGTCACGAGAAGCAGATTGAATTCGTATGCCCACGACGTGATCCGACACGTTGATACATACGAGGAGAATCATCCAATACGAGCGCGCCAGCCGCACCTGTCATCGCTGCACGGAGCTATACGGACGGAGGAAGGCATCGCCATTCACCGATGGTGCTCACAGCGGCGTGTAGCCTCCCGCGGAGGGGGCTAGGCGCGAGGCACATGAATACAACCGGTAGGACGTCAATGAGCACGCAGAAGACGCGCGTGAACGCTGCGGCAGAATACAGGGGGCCGAGCATTGTCCACGACGCCCAGCTGTGGACGCCTCAGCAACCCACCATAGTGGCCTCGGGCACCGGGGCGCCCGGCGAGGCCGCTGCCACGTCGTACGACAACCACAAGCCCCAGACGCCGCCGCCGGATCTGCCGTCGCTGCTCCTGGACAGCAGGATTGTCTACCTGGGAATGCCGCTGGTACGTCGCTGGCTCTGATTTCCCTTTGGTCTCTCGCGTGGCCGCTCCAATCTATTATTCCTCACGCACGCTCTCACGCACACTCTCACGCGCGCATCGTCGTCCGTTTCCAGGTTCCCGCGGTGACCGAGCTGATTATCGCCGAGCTGCTGTTTCTGCAGCATCAGGACCGCGCCAAGCCCATTTACCTGTACATAAACTCGACGGGGACGACGCGGGCCGATGGGGAGACGGTTGGATTTGAGACGGAGGGCACGGCGATTTACGACGCGATGAGCTTTGTGAAGAATGAGATTCATACGGTCGGCGTGGGTGTTGCCATCGGGCAGGCGTGTATGCTGCTGAGCGCCGGGGAAAAGGGGCACAGGTATATGCTGGAGCACGCGACGGCGATGATGCACCAGCCGAGGTGCCCGCCGACGGGTGCTCGGCAGGCTATCGAGGTGGAGATCAAGTGGAAGGAGGTGCTGGCGCAGAAGAACAATATGCTGGAGATTATGTCGAGGACGACGGGGCACGACGCGAAAAAATTGGAGAAGGATATGAGCCGTCCGCTGTACATGCAGCCGAAGGACGCAATCAGCTACGGTATCGCCGACGGGATCATCACGCCGTCTGCGACCATCACGGGCGCGGTCAAGTCGGCGGAGCAGTGGGACAAGGATGCCGGTCTCGTCAGGGCCTAGGCCGATTGCTGTCGTTCGCTGTATTTCGTTCGCTGTAATATCACCCATTAGTGGGCTGAAGTGATCGGTTCTTTAAAACGTCAGCGTCAGCGTCAGCAGTCGAGTCGTCAACGAGCGGGCGTCGGCGGCGAGCCGCGCGGCGTCAAAGGGATCCGGGACGTTGTCCTTCGTCTCGAGCGCCTGGGCGGCGCTCGAGACGCCCAACGCGAGCGCTTCCTCTTTCCGCCGGCCCAACGACAGGCCGCGGACGAAGCCGGCCAACAGGCAGTCGCCCGCTCCGTTGACGCTGGCGATGCTGTTAGCCGGGAGTGCAGGACAGTGTGCCAGACGGATTCCCGTTTCGCACGACCAATAGAGCCCCGCGCCGTATTTTCCGGCCGTCAGGAGCACGTGACGGGCTCCCCGTCCAAGCACCGCGTCCACCGCCGCCGCCACTCGGAAAAACACGTCGGGAACGCCGTCGCCGTTGACCGTTCGTCGCCGCGCACGCCCCGGCGGTCTCGATTCTTCTGAAGAAATACCACGAGTCGTATCTATAGCTCGCGCAATTTCGAGCAGCTCTTCTGTGTTCGGGGCGAGGTAGTCGATGAAGGGCAGCGCCGGCAGGCACCGAGGCGCCTTGCTCACCGTCGCCGGGTCGAAACAGACGGCGCAGCCCCACCCCCGCGCACGCCGACAGACCGCCTCCAGAACATCGCTCGGTAGGTCCCCATCCGCCACGACGATCCCCCCGCCGTACTCGTAACAGTCCATGCGGGACAGCGCCATCGCCGGCGTCACCCGCTCGTCGAGGACACGCACGTCGGCGAGGGAAAAAACAACCTGACCCTCGCCGTTGAACAGACACAAGACCGTCGCCGTCCGAGCCCCCTCTATTGTCAACACGCCCTCCGTCCTGATGCCCGTCCGCGAGCACAGCTCAAGGAGCTCGCGGCCCGCGCCGTCGGTGCCGACGGCCGAGACGAGGCTCGCTGCCGACCCGAGGCCTCGAAGCGCCCGCGCAATGTTCAGGCACACCCCACCCGGCGCATGTGTCACCTTGCCGATCCACGAGGCCTGGTTGGCGACGCGCATCGAGAACGACGTCGACGGGGGCATGTCTACCTCGGCCTGCACGTCGGAGATTATCGATCCGACCAAGAGGACCGCGCGTTCGGCTCCTTCGTCGAGGGTCGCCGGTGCCCGGTACCAGTACCCATCGTGTGCGCTCCCCAGGTCCATCAGCTGCCGCGATACGATCCCCACCCTTCTTCTCGACGACGAGGAGGCCTCGTTTTGTGCTTCCGGAAGCATTGCACAAACATTGATGGACCCACGACGACGACGATGGAAGAGGCTCCATCCATCTGTCGGTCGAGACGGAATCACACGCCGACATTGACATGAACGTGGGCACAGACGATATCAGCTCGTTCTCGGAAGAGGACGTGGCGTTCATGCGGCTGGCGTTGAGCGAGGCCAGCACCGCGCTCGACGTCGGCGAGACGCCGGTGGGCTGCGTGGTCGTGCGGGATGGCGCCGTGATTGCGCGAGGACACAACGAGACGAATGCCACCCGGAACGGCACGCGCCACGCCGAGATGATCGCCATCGACGAGATACTGGAGGCCGACCGGCGGGCCGGCCGACCGGCCGACTTCAGTGCGTGCACGCTGTACGTGTCGTGCGAGCCTTGCATCATGTGTGCGGGTGCGCTCAGTATTCTCAAGTTTCGGAATGTGGTGTACGGGTGCGCGAACGACAAGTTTGGTGGCAATGGCAGCATCCTGTCGATCCACGAGGGGGGCCGAGGCGGCTGCGGTCGCGGCCGCGACGAGGCGGCGGGTGGAGCGACGTACCCGTCGGTCGGCGGCCTGATGAAGGACGAGGCCATCCGGCTGCTTCAGGAGTTTTACGTCAGCGGGAACCCGGCGGCGCCGAAACCGCACCGCCCCGTGCGTTCTCGGGCAGAGCGCAACACCGCCAAGCGGAAAAAGGCAGAGGCTGATCAAACCGATAGTTGCACCGATGATTCATGAAATACACACAACGACTAGGACGGCACGTAGTCAAACGGCTCGGGCGCGGGTTCCTCGGCGGGCGGGGTGTCGGCAGGGTTGTCGGCGGGGTTCCCCTCCTTCGTCACCTTCTCCTGCTCGTCGTCAAAGGCATACGAAACCGGCTCGTCCGGCTTGGTATTCTTCAGAACCACGATGCCAGTGGACTGGAACCGCACGGGCTGCCACCTGTTGTCGCTGACCAGTCGCACAAATTCCCGCTGCTGGGGCACGACCCTGGCGGGGTTGCCGAGCTCAAAGAGCTTGGGCTCCTCCTTCGGGGCAGCGCTACCGCCAGCGCCAGCATCCGCGGCGCCGGCGCCGGCGTCGGCAGCCGCGTCCTGACCCTCCTTCGTGGCGTCCGCCATGACGGCGTCCTCGCCGGTCTTCTTCTCCCCGTCTGCGGCGACCGTGTCCTCCTCCATCTTGTCGGCCTTGTCCTCCTCCGTTTTGTCCGTCTTCTTCTTCCTGCTGGTCGACAGCATGGCCTTGGGCATCTTCTCCTTGACCTTCTTGCTCTCGATCGCGACCTTTGCCGGGTAGGCAAACTTCGACTTGGCGCAGTGGCACTCGGTCTTGAAGTCGGCTGGTGGGGCAAGCGTGGCGTCGACGCCGATCATCGCGGTCGGCTTAAGAGCGAGGACGATCGTATGGGTCAGCGGATACCAGTACCAGTGCTGCACGAACAGGGCCAGACCGAGCACGGCCGATCGGCGCAGGCCGCCGACGTCCGTGTGCAAAGACAGGGTGGAGTTGCGGCCGGCCGCGTCGAGGATGCCAGAGGCCATGATGGCGCCCATCCTCGTCATGAGCTCGACGCCCCTGTTGCCGTGGAGCTGATTGATGCGCTCCCGGAGCTTCTCTTGTTTGGATTCCGGCTGCTCGATGAGGATCATGGCGGACGCGATCAGGGCACCCTGCTGGACAAAGTCGGTCGAGTCCTTCCAAAGCGACTGCAGCAAGTTGACCGACTCCCTGCAGCCCGACCCGGCGCCGGAGATTCCGAGGGCCATTGCCGCGCCGTACCGAACGTGAGGGTTGTAGCTCTCGGCCAGGAGCGACACGGACCTCACGCAGAGCTCCGGGTTGCCCGCGAGCACGAATCCGAGGCACATGACGGCCGCCCTGCGCACGTCGTTGCTCACGTCGCTCACGGCGAAGTGAAGCAACTTCTGAATGGCCGAGTTGTCTCCGGTGCCGGCGTACGCCAGACCGAGGGCGAACATGCCGCCGTACCTGAGGATGGCGTCCTGGTCGAGCGTCATGGCGTCGATCATCGCATCGGCCTTCTCCTCCCTTCCGTACTGGATGGCGGCGAGGCCAATGGCGAGACCCCTGATGATCTTCTCATGCTGCGTGTCGTGTGCATAGGCCAGCATCTCCTCCGACAGCTCCGTCCCGCTTCCCGCGAACAGGAGTCCCATCGCGAGTCCGGCCGCTTCGCCGGCCACAGCGCTGTCGTTGTAGAGCACGTTCTTGATCGCCTCGAACGTGGCAGCGTCCTCGCTTCCCATACCCGCGATACCGAGTCCCAAACACGCGCCGTGCTGGATGACCTCGTTCTGGGTGGTCACGAGGAAGTTGAGGATGAAGTCGGTGATGCCCGCGCTGTGGTTGGAGTGCATCATGCCGATGGCATACAGGGAGCCGCCCTCCGAGTAGGGCGACGTGGAAGACGCCGAAGACGGCAGATACGGGCTCAGGACCGACCTGCTGTTCTTGATGTTGCCCTTGTGGATGACGCCGAGGCCGGCCGTCGCGCTGAACTTGGACCAGTTGGTCGCCTTGGCCAACCAGTCGAGGTTCTCGCGCAGGAACGAGTCGTTGGTGGTGCTCGCATTCATCATGGCGTTGGCAAAGACGGTCGCGCCGTGGCACACGCTGTTTCTGGGTTCGACGGTCGCCTTGATGTTCTTCAGGATCTGCAGGTCCGTGGCGTTGTTCCTCGCGAGGAACTGGCGCTCGAGCTCCATCGGGATCTCCCGCGACAGGATCTGGTCCAGCAGCATCATGGGGTCCTTCGGCTTCTCGACCGTCTCGGCGGCGGGGGGCTCGGCCGTGTCCATAGCCGAGTTGGCGTTGGGCTCCCCGCCGTCCGCCTCACCCGACCCGTCCTTCTCCTTCTCCTTCTCCTTCTCGTTGTTGGTATCCAT
>Ga0255764_10002123_pt1 | contig 16303 bp, 21 predicted proteins | sample 071ome_30_FD_179964 | JGI IMG/M metagenome (GOLD analysis project Ga0255764, IMG submission 179964) | Coastal salt marsh microbial communities from the Groves Creek Marsh, Skidaway Island, Georgia - 071406AT metaG (version 2) | ecosystem: Environmental > Aquatic > Marine > Intertidal zone >... | reverse complement strand
AGCGCTTTTCAATCATCTTAGAAGCTCGTTTAAGCAACTCATACTCGACGCCTATGTCCGTATCATCCATAATATCAACTTCTAGTGGGTCGTCGGCAAGGTCGATGGCGTTATACGATGCTTTTCTAGCCGCACCGCATATGCCGATCGCAGGACACGAACGACAATGCTGCCCAGTAGTTAACGTTGGGCTCTGACCCATCGCTTCGTGTGCCTTTGTGTGTAGCTGACGATATAGGTCGTTTAGCTCATATGACATCACGCTCCACGATCGAACCGGCCCAGTGGCAGTGTATGATCGAGGTTGTACAACCCTGAAGGTGAACTCGACAGGTTGATTGATGCCCCAAAAGTTTATCAAACCCACCGAGTAGTCAATGAGCTGAAAGTTTCGATACGCATCGACTGGTGAGCGTCCGTTCTTATACTCATAGACGTATACTTTACCCTCTGCACGATCATACGCTGCGAAGTCAACGAACCCTCTGTGACCCTGAAACACTTGAGGCATTTGGATCTCCTGCTCTACGACATGCTCTAATCCGAGCAGGGGCGTTACAGAATCGATCATCACAACGGCGCAGTTAGCCATCTCTTCGTCTACTACACGTCCGTTAGATAGAGGGAGCCCGATCAGCGATACCGGGTCGATGTCGTTAGTAAGACAAGTAGAGATCAACTCGTGAGTTGCGATACCAAGATCACGTTCATCGTTAGCCCTGTCGTCATCTCTGCAACGGCTAATAGCCGTCGCAGATCCAGAACAGTTGCCCCATTGGTATGCGCCTGACGCTTTCAATGAGATTTTAGACATCCTTCAACTCTCCTTTAAGTATCTCAAATATTCGATTCACGTTTTGCTGAATCTCTTCTTCGGTGTTAGGCGGGAACATCATCGGGACATTGATGCCCGTACTCTTATATGCCTTATTAACAGCATCGTTCTCCAAGAACCCGCTAGCTTGCTTCTCACTTATCCAAGCGAACAACTGAGCAGCATTCGAGGGGGCCGCTTCTTCCTGCGGTGGCTCCGAGCCGACAGGAGGCAGCAGCGGATCTGGGTTATTGGGTGTAGCGAAAGCCTTTTTAAGCCTCTCGTCATTTGACTCTTCTTCGTCGAAAAGAGACTCCGGCTCAGGGACAAAGTTTGGGTTCTTTTCGTCGTACCACTCTTTAAACTCTGCGTTAGAGAGACCTTTTTTAGCTTTCCAGAACCCTTTGCGTGGGCCGGACTTAACTAACTCAGGCATGCAGTAGTCTTCGTTGAACATTACGCCGTTTGCGTCCAACTGTGGGACTTTAGGCTTCTCTTCTTCTACTACCTCTACTGGCGCCTCTTCTTTTACAACCACCTCTGGCTTCTCTTCTACTGCCACAGGCACTACTTCGTCACTTGCCCACTCTATAAGAGCTTTTCCAATAGAAGCGGCCAGTTTTTTGTCTTCGGGGATTTTTATCTCGATCATCAAAAATTTCTCCATTTGTTGTTGACAGAACTGAATACTAATATTAATATCGTCTCATGTCAACAAACAACGGAGAAAATAAATTATGCCAATGATCGACGAAAACTATGTAAAAGTATGTGGATGCACAATCGTGTGGGACGGTATCACCGCCCCTGACAAGGATCAAAACGGGCAACCTAAGTACAAGCTGAAGCTCGCCGCATCTGCGGGTTCACCCGACGTGATGCTACTTGAGCAACTTGCTCAAAGCACACTTCAAGCTAGTCAGAAGTTCCAAGGCGTGTTGCCTCCCGGCGGACGTATGCCTGTCACCCAAGCACAACCGGGTGAGTATAACAACCTACTGAACGGGTACATGATATTCAACGCAAAGACGGGGAAACTGCCAGACGTTTACTCGGAGACGGGTCAGCTTCTCGATATCATGCAGTACGGTCAACTACTGTACGGCGGCCAACAGGTAGACGTACTGGTGCATTGCTACGACTACGACAACATGGGCAATAAAGGAATAGGCATCGGTCTCGATGGGTTCGCTATCATAGCGAGCGCTCAAGCGCCAAGACAATCGTTTGGCACTGGTGGGATCAATACAGCTAATGTGTTTGGTGGTGGTGGTGCCGCTGTGCAGCAGAACCCGGTGATGCAACCGCCAGTACAGCAACCTCAGCAGTTCGCGCAACAGCAACCTCAGCAGTTCGCGCAACAGCAACCTCAGCAGTTCGCGCAACAGCAACCTCAGCAGTTCGCGCAGCAACAGCACCCGGTGATGCAACCGCCAGCTCAGTTGGGGTCGCCGATGCAGCAGTACCAATCACAGCAACCAGACCCACAACAGTCTATAATTCAACCAATGCAGGCCCACAACATGTTGCCTACGCAGTAAGCGCTAGGCCGTCACACACACACACACACAAGGAGGGTGTCGTATGTTTGAGATCGACGAGAGAGTCATAATAGATCGACAAGCGGGAGTACACATCGTACTCGCCATAAACAGTGATGATACTATCACATGCGCTGGATACGTCGGTACACATCGATACCCATCCTATCAAGTACACAAGTACAAGGATGACAACGGATGCTTTTTATCGACTTTGAAACATACTCTGAGGCAGGCTACCGCATTGATCCAGTCACTCACAAGGTAAAAGGGATAGGTTCACAAGGCAAGGGGGGTCTACCGGCGGTAGGCACCCCAGTCTATGCAGAACACCCATCAAATCAGGTAATCGTACTATGCTATCAATTTGACGACGGCCCAACGTTTCGTTGGACTGCCATGCACCCCACTCCTACCGACCTACTCGAATACGTTGCGTCAGGCGGCCCTGTGTCCGCGTGGAACATAACATTCGAATTCTACGAATGGAACATGGTTTGTGTTCCCCGTCTTGGTTGGCCACCTCTTAAACTCTCCCAGTGCTATTGTTCGATGGCAAAGTCACGCAGATTCAGCCTACCCGGAGCCCTTGGTGCTTGCGCGAAGGTACTCGGATCAGATCAGCAAAAAGACAGCGAAGGTAAGCGACTCATTCAGAAGCTATGCCGACCCCACACCCCCACTAAGGTTCGACCGGGGGTGAGATGGACTGCAGACCTAGCATGGGACGACTATCTCGCTATGTTCGATTACTGCGAGCAAGATGTTCGAACTGAAGTCGCTCTGTCGAAGCTAATACCAGATCTCACTGAGAGCGAAAGGCAGACGTGGTTAGTCGATCAGACTATAAACATACGCGGCGTAGCGGTTGATGTCGAATCTCTTGATGCCGCACTGGCTATATTGTCTCAAGCTGAGCTCAAATACACCAAAGAGCTAATCACGATCACGGAGGGCGTCGTGAACAGCGTCAACGAGAATGCACGCTTCATCGAATGGCTACGGATGGAAGGCGTTCGGACGCCAAACATGCAGAAAGAAACAGTCGATAGCCTACTAGAATCGGGCAAACTCACCCACCACGCTCGCAGAGCATTAGAGATACGACAGACCCTCGGACTCGCCAACGTTAAGAAGCTCCACATCCTCAAGCGACAAGTTAGTCGTGATGGACGCCTACGCGATCAATACATGTACTGCGGCGCTGATCGTACAGGTCGCGCATCGGCAGGGGGTGTTCAACTTCAGAACATAACGGCGCGTGGCCCTGCTAGTTACACCTGCGGTGAGTGCGGGACTATATTCGGCAAGGTCGATGCCTGTCCGCGCTGCGGTAACTTCGTCGACATCGAAGAGAGACGTGAGTGGGACATCGATGCGGTTCAGCAGGCGCTCGTAGACATCTCGCACAGAGACTTATCACAGGTAGAGAGGGCATGGGGTGATCGACCTGTAGAACTGCTGTGCGGCGTCCTGAGAGGTCTGTTCTGGGCACGCGAAGGGCATGAGTTGATTTGCTGCGATTTCAGCGCGATCGAGGCGGTAGTCTTAGCCTGCTTGTCTCGCTGCCAATGGCGCGTGGAGGTATTTAGCACACACGGTAAGATCTACGAGACGTCTGCCGCTAAGGTAACGGGCAAGTCGGTCGAAGAGTACATCGAATATAAGAAAACGACAGGTGGTCATCATCCTGATCGAAAACTAGGCAAAACTATGGAGCTCAGTTGTGGGTATGGCGGATGGCTATCAGCTTTTCGCAATTTCTATAAGGGTGATATGACCGATGATGAGATCAAAAAGGTCATTCTGAAGTGGCGAGCCGACTCACCTGAGATCGTGGATTTCTGGGGCGGACAATACCGATGGTGTGGGCCGGGTAAGTGGGATTATCGATACGAACTCCACGGACTCGAAGGCGCTGCGATCATGGCGATCAAGAACCCCGGCCAGAGGTATCACGTTTATGATATCTCGTATGTAGTGGCCAACGATGTTCTATATTGCACCTTGCCCAGCGGTCGCAACTTGCATTATCACAGACCTAAACTCGTGCCGACTGAAGATCGACTTAATCGTGGGCCTATGGAGCAGATCACGTTTGAGGGATGGAATTCGAATCCGCAGAAGGGTCCGATCGGGTGGATCGTTCAAAGCACCTACTTTGGAAAAATCACGGAAAACTGCGTACAGGCTGTCGCAGCGGACATACAGTTCGAAGCGATTAAGCGTCTTGAAGCTAACAACTACCCCATCGTTATGCACACTCACGATGAGGCTATTGCCGAAAAACCGATCGGGACTGGGAGTTGGCAGGAAATGGCAGCTATAATGTCAGAGAGGCCGAGCTGGGCATCATGGTGGCCGATAAAGGCAGACGGTTGGGTGCATAAACGATATCAGAAGGACTGATTAAAGATGGACATACTGATCATTCAGATCGGGCTAGGGATAGCCATAACGTTAGTAGGCTTTTTGTTAAAACGTGCGATACAATCGTTGGACATCACTCTACAAGAAATAGTCGCAACGATACACGGCACATCGCATGGCGACAACGGATTGAAAGGCAGAGTTATGGTACTTGAAGAAAAGGCTAACGAGACTGATCAGCAGATCCAAAAGTTTTATGAAACCTTAGATAGAATAAGGGTTCAAATACAAAAGGAGGCGGTGAAAAATGCTGAAAGTTTTGGAGAAGTTAAGACGGATATGCGGGAAGTCCTTGCAACCGTCCGAGAAATTCGTAATAGACGAGATACTTAGTCGTCATTTCAGAAAATCTGAATTTGCGTGTAAGTGTGGGTGCGGTTTCGACGATGTTGATCCTGAGTTGGTAGAGTTATTAGAAGAGGTGCGTTCTTACTTCGGGAATCGCCCTATCCGCATCTTGAGCGGCTGTCGTTGTGAGAGTCATAACAAGACCGTTGGCGGTTCGCCTAAGTCACAACACATGCTAGGTAAAGCGTGTGACTTCTATGTTGATGGCGTTGAGAGTCTGTTCATCACTGCGTATCTTCGTAATCGTTACCCGACATCTCTAGGGATTGGAGAGTATTCGTCATTTACGCACGTCGATGTTAGATCAGAAAAAGCGAGGTGGTCGTCTTGAAAGGTAGATCGAAACGTCCAAAGCACGGGACGAAAGCTGCGAAAGTCTGGGAAATATTAGACATCCAACGAAAACTTACTGGGAAAATCAACACGGCGGAGGTCTATATGATCTGCGCTGAAATGGATTTAAGTAGAGAGACAGTCCACAGTGCTATCGGACGGTACAAAAAACATTACGGAGCTAGACTATGATTCGAGTTTTTATCGGTTGCGATGACGTTGAGATGCTGGCGTATCACGTTTTAGCAGATTCAATAATGCGCCACTCTTCTGTGCCTGTTAGCATCACCCCCATTCGTTTAAGCAACTTAGCTCACATATACAGCAGGCCGCGTGACGAGAGACAGAGTAACGAATTCTCTTTCACTCGTTTCTTAGTGCCCTATTTGTGCGGCTATGAGGGCACGGCGATCTTCATGGATTGCGACATGCTTATGCGTGCTGACATCGCGGAGCTTACGAAATACTTCGAAAATTATCGATTTAATGTCGCGTGTGTGCATCACGACTATGAGCCTAAGAGCGACGTAAAATACCTGGGGAACGTGCAGTACACCTACCCTCGCAAAAACTGGTCTAGCCTGATGTTGTTTCGATGCGACTTATGCCGAAGACTCACGCTCGACTTCGTTAATACGGCGAGCGCAGAGGCACTTCATCGAATGTATTGGGCTCCAACTATTCAAAAGATAGACCCGACGTGGAACTGGCTCGTAGGTGAATATGAGTATAGAGGCGACGCTAAGTTGATTCACTGGACCATCGGAGGGCCGTGGTTCGAGGAGTATGAGAATACCGACTATGCAGATGAGTGGTACCAAGCGCTGAGACTTGCGACTAATGTCGAACGGCCAAGTAGCAAGTTGACATTTTCGGGTGTGTAGGCTATATTTATACCGTTGAAAGAGTATCAGTGAGTAGTTACGGGGGGCTTATCCTTCCCCCCTTTTTTCCTACCTATTTAGTTCATCTATCCGAAATTTCAAGTTGTAATCCATCTCTGCGATATTCTGCGACTTGATCGCTGAAAAATCCCCGATGAATACAGACGAGATCCACAGACCTATCGGTATAACTATCGTACCCGCCGATGCTATTGACACCAGTGTCAGAATGATACCTACCGCCAACGATGAGTAACATAGACCGAGTGGGCCGAACAATAGAGTCAGCACTAGGCTGACCCCTCTTGACTTACTGTGAGCAGCAACGTACTCTTGTTTAGATACTATCATTACTTTTCCTCCTTTCGGTTGAGTACATCTCCAAGGGGCGCCCTTACCGCCCCTATTTTTTTTCTACCAACGGTTTGCAGTAGCGTGACGCTTAACCACTTTCTTCGGCTTGCTCTTAAAGAAATGAGACAGCACGACCATAGTGATGGCAAACAGCATGCACGTCTGAAACATCTCCATTTTATCATGCACACTGTCTGAGTTGATTATCGCAACTGCACTTATCGTTAAATAAATTAATGCTAATAACATATGAATTCCCTCTCTCTCTGTCTGTTAGTTAATCTAATTTACTACGCTGCACCTACAAGCATGATCCTGTCTGGGTAATCTGTGATCGGCTTTCGCAATTTCTTTCCGTTCACAAACTCATTCCAGTACAACACTAGATCATACATAATCACACCCGAACTACCCCGTGTCGAAGCAGTACGTTTATCTAAATATTGATCACGAAGAAAATAACTTGGACACCCTTTTGTTATGTCTAGACCAAGTTCAACGCGATGATGAAATTGCTCTAACCTCTCTCGATAGTTCACTTTTATCAGAGCATACATAGCTGCCCACATCGATTCTGGGATAACACTGCGGCCCCTTGGGCGCTTTCGTCTGTATATGAAAACAGCATCCGAGATCACTGGATTCTCTTCGATGAGCTTAATCGCTTCTGCCGACGTTCTAGCCTTTGAGTGTCGTTTACGAGTTATGTATTTTCGATTCTTGTACGACGAGACGAGTCTGTAAGTCGCAGCTAAAGAACTTGAGTTCTTGAACCCATACACTTGTAGAGCGTCGTGTAGGCCACGAGATGCGCCCTGATCTATCGTCGTGATGACTTCGTTAGGAACACCCGTAACGACGACCATCTTCTGCTTCAATCCCGATTTGATGATGGCGGACAGTCTATGCTGTCCGTCCAATAGCTCACCCGTCTTGGAGATAATAATAGTCTCCCCGTTATCTTCCCACGCGCCGTTAGTCATATCTCTTGCGAGTTTAGCGACATGGTTATCTCGGATCTTACGATTATTTTCCGAGTTACTACTGAGTATCTTTGTAGCAGTTCGTGGGGTTATCACTCGTTGTGTTACTTTCATCCCTTACCATCCTCTCTTAGCGAAAAAACCTTCGTTTTCTTCCATCTCTATGTTATCGGGCGAAGCATAATCGTATGCTATAGTCGCCCACCCTTTCGTGAATTTCCAAATCGGTAGGTGCCAACTGTTATGTGCGATAATAATTCCCAGCAAAACGTACCCTACTTTCGGACCGTAGTTAGCCCATATCTGAGCCCAATCTTTCTTCATCATTTGTACCCTCGTGTGTGTCGTTCCATTTCCACTGTCCGCCTTCCGGCTTACAGCACCATCCTTTTTCTCGCCCAATTTCTTGAGCTTTTAAAACTGTACTCTTTGATCCTTTCGGTACACCCACCCTTCGCCCTGCGTACTTTCTTAATTCAGTACCGCTTGGCTTCGGAATAACCCTATGCTCCAAAGCGTACAACATTTCTTTCAGTATCTTCCTTTCCCCCTCCTTTCCTTTCCTGCTCGGTGGTTTCATTGTTAAAACGTTACTGTTCCCACCCGAATCGGTACTCCGTGGCCCATTTTGTACCGTTTTCAAGCTGCTTTCTTCGGGCGGGTTGTACTCTTTCCCGGCTCATCCTCCTTATCGTCTGTATCGATCTCACTGATACCGTTTCGGATATTCTCAACATATCGATTGTCGTACCCGAAGATCATTGTCAATAAAACTAACAATCCTCGAAGCAGAGACGGGCGGTAAATGCGTATCCCGTGAGCCGCTGCGCTGAGTGTCGTTTGTATCGATAGGATGGCGACCCATATGGCCGGTAATATGTACGCATTCAACTCTTCTGTACTTTTACCGATTGCCGATGCGAGCCACTTCAGAGGGGCGACAGTGGGGTCACTGTACGCTCCGAACGATTGCTTATCGATGAGTAGTGCGTCGAGCCCATCGTTTAGCTCTCTTAGCTCATCGGAGTAGTTGTCAGTCCAGTTCGACATACACTCAGCGCTGTCTGTCATGACGCAGGCGGCTTTGCCAGCTTCGAGACGTTCGATGCGCTCTTTACGAGTGTCGATGCGTTCCTGGAGGGCAGAGTATTCCGTGTCGTTCTTGTCGGCTACTTCAGCACCGATGGTTAGATAACCGATAAGAACCATGAACATCACACTCAAGACAGTAGCCACGATGCTGTTGACGTAGTGAACGACCATCGGGAAGCGGGGCACTAACACGACATCGTAGGCAATCATCGAGCACGCCAGTATTAGTGCCGTTGTCCCTTTGAACTCATCCGCCCATTGATACGCCATTACCGATATACATATCGCTATCAGCATAAACAGTGTTCTGATGAGAACTGTTCTCGCCGAACCCCAATCCAAACCTATTTCTTCCAACTTCTGTTTAACTTTGATCATATTGATCACCCCCGTATCAGTGGACAATAGTATTGCTGACTTGTCGGCACTTCTCGATGAAGTTAGGAACGTTGAGGCCGAAGTCGTTGACGAAGTGTCTAATGAACCGCAGGGCCGTGTGATCACCGTGCGCGTTGTCACGTATCGAATACTTAATGTTGAACGACATCACGACGTCCTCGATAGACGACTGTACGATAGCGATAGCAGGGCGGTGTTGTGCGTTAACAACTTCGTCAACGTACTCTAGTGTCTCGTCGCTTACTTGAACCACTTGTGCTTTACGACTGAAGTGATCCTTCGCCAGATCGTACATGAGCTCGATTTCATCAGGCGATGTGATCAACTCAGGTTCGTTGAGGACCGCTACCATAGTGAGTAGGGCGGGTGACATCCTGCTTTTATTGATAACGCCGAATCCTTCATCTGTTACGATGAGAGCCGAGATGCCGCTGTCTATGAGTCGTTGTTGTAGAGTATCCAGTGTATCAGTCATGCTATTTTCTCTCCTTGATTATAAAAAAATCGGTATAAATTCACTCAGTCTTGTGTTCTTACATCTCGGACATCGGTAGTCTGCAAGTGCCAGATCAACGATCATCTGAGATATTATGTAGCCGCACTCTGGACAGTATCTCTCTTTTACTACGAGCTTGTAGTCCGATATGGGCACCACCTTCTCGTCACTATCCATGATAGTCCGCCAACACGTTCTGGATCGTCTTCAACTCATCCTTATCCGTGTAGTAGCGCACCAGTATCTTAGCGAAGTCACGTCGCGTGTGGTCGGTGTGTGCTAACTGAACACAGTGGTCGTACAGAGCCTCCTTAGTATTGAAGTAATAGTGGACGGTAGCAGGGGGCAGACCTGCCTCCTTTGAGATATCTCGTATCGTATCTCGGCCTTCAGCGAAACACTTGATCGCTGCTGGCACGAGGATACTGAGAGTTGATTGTCGTTTAGAGTTCATGTTGCTTCCTGTCGTCATGGCCCAATACTAGCTATGTGTTCAATAATACAGTCAACGATAGCCACAGTTAGTTTTGCGCGTAGTTCGAGTTGATAGTTGAAACCGCCTACCACCAGTTTAGATCGACTGCTGTCTATCTGCGCCCTTACTATTTCAATCTTAGGGTCGATGAGACAGTTGCTTTTCTGCCACGGTGTGAGGCGGTCATATTTCGTTGACATAGTTAGATAATAGACTAACTGTTTAGATTGTCAAGAGGCTTTTTTAAAAGTCCCCTCGATAGATGACGTTAGAACATAACGCAGTACGTGAGCAGGCACTAAATCACACAGTTGTGGATCTAGCGTAGCTCTGAGTATCACACGCTGCGAGTCGTAGTCGTCTGGCTGCGTGATAGCGAACTCGACTATCTCACGCATCAGCGACCCCTTCGACCCGAAGTGGTACACGACACCTGATGCGTCCGTGTAACCGCCGTTACGTCCTAAGTCGCTCAGCGTAAACCTGTCACCGCGTCGCGAATACATCTCTACCGCTGCGAGTAGTAATTCATATTTTCGCTCGTTCATTCTTCGTCTCCTTTGCTACTAAAAGCAATTGTAGTGGGGGATGCATTGAGTGGGGCGCATCCGATAAACCCCGCTTTATTCTTACCACCGATCTTTAAATTACGTTTATATGCGATGCCCATCGGCATCGTCGTCTGTCGCATCGCCTGCGTGAATGACGCTCGGCTCGGCATCCAATACCCCGCTTCGCCTGCGAATATCCGATATGCTTCATACAACTCACGGATGTGACACCGCTCGCTGTTACCGAGTCGCACATACTCTTTTATAAATTCCATATACGGCTGATTCGTTTCGCGTAACGATTCGATGCTCTCGATGCTAGACGCACTGCTCGTGAACTCGACGTTATTATCGATCAGTCGTTTCAGCCCCTTCACTGCCCATGCGGCTATGCCGCGTAGCTCGTCGGGACTCGTGAGACGATCGTAGAGGCTGCGGTCTTCACGACCTGCGAACGACCGACAGAACTGAAGTGTGGCCCAACGATTCGTTGTCGCACCGCTGTCGTCTGCTAACTGGGGTATGCCGTTGCAGGCGATGATCATCTTCGTACCTGTGCGCCCGTGATACGGTGTCGATTCATACAATACGGGGATCGACACCGGCTCGTTACTGACGACTTTATTAAAAAATGTCGCCACTTCGTCTTGCTCGCGACGCGGGGGTGACTTCGCGTCCATGTCCATCACGATCCTCTGTGAGATAAATGCATTCTGCTGCTTCGGGTTCGCTAACCCACTGAACGAGAATATCCCGAAGTTCTTCGCGCCTCGAAGTGCCGTGATCACCCCCATGACCAGTCCTTTACCGCCACGCGACGCACCGTCGAGCGCGATGGCTTTCTGCAGGTTGAGCGTATCGTCTATGAGCGCGTAACCGATTATCTCTTGCAGCATATCGATACGCTCACGGGCGTCATCGAGACCCCCGAATATCGAATTAACAAACGACATAAACAGTGGGCACGCTGCTTCGGCATCGTATTCGACTGTCAGACACCCGGTGTTGTAATTCAGACGCTCGTGTGGGTACCAGTTACCTCGCTCGACATCCAGTGCGCCGTTACTGAAATACACCGCACGCGCATTCACCGCCGGGGGTAGCGGGGGGCACATCTTACGCAGTAACCATTTCGTCCCTGTGATTGTTGACTGCATAGCATGATCGGGCATCAGGGCGAGGCAGAGCAATTGTTCGAGATCACGCTCTGCGGTCATCGACCAATGCGTACCATCCCACCACCGGAACTTATCCCCATCACGCTTGTAACGCGCCTGTAGTATATCAGACGCAATGTAAACCGCATTCTGGCCGTGGTTCGAGCTCGCACGGCCTATCGTATGTCCTGCGGCTAACAGCTCATCGAATGAGAGGCGCTCCGGTAATTGTTTAGGTGCAGGTGAGTGTTCAACTTGCACGTCTTTGTGGACTAGCGGAGCTTTAGTAGCGTCGTTAATCGCTCGCGACAGGTCTTTAGTCAGTAGCCCTGCGTTCTTCAGCTCACTCTTTAGAGTCGATAGTGCGATCTGTCGTTCGAGCATGTCGAGGGGGGTGTCGCGTATCTGCTTAACGATGCTCTTGATCCCGGTCGGATCTGCACCACATTCGATGATCTCTTCGATGACTGTCTTCAGTGAACGCTCATTGCCGCCTGCGAATACGCTACTCCAATCCTCTCGCCAGCCGTTTTGCGTGGCTAGGAACCTGAGCGTACTGATCGATGTCTTACCTTCCGGTTTGAACGACCGATATTGATACATCGTGTACTCACTCCCTGAGTAGTTTTCCGGTACCACACCCCCATGTAAATCACCCCGTGACCACTCATCAAAAAGTTCGAATGGGAGCAAAGCGGATCGCATAGCAAGACCGACTTTCAGCCAAGTATCCCGATTACAACTAGGCGGGATGAATTTGAGCATTTCGCGAGCACGCTCTGAGGACGCACCAACGGGCGCAGGTGCGACGCGAAGGTGAGGGGGTGGGGTATTATGCTCTACGGGTCTTAAAGCCCTCTGAGCGGAAATGGGGAGCTCTGGGAAGGTGTCTGGGTAGGCTAGGCGAGCAATACCGGCTCCGATCTGCTTGTAGCCGGTTCCAGAGGCGATATAACCCTTGCCAGCGATGCGCGTGTCGAAACCGACTATGCCGTGGATGTCCGATCCTTGGCGCAAACCTTCCGGTGCGCGAAACACGTAATGCCGTCCGCCGTGCATTGTGGTCTGTAATTCGGCCTCGTCCCATCGCAGGTCGCCGGGGTTGCAACCGAGTATTCGCTCTACGTGTGAGCGCTCAAGTCCTTTGTGGTAGTCGAGGTCTAGGACGATGAGACCGTGGGGTACTGGGATACCGAATACCTCGGCATCGACGGGGCCACGGTACTGTCGCCAATCACCTTTGCACCTTGGCGACTTATCGGCGTTGCACGGAAAAACATGAATGTTCAGTTTCATCAGTGAAGCTGCATTTATCATCATAATATCCTTTCATAATGATTGTTGAGCAGTCAGACTAGCAGATCGATTTTACGAATTCAAGGGGGTGAGTGGGAATTGAGCGGTAGAGGGTGGTAGAGGGTGGGTAGAAGGGGTGGGTAGAAGTCGGGAGCCGTTGGTACTGTAGGCGGGTAGAACTAGTAGAACTTATTTCTTTAAATAATAAATATTATAAGTATATATATATAGGGTTGTATATATAGTATACAGCTATAGATATATGTATATATATGTCCATGACCAAACTTTTAAGAATTCGGTTCTACCAGTTCTACTGCCCTTGCGGCTGTAGGCGAGTCGGGTTCTACCGGGGGGATCTACTAGGCGCTACCTTCGGTTCTACCAGTATGTTTTGTGCGCTTTTTTGCTCGATTTAGGGCTGGCGTTGTGATGGCGTTTATGAGCACGGATGTGGCGTTGTGGTGGCGACTAGTGGCAATTTGTTTCCATATTTTTGATGGCTAGGGGCTATGTCCTACTTGCTAATTGCTGATTGGGGGGTGATCGGATATTGGTCTTGAGTGCTCAAAATCGACCTTCAAAGCGCTTCGAACAACTGTACATAATTTAACCAACATGAATACGATTAATGTTATTTATGGTTTCCATTAATTTTACTAATGATGGATAGGGTACCCCCTAAAATTGCTAAGCCTTTTCTATCCTGTAGGCGTACCAAGGGCTCTGGGCCGAAAAGACGACACGCCTGCTTCTTAACCAGCTCACAAAATGAACAGATTTAAGAATCAATGAGCAAAAAGTAGCCAAAGCGCGTAGAAAATACGCACTTAGCTCAAAGATTGTGTAATTCGATCAAAAAATAGTTACATCGTTCAAATATCCTCCAAAAAGGTAGAATTAGGCCATTTTTCAGTCTAACACAAAATGAGCACTCAAGCAAGTTGAAAAAAGAGCTTGACAACTATGAGCGTTCAACTATAATGAACACTCAACAACACACAACGAAAGAGGGTTTTAAAATGGAAGATTCAGCGATATTGACACTTGTAGACGGCGTTCACGGTTTGAACTCAATAGTAAAGTTAATCTCGGACTATAAACCACTACTCCGTATAGTAGAGTCGCCTAGGGGCGATAAATTGCAGCTAGAAGATGAGAGCCACTTAGATGAGGTTATCGAAGATGGTGACTTATATCTAAAGTGGCAAGGGGGCTACTGGCTAGTAGAATATTTACACGGCGATATAGTAGCTGTTAATCCTGAATCGACGTGGTGTGAACATAGAGAGAACTATCGTTTGATACCTGAGAACGTTTTCGTATATCACGTCGGTTCTCACTTTTTACCGGCGTTTATGTACAGCGATATGACTGGCCTATCTGAACACGATATCGAAGCCTTTGAGCGTTTTTGTAGTGTTGAGAAGCCGGTTGATAGTGAGAGCTATTGGTCATACGACGATTGCCCTAGTATTCAAAAGTGCGAGATAACTGGATTATTGAGCAATTGCATTGAATTGCACTTAGTTAGAATGGGTTAGAAAAAAAGTATTGACAACACTGAGCGCTCAACTATAATGAGTGCTCAACACAACACACACAACGAAAGAGGTAGAACATTATGAGCAACGGCAACAAAAGAGACTATCCAAAAATCGACATATACGTCGATGGTGTATATGCAGTTAGCACAACGTGGAGCAGAACGTGTAGCGAAGCGAAAGCGCGATATATCGCACGCAACGGCTCTACTGGGAAAGTAAAAGCGGTATTTTCAAAATAAATTATTGACAACTATGAGCGTTCAGATATAATGAACACTCAACAACACACAAAAGAGGAAACACACAATGAGCAACGGCATACAGATATCAATGACTATTAGAGAGTTGCACGATGAGGGCTACTATTTTTTCACAGATCAATTCAAAAGAGTCGATAAGCATGAAGGTGGGGTTACTGTTAAGTCTAGCGACGGTGGCGACTATGAGCCTCTTCAAACGAGTCTAGCGGAGCTTGCTAAAAGCTACGCGGAGCAAGGCAGAGATAACCCTTCGAAAGAGGCATATGATTCGTTACAGAAGGATTTGTCGCACTATTTAACGTGTACCGGCGTAGAGCTAGTAGTTCGGGCGTATAAGTGCAATATCTTGTTAGCTGAAGAGACCAGCTCTCTGTACGATTATAGCGATGAATACTATGATAGCTTATCAGAGATTCAAGCTGTTATCGAAGCCGAAGAGGGGGGTTGGTTGAAAGAGAAGGTACTACAAGAGGCTCAAAATAAATTAAAGCAATTGTGCGAATAACTATTGACAACTATGAGCGTTCAGATATAATGAACACTCAACAACACACAACGAAAGGGAGAATTAGTATGAAAGCTACGTATATTAAGAAGTCTACTCTAAGGTGGCCTAATAGCTATGCGAAGGCTTGCTTAACGCAAAAATTCGCTAAGTTTTTATGTGCTAACGAACCCAAAATAGCAATCGCTTGTAAAGTGGGTACCCCCTAAAATTGCTAGACACTTCCTATCCTATAGGCCAATTTTGCTTAAATTCCATTTTGAGCAAAGTTGGTCGCCTTTATGCGTAGTGACTGTACAGTCACATAGTGATTCAGAACAAAAAATAGCCAAATCACCTAAAATAGACGATAAAATAGCCGATTTTACCTGAAATTGTACGTTACGTGTTCTATATGATCATTTTGCATACCTCTTGATTAATAAATGTACTATACGGATTTTTTACGGATATTACAGATTAGCATTGATTGAGCGCTCAAACAATTTAAAAATAATTTTAAAAACGTGTTGACGTGAGCGCTCACACTGTTAATATGAACGCTCACTAACACGAAAGAGGAAAGACGATGTTAAACAGTGAGCAAGTTGAGAATTTAAAAAGTTTCTTTATAGCGCTATGGTGCAGCTACCATAAAGGCACCACGTCGTTCGACGGGTATTTTTGGGCTAATAAATTAGATAGCTTAAATATTAGTTGGGCTATCCAGAATAAGGTAGCGTGTGCAGCTCAAGAAAGAGAGAATAATTTTATATACTTTTCTTCGCTTTTAAAAAAATTAGGTATTGACTTTAAGCTTTGAGTGTTCAATAATGAGTGCTCAACAACACACAAAAGA
>Ga0255764_10002116_pt1 | contig 16316 bp, 15 predicted proteins | sample 071ome_30_FD_179964 | JGI IMG/M metagenome (GOLD analysis project Ga0255764, IMG submission 179964) | Coastal salt marsh microbial communities from the Groves Creek Marsh, Skidaway Island, Georgia - 071406AT metaG (version 2) | ecosystem: Environmental > Aquatic > Marine > Intertidal zone >... | reverse complement strand
CGCCTCAGCAAATGTTGATTTAAATGACGCTAAAGCGGCATTAGGAATATTATCAATAAATCCAATTGTATCAGCAATAAGTATTCTTGGAGTTTTTTCCATTTGACCTAGTGTCGGTTCAAGTGTAGAGAATAATTTGTCTTCAATAAGCACTTTTTTTCCAGATAATGCTCGAAAAAGAGACGATTTTCCAGCATTGGTGTACCCCACTAGCCCAACTGTATTCAGGCCCTGCTTTCGCCTCTGCTCTCGTCGTAGTGCTGTAGATTGAGCGTGTTTACCTAATCGTTTCCTGAGTGTTGCAAGTTCGCGGTTAAGTGAGCCAATGATTGTCTGTAATGCTGTTGCACCTTCTCCACCATAACCTGCACGTTCACCAGTGGTCTGGACGGCTACGGCCTCACGGAGTATTGTGCGGTCGGCCAATAATTTTGATATCCTGACCTGGGTTCTCGCCTCAACAGATGAAGCATGAGAGGTGAATAGTGCGAGCAAAAGACGGACTCTGTCCCACACCTCGATGCCAAGAATTTGGTTGATGGCTACAAGTTGGCGTGGTGTCGCATTTGTATGCAATAAAATGAGACTGACTTGTTTGTAAGCTCCGGATTTGATATTCAGTGTTTCTTGGATGAGTTTGAGGCGACCTCCTCCAAAATAACTTGCTGGATTGACTTGACCGGGCTGGATCATTTTCTCAACGATGTGAATACCCATCGTTGATACAAGATGTTCATACTCACTTGTATCTTCATGCCCTCGGACCAAAAGAAGTGCTTTCCTACCTTCATGATTCGTTCGGCCTTCTCCTAATAGGACTCCCCCGCTTCCTGCGATGACACTGCCATTCGCATTTGGGCCTTCCATGGATGCACGAATGGTTAGTCTCATATCAGCCCACCCCCCGACCGCTTTCATGGCAGAGACCAATAGTGCCGAAATCAGATGGATTGGAGCAAAAGAAATCGTATCATCTCTTGCAAACACTCTCGATGGGCAGCCATGTTCATACACGATATTGGACCATGGAGATGAAAGTGAAATTTCAATTGTCATTCAAAACGAAGATTTACAATCATTACGAGATATTGGCGATGATATCTTCATTTTACTGACTGAAATACTTGAACAATGAGGGCGCTGTATGGGTGATGTTCTTCTTGTTGATGGGTGGTGCAATCTATGTCACTGGCTCTCCAAATTTGTTCGCAGGCGATTGACATCCGCTTCTGATTTGGAAATTTTTGCTATCGAAAGTGACGAAGGTCAAAAGATAATCTCAACGTTTTCAGAAACCCATCAACGCGTTGACAGTGTCTATCTGATTCGAAATGGTGTGACATTCATTCGTTCCGCTGCAGCAATTCGGGTCTTGCTGTATCTTCGGTGGTACTACAAGATGTGGTTTCCCTTCGTTTGGATCGTGCCTCTTCCTATTCGAGATATTCTCTATATCATCGTGTCAAAATCGAGAACTTTTCTGTTTGGTTCAAGAAACTAATCTTCGTTTGAATTCAACCGTCGCTTACTCGGCATGAGATACCAACGCAAGTCTGTGTTGAGTTGTGTCCCGATAAACTGACCTTCACGTTTGGAAATATCTCGTTCCAATTTATCTCGAATCGAATCTAACAAATCATCCATCGACCCATGCATCAATAATTCAGGAGGAATAAGTGTTGTGAAATCGACTGGTTCCCTTGGCGTGTCAAGTATTTTTTGAACCACTGCTCGCTCTTCATACGTATCAAATTCATCTGAGACACCTTGAGAGACTTTGTTGCGAATGTGTTGATGCAATGAGATCAATGCATCTCTTTGCTGGTCAAGTCGTTCAAGCGAATCTGACAACTCATGGAGGACATCGAGACCTTCAACAACACTCATTTTTCGACGACCTGCAATAAATTCTGCCAGGGGGCGTCCATCGGATGGCAATTGGCTGGATAGGCGAATTGGGCTGCCTTGCGGGAGTTTTCTTTGCTCGCATTTGAACATGTCTGGTGCAAGGTCGATTCGGATTGAAAATGATTTTTCAACAGAATAAATCGTTCTTGGAGGGCCCCCCTTCTCAGAGGGAACGCGAGTTGATTCCACAAGTCCACCGCGCTCCATTTCCTTGAGATGTTTCATGGTGGCTTGCTGACTAATTCCTATTAAGTCAGCTAATTGCATTGGATAGTGTGGTTCTTTTACGAGTCGTTCCAATATCTCACGACGAAGGGTGTTTTGCAACAGCTTGAGGGCGGTATCTAAGTCAGTCATACTACTCAACTCTAGGTTACCTAGAGAACAGGATGTTTTTGAACTCATCGAATCAATTCATTTCATCCCAGTCTTTCCATGAGGAAGAATTTTCATTGCTCTCTGGAATTTTTCGTGATTTGGGTTGTTGAGAAGGGGTTGAAGATATTGATTCGATCGCTTGGGTTGGCACACCCTCATCCCAACTTGCAATAGCTACGGCGTTTGCGGCATCATCCATGACCTTTTCATTATCAATTGGCTGCCCTGGATTGAAGTTTTGTGCAGATTCAATATCACCTCTCATCAAAGCATAGACTTGTTCAGTCGTCATGAGTTTACCTTGTTGAACCTCAACACTTCCATCCCGCACATCGGACTGTTGTTGTGGTGTTTGTGGTTGATTCGCAAAGGGTGGGGCGATTTGCTGCTGTTGTGGTGGGAAATTCGTAAGTTCTTCTTGTATTTGTTGAGCGATGTGAGGTGGCAAATTTTCGAGGTGGACGGGGTGACCATGTTGATTCATCAACACAACATTTGGATTTTTATTTTTGGAATTTGAGTACGTTAATATCAGACCCATTGGAAGAACAAGGATGCTTAAACAACACATTGAGAGGCCAATGACGAGGAGATTATTGCTAAAGAATCCCTTTTGCATGTCATCGATTGAGATAAACCATGATTGGGTCGATGTGCAATCCTCTGAGCAGGTTACCTCTAGGAAATACGATCCGTCTTGGATGTCCCATGAAGCTGTGGTCGAATACGTTGTAGAGGGTGATTGAGGTTGCCAGTCGAGTTTGCAGCTTTTCTCAGATATTGGTTCACCCGAAAGGTTTGAGCCATCAACAGCGGTTAATGTTACATTCAATGTATCTGAACCGGTGATTTGAACAAGGCGATAACATCCTCTTTCGAGTTCAAGTGTCTCGCTTTGTTCACCAGTAAATTCGACAACATTGCTCGTTTGTGGATTGAAAATGGAATCGATTGATGAGCCTTGGCCAACCAACAAGAAAAACCCCAATACAGCAAAGATGACGCCGCCCAAAACGAGGCGTTTTGGCCAAGGAGAACTTTTGTCTTGGTTCGTGTTCTCCATGGGCCTTCCAATTCATACAACCTCTTTAATCTCATGTAATGTCATAAAATTGAACCAATTAAAATGCTACAAAGGACGAACATGAGGACGGCAATAGAACCATCAATGAATTTCCACATCCTCGGTTGAGAAAGATGGTTCGAGAGTGAACGGGCACCATAGCCCAGTGAAAAGAAGAAGAAGAACGATGCAAATGCAGCGCCAACCGCAAACAAATTTCGCTCGGTGCCAAGATACCTTGTTGATGCCCCACCAAGGAGAAGAATTGTGTCAAGATACACATGTGGATTGAGCCATGTGAAAGCAAGTGTTGTTAATGCAATTGAACCAGTGGATGTCGTCGTTGTATCAATCTGCAATGCTTCGGGGTTCAACGCGGACTTGACGCGTAAACATCCGTAAATGAACATAAAGAGAGCAGCAAAGCATGTAACGACAAGTTTGGCACCTTCATCAGAAGAAAGCCAAGAACCAAAACCATACACGCCAAGGAAAATCAAGGTTGCATCTGAAACCGCACAAATGAAGCACACGAGGAAAAGGTGTGAACGAAGCAATCCTTGACGAATAACAAATGCATTTTGAGCCCCTATCGCGACAATCAGACCGAAACTAAGGGCAAATCCCTCAAAAAATGGAGAATACATTCATGTCAACCTAAACCCAATGCTGCTAATTTTTCGGGCAGATAGGTCTCGGTCACGAAATCTAAACCATATTTTGCAAGTGATTGTTGCTCAGCTTTTTTACCGATATCAAGCATCATGTTGATTTGCTCTTGCCACCAACCATCAGCGAAACGTGGGTCACTTAATTCAGCCGTTAGTGCCTCTTTATCCTTGGTGGATAAATCATCACTCGGCAAATCGTATGCTACGATATCATCTGCAGTGATGCCGAGATACGTCGATGAAGGTGTTGCGAGGTATTCTGAAATGTGTGCTGTCTTAATCGCACCGTAGGCTATTGAAGCAAAGATACGGAAAGACCACGGGTCGCCGTCAAGGAAAACAACAACAGGCAAATCCCATTCCTCACTCATCCGCTTCATAATCCGTCGAGTTGACCGTGCGGGTTGGCCTTTGAGATGCAATAAACCACAACGATATTGTTCATCAAATCCATTTTCAACAAGCCTATCGAACATACCACCTGTTTCAATGGCCATGATGAAATCGATATCATGATGTAATAATTCTATTTTTTCTTCTTCAACATTGTATGGAACCCCGTACCCAGAATCGCCAACGTCATCTCGAGCGTTTATCTCCATCCATTGCCCACGGCGATTACGTTCTCGGATTGTTAAATTGCCAATCATTCGAGCACCATCTTCTTCTGGTCTGAGTTTGAAATCTTCACGAAGACACTGTGTGACGACTTCGAGATCTTCTGCTAGGTTATTTGATTCGTTTTGCGAACCAAATTTTCCTAATCCCCATCCTTCAGATATGTAATACATCTCACGAAGGGTGGATGATTTTTCTGCATCGATCATCTCTTCGATGAACTCAATGACGTGAAGGGCACGGAGCAATTGTTTTGCCGACCCTAAACTTGTTGCATCGCGAATCGATTTTTTCTTTCCGTATTTGTACACGCCAAGTTTATTATCAAATCCAATATTGTTTTTCGTTCGTACTGGAAGCGTCATTGTTGGAGGTTCGCCTTTGACAATTTTATCATACATTTCAGCAACAACATCATGCAACGCTTCTTTTGTTTCTTCTACAGTTCTTCGAACAGCCATTATTCATCTCCTCCGAAAAGTGTTCGTTGGCCGGTGGGCGGCGGTGATTTTGGTGAGGGTAAGTCTTCATCTAGAATTTCGCCATCTTCGACATCGCTATCTTGTTGCTCATCCTCAACCTCATCATTATTTTCTTGGTCAGCTTCATCATCTGATTCATTTGTATCGTACTCTTCTCTTGCCTTCAAATCCTGCAAGATTTTCTCATCCATCTTTGAAGCACCAATAATTTCCTGAGTGCCTCGGTAGAACACATCTGTATCAGTCCAATCTCCTCGTTCTAGATTGATTAATGAGTATGTGATTGAGGTGACTTCCCCCGGTTGTAAAGTGTCTAATTTCCAAGCCCAAAGCCCAATAGTCTCCTTGCGACCTCCGGTTTGATTCTCCGTTATTTCGGCTCCATCACGCTCAGGGTAGTTCGCTAGGATGGTGTATGATCTCGCTCGAGTTGTGTAATTGAAAATTGTAATCTTCACATCGACCATCTTCGTTTCTTTATTCCAATTGGTTTCAGATTCTGCGATAACAGCCCCCATGATTCTGGTAATTGAACCTGACAAATCGGGTACTGGACGCTCGAGAATCTTTGCAGATTTCTCAGCTATCGCGGGAATAATATCATTGACCAACTCAAATTTTTCCTGTGTTTTGGCTTTTTTCTTTTGTTTTTCTAAATGTTTACGCAATCCTCGTCCCATTTCAAGCATCGCTTTCCGCAATTCTTCAAGCACTTCCTCGTTATCTGCCACTGCTTCTTTGGCCTCAGATGTGAATTGGACATTGGTGCTTGCCAAATGGACCAAAAGGGCTGCAGGGCCTTTTGGTATTCCTTTTCCCCCTGCTTGCTCGAGACCGTACTGACGCCAATCAACACTTTCAATTGCTTTGGTTAGCAAGCATCCTCCTTGTTGATACATCAGCGGTACACGGTTGGCAAATCGGAGAATTTCCACAGGTTTGTCTGCGGCCATCCCTTCACCAAAAATGAGGCCGACCTCTACTTGGTACGGGTTACCGGAGGATACTGCAGGTGCTCGGGTCATTGTCGTTACGAACTTTGAATCAATGGTTTTTGACAATCCCTTTTTGATGAGGAGTTCTTCAATGGGCGACAAACAGTTTGTTGGTGGATTGAGAAGTTTAATCTGTTTTCCTTGAAACAATCTATCGCCTTGAAACGACTCAAGGAGAGCACGGATTTGCTCTGGTTTCATGGAAGGAGGTTTTGTTTTTTCTTCAATTTCTGCAGCAGCCAATAATTCTTTGGCAGCACGAACCGAAATACCGCTGAAATTATTTCTCAAAAATATATTCATCTTCGAATCTTTTGATTCTCGAAGCATTCGTTGTAATGCACCAAGTTCGATACCATGAGGATGGGGTTTAATCGCTTCAACTTTGGTAGGCAAGCGTTCTGTAACCCTTGGCCAGTGGAATGTCTCACCGTCTGGGTCAACATAGGTGATGTCTGCATGAGGATTGACAATACTCGTCATTCTCAAGTATTGCCAAACGCTTTGCCTGCCTTTTTGGTACTTTCCTTTCAATCGAGTTCGAACTTCTAACCCATGTTCTTTTGGTTCACCATCTCGGCCCATCCATATTTCTCTGTCCTCGCCTTCTTTGATTGCTTTATTCGCCCGGGTATCTAGGCCGATTTTGACGATAGCCGCCGTTGCCTCTGACTTTATTTTCGATCGGACATGGGTCTTTCGTCCCGTTGTTAGTTGACTGTACATCACCACGCCCGTGATACCTATACCTTGTTGGCCACGGGATTGTCGAATCGCATGAAATCTTGAGCCGAAAAGGAGTTGCCCGAATACCTTTTCAATACTCTTTTTTGGAATCCCCGGCCCATTATCTTCAATCAAGAGTTCAATGATATTTTTCTTGTCGTCAACTTTTGAAATTTGGATAAAAATTTCAGGTAAAATTCTTGCTTCTTCACAAGCGTCAAGGGCATTATCAACAGCCTCCTTCACCGCAGTAATGAGCGAACGTATAGAGGAATCAAAGCCAAGAAAATGCTTGTTCTTTTCAAAAAATTCCGATATCGCAACTTGTTTTTGTTGTGAGGCGAGGCGTTCCGCTATTCCCATAATTCTTCCTCCTGGTGCTCCTTTGTCATCACAACGTTGGGCCAGTGGTACAACGGACAGCGGCACAACCCATCTTAAAATATCATCGTAAAATGATGTTGCAGAGCCACTTTTTTACAACGTGAATCTAAAGTTCACATCGAATTATGCAAATAAATCGTCAACCCAAGATGTGATTTTACCAGTAAACGCGCTTGCTGCGACAGTAAGTGGGCTTGCGAGGTAAAGTTTTCCTGGCCCAGAACGGCCCTGGAAATTTCTGTTGATCGCTGATACTGTCACCTGATTTTCATCTGTGGAAACGCCCGGACCTGCACCAATACAAGCTCCACATCCAGGGTCAATGATTTTTACACCAACATCGAGGAAGAGTTGATGCCAACCATTTGATACTGCAACGTCTTTGACATGCTTGGAACCATACTGAATGTAAAATTCGACTTCATCATTAACAATGAGTCCCGCATTTTTTGCAGCAAGGCAAACTTGTGCATAATATGCGATGTCATCGATTTTCCCGGCAGTGCAAGACCCCCCATATGCTATATTGATTGACACCTCTCCTATCTCGGAAATATTTGCTCCATTCGTGGGGTCACTAGGGATGCCCTTGTCAGGGTCTCCTGGGTGAGCGACCATTGGTACAATGTTGGACAAATCAATTGTGTGAATTCCTCCATCGTACTGTGCTCCTTCATCGGCTTTGATGATTTTTCGGGACTGGTCTTCACGAGAAAGATGTGGTTGTGAGGCAAGAATCCAGTCGAGGAGGGCATCATCTGCTTCACAGATCCCCGTCTTACCTGAGCATTCTGTCGCCATGTTGCACAAGGTTGCACGTTCGTCGATGGATAATGACGCTAGGCCTGGGCCGCCAAATTCCATGCTTCGGTTAAGGGTCAACTCTTTACGTGCATGGTCTGCTAAAATGTAGAGGATGACATCTTTTGCCGTACATCCAGGGTGGAGAGCCCCCACGAGTTCAAAACGAATTGATTCTGGAACCTTCACGAAGGTGAAGCCCGCGCTAATCAAGTTCGCATATTCAGTAGCACCGACACCCCAGGTAAGAGCATTGGATGCTCCCCCCATGCATGTGTGTGAGTCTGTTGCTTGAATGAAGTCACCAACTTCGATGAATTCTTCTCGTGCGACTTGGTGACAAATACCGGGCGAGATACCATCAACAGCTGAATAATCTCGTACATTTGTATGGATTTGAAATTCCTTTTGTAAACGACGTAGTGTTTCGACCTTATCCATAAATGGAACGAATTTCGGGTTATGATGAGCATACAAAAGATGGTCTTCGAAAACAGCAAATTTGGCTGGATTCGGCAACGCATATTCTGCACCATATTCCTCAGCTAAGAACTCATGAACCTGTGCGGTTGTGAATTCATGTGAGTATCCCCCTTGAACTTCAGCGATAACCGGATCACCTGGTTGAACGCATTGCCCTTCCAATTGTCCAACCAAATTGTTTGCAATGATTTTTTCTGCCATCGTCATAGGTCGAGATGGTGTCGATATTTCGGGAAGTTGAATTGTTTTATTTTTGAGTGCCTGTGCGAATTGAAACAAACCCCCGTGCTCGAGAATGAGTTTTGTCACGGGGTCATACTGATTGGTGAATTCTTCAAGGGGTATTTCTTCATCATTTTGAAGTCGTTTTAGAATTTCATAATCACCCATAAGTTGGCCCAGATTGATGTTATTTCGTTCATGAATTGGAGCAAAGGACGCAGCTATGACGATTCGAATACCCGCCCAACGTTCACATTGAGCTGCTGTTTCTCTACTCGATCCTGTTCCCTTGCGTTGACCGGAAACAATAATTTCAAAATTTCCATTCATCAGCGCTTTTTCGGAAAACACGCGCAAACCGTTTTGCATTAAGCCTGCGTAAGCATTTTTGGCAATATCTTCGGGCCGGTGGTCAAAACAAACCCAAGCAGGGGTCATGACATCGGTGTTGATATCATCGAGAAGGTCTTCCATTCGCAGGTCTTCCATTCGAAGATTCAAACCGTCGTACAACTGTTTTCGAATCAAATCCAAATCTTTGGTGAGAAAGAGAACTCGTTTTCCGGGTGTGAGGCGGATTGTGTGCGGCGTAGTGCGTTGCTCCATTCCATCCCCAATCCACTGGAGGCCCCTCCCATGTTTAACCCGTTCGGCTTTGTTGAAAGATGAATTTGAAAAAAATCACGTGCTGTAAAATGAATACGGTTATTAACTCAACATGAAAAGTTTAAATATACTTTCTATGGGGGAAAAAATGTTCCTTTGGAACATAGGTGTGTGAAAGTATGGATAACCAGCAAGTCGAAGATATCGTAAAATGCAGTGATTGTGGAAGTCGGTCTCTCTCTCGAGACGAAACTCGTGGCGAAGTCGTTTGTAACGACTGTGGCCTCGTTCTTGAAGATAATGTCATTGACCAAGGTGCAGAATGGCGTGTTTTCTCACCTGAACAAGGCGACCAAAGAGCAAGAACTGGTGCTCCAATGACGGTCATGCTTCACGACAAAGGTCTATCCACAGATATCGATTGGCAAAATAAAGACTATTCAGGAAAAACAATCAATTCAAAATACAGGTCTCAATTTTACAGAATGAGGAAATGGCAAAAGCGAAGCAGGGTTTCAAACGCAACCGAAAGAAATCTTGCCATGGCTCTTGCGGAACTTGACCGAATGGCAAGCAGACTAGAACTCCCAAAGACTGTTCGAGAGGCAGCCGCTGTAAATTACAAGAAAGCTGTTGACAAGAGATTGATTCGCGGTCGCTCGATAGAAGGTGTTGCGGCTGCATCACTCTATGCTGCATGTAGACAATGTGGCGTTCCTCGAACACTTGATGAAATTGGACAAGCGTCACGAACTGGTCGAAAAGAAATTGGTCGCACATACCGATTTATGGTTCGAGAGTTGAAAATGAAAATTATGCCAACTGGACCAGAGGATTATATCTCCAGATTCTGTTCAGGCCTAGGTCTCGATGCTGAGGTTGAATCAAAAGCACACGAGCTCATTAAAGCTGCACAGGAAAAAGAATTGACGAGCGGTAGAGGGCCGACTGGAATCGCTGCCTCAATCATCTATATTGCTTCAGTGCTATGCGGTAAGAGAAGGACTCAACGAGAAGTTGCCGAAGTTGCGGGTGTGACCGAAGTTACGATTCGAAATCGATACAAGGAATTGATTCAAAACCTCAACATAGAACTCGATATCTAAGTGGTCTTTTGTTCCCATTGAATAACTTTGGTGGGTGACATGTCCAAAGCCAGAAAAGAATTGGTTGAATCAATTTTTGAATTGGTTGCAAAAAAACTCGTTGAAGCCCTTGAATACGGTACAACAAAATGGCCTCTACCGGGACCACCTGTTCAGGACCCAGATTTTCCTGCCCTCCATCCAGCAGCACCACATGACCTTTTTTCGCTAGGTCTCGGAATTCTAAATCTCGATAAAGGGATGTTCGAACGTCATCTGATCAATGTCGTTGAACGGCTTGTTCCCTACAGAATGAATCTCACCGATGACCCTTTTGAAGTTCACAACACATGGCTAAAAAGGCGTCAGGAAGATGTTGCAGATCGTTTGATGTTCCATATTGCTACCGATTGGTTGGCTGAAGCATTTGATAAGTATGCACCTAATTCAGATAAGTGGTGGCTCAGTGTAGCACTTATCGATGGCTTGTGCACGAAACCTCATGGCTCCGCAGTTCACGAAGGATATCACTTGCTTGAGTCAATTGCCTTAGCTGAACGACCTGGTACATGGCACACTCAACCAGATGTTGGACCACAACATTTGGAATGGAATCCAAATGCTGTCATTCCTCGAATGACCGATGTGGTTGCACATGAAGAAGGTGTAAAAGCCGCTCTCTGGATTCTCAATCGATTGGAATCGGACAATGCTGAACGTCGGTTACTTCTCATGGAATGGGTGAGGTTGTTGATGGAAAGACCACCGCTTGTCGGCCCTCTCGATTTACCAAATATTTTATTGAGAAGAAGTGCCGATTCAAATGTTGAAGTTGTATCAAAGGTGATTCTATGCTTGGCAAAAACCATTGAATTTGACCATGACTTAGGTCTTGAACTCGCTGAACGACTCCATCGAAGAGATGAAGTCCTTATTCAACGAGGCATGGCTGATGTCTTGACAAGAATGTTCAGAAGACTTGGGTGGAAGGCACATCCATATCTACAAGATATGTTGAAGTCAAGTGATGAAGGAGTCTTAGCAGCAGCGAGTTCAACCGTTGGCGATTTAAAATATCTTGACAAGGATACCTGGGCAGACACGATTCAATCGTTAGCGTCACATCCAACTCCAATCGTACGACGAAACCTCGTTTCAAATTTGAGAGATTACATTGAATTTGATCCAAAAGACCGGAGGAATATCGTTCCAGTTTTGTGGATGGATGGCGATGAAGTCGTACGAACTCGATTGCGAGAACTGCTTCTTCGCATGGAGGAAATTGCACCGCATCATTTTGCTCAAAAAATTAAACAACTTTCAAAACTCAATGCTGATTTACATCCACTTTGGGAGCCGCTAGAAATAAGGAAGCCCGGAGGAAAAGATATGTGGTTGCGATGGCTCAAAGATGGTGGTGAAATTCCGCATCATCAGCAGAATCTATCTCATGTTTCGTCGATGGAAGCCCCTGAACAACTGCCTAAATTAGATTCGGCTCTCGAAGTGCTCGACCAAGACCTAGGATTTCTCGATGACTGAACTATTCTTCTTCAGAAAGAATGCCCAAGGTAAGATGGACATATGTCGCATTAAGAACTGCAAGACAGCCAATGAATGTCAAAAGAAGGCCGGCTGGTTCTGGAAATGTTTCACCGAATGAAGTTATTTGCAATATTTTTGTGATTGAAAGCAGGCTACATCCAAACAAGAAAACACTCCATTTCGTTTTTTGTGGATTTTTCCACATGGTTTGACTTGGCACAATACCAAATCGACCAAAGACCATCCCATACCACGCAAAATACAAGCAGGCTAAGCCGGCTAATCCTATGACACCCCGAGTAAATGAAGGCGAATTCCATGGCCCGGATACCTGTGCATCGCTCAAGGAAAATAGAACACCGACAAAGCCGAAAATGGCGAGGGTTGGAATGGCTTTATTATCCCTCATTGAGATTCTGAAAGAGCCTATATTTGAAAGCCTATTCATTCTTGAGAGAACCATGACGGGGGTTTCCCACGGTATCATTGTGGCGGGGGGCATTGGGTCGCGGATGTTCCCTGCAAGTGCATACGTCCCCAAAGAATTGTTACCTCTCATTGATATTCCAGCAATTCTTCATCTCATTTTTGAAGCCAAACTAGCGGGTGTGGAGGTCTTGCACATCGTGACATCGCCGAATAAAAATTTGGAAGCGATTCTCGATGCACAGGCGATGAAACAATACAGAGGGAAAATGGATGAGCAATTCTTTGATGCCAGCAATGGTATTGACATTCAATTTCACGTTCAACCAGAGCCAAAGGGATTTGGTGATGCTCTCTTGCAAGCCTTACCATTTGTTGAAGGTCCATGTTTAGTGCTGCTTGGAGATAACATTCTTCTCGATCGACATTCATCCACTGACCATTTTGAGCCATCAACGGCAAGTATGCAATTAGTCAATGCATTTACACAGACGAATCAACCCACGGTCGCACTGTTTCGAGTAAAGCCCGAAGAAGTTGGACACTATGGCATCGCCAAAATCGAAGGAGGTCGCGTCGTTGAAATCATTGAGAAACCAACTCAACATGATGCTCCTTCAAATCTCGCCTTGTGTGGCCGGTATATCTTTACACAAGACGCAATGGAATTGTTGCAGAAGTTCTCTTACGAAGAATTCGGTGAATTACAAACGATTGAAGTGCAAAAACATTGGATGAAACAGGGGCGATTGTATAGTCACTTCTTTGACCAAATGGCATGGTATGACTCTGGATTGCCTCTTGCATGGTTAAAATCACAAATAGACCATGGTTTGAGAAGAGCTGAATACAAGGACGAGTTATTGGGCTGGCTGAAAGATAGAATCAGTTAACGTTGCCCTGGTTTCCAAAAACTCAGTGGCTCTGGTAATTCGCCAGCAGCCTTACGACTAGCAATGTGATCTGCCCTTTCGTTCCAACGATGTCCACGATGTGCACGAACATGTTGCCATTCAAGTGGCCTCATCCCACTTACCTCATTCCACAGTGATTGGACATGCTGGACAAGTTGAACATTCGCTGATGGTTTCCATTTGCCACATGCTAAATTTCCAGCATACTGTGAGTCGGTGCGAATAACTGCTGCATCTGTGCCACCTTCAACGAGAAGCCATCGTAATGCCTCTGCAAACGCTGTCAATTCGGCGGTATTGTTTGACCCAACCTCGGCCCCGATAAACTCATGTTCATCAGAAGATGTGATGACCATTCCTGAAAATTCATGAAAAAGTTCACCTGTACCTTTCCCCAATCCTGAATCACCAGTAACTACGACAACGCCCCACGCCGCAGGAGTTTCAGCAGTCACATTTTGGTTTTCTAAACATGAACCGTCGACATAGAGGCTCCAATAGAAGGAGCCTGACATGTTTATTCGCCGATTTCTGATTTGTAAGCAGCAGCATCCATGAGTGTTGATACTTGGTCTGGGTTTTCGAGTTCAATTTTGACAATCCAACCTTCACCGTATGGATCTGTATTCATTAATTCGGGAGCATCGTCAAGTGCATCATTTACCTCGGTGATGACCCCAGCAAGAGGTGCAAAAATTGGTGATGCAGATTTCACAGATTCAACAATTGCAAATTCACCCATATCTTCGACAGAATCTCCGGACATCGGTAATTCAATGTAAACAATGTCTGTGAGCATTTCTTGTGCATGGTCTGTGATACCTAATGTTGCAACATTGCCATCCATTCGAATCCATTCGTGTTCTTTTGTGTAATACAATCCTTCTGGCACATCGCTCATTTGCTCACCATTCCCATGCACAGACTCCTAATTCAAGAATTCACCGATGTGAAAATTATAATTGTTGGGTGCAGTGGGGACACATTGTCCATTCGGGCTCAACGGGCTGTTGGCATGACCTGCAATTCGTTGGTTGAATTGCCGCTGTCGGTTCATTCATGACAACAGAGTCATTGATGTGTGTATCCCCTACTTTTCCAATATTCACTGTTGTTCCTGTGTCTTTTTCGAGATATGTTTGACGTATTCTTGCGGATTCTTCAAACATACCTAACTCAAAATATGCTTCTGCTGCTTTCTCAAAATTTCGAGCTTTTTCTAAATTCAATGCGTAATTAAGTTTGAATTCGGGAGTTAATTGAGTTGGGCGTTGAACCTGTTGTTGTTGAGCTTGAGGAGCGTGATGGTGATGATGAATGATTTGTTGTTGAACAGGTTGAGAATTCAAAACCTGCTGTTGTTGTACTCGTGCAAGTTGAACCTTATATCTGGCTTGCTGTTTTTTGTATTTTGAATCACCACTATAGATTAACAATAACATAAGAAGCATCCCGCAACATGAAAGACCATTCAATGCCGATGTACCAGGATTACTAAGACCAAACAATGTGATGAACCAAATAAAAGCGAATACTTTCAGAATTTTCTTGTATCCTTTTGTGGTTTGCTCGGGTGGAAGAAGAATTCCCGAGGCCATGTTTTGATGAGTATTGATTAGTTTTTGACTATTTTCATTCTTCGCCTTCCGCAAGTTCTGAAGTGAGTACTGTGGCTTCTAATTCGGCCCAAGCATTGCTAACTCGTTCATATTTTTCTTCTTCGTGAAACTCTGATTGAATTCTTTCAGATAACTCTTCTAACGATTCATTTGGGAAAAGTTTGGATAATGGTCCAACACCTTTTCTGGTTAGAGCCGCTAATAGTAGGCTCAGAAGACCAGAAATGAGGAGAAGGTGCCCGATGTTCATCTCAGTGACCGACATTCTGTCTTGTTGGAGTGCGAATCCTGTTGCTAGGAGGAGCCCCACGCCTAAGCCACCCAAGAGATTGGAAGCGGCCCTGTGGGGTGCGTGCATAAACAGCGATGGAGCATTGGAACATCAAGCCATTGGTAATTTGGCCTCAGTATGTTTCTCTCATCAATTTGTGAATTTTGTAAGGGAGAAGGGCTCGATTAACCGGCGTTACTTCGAGTATTCTACCGTCATCTCTTCGCCGGATATCTTGAAGGAGAGGATGGCGACTCTTTTTGTGAAGTGTGAGTAAGGTTGGCATGTCAACCTCAAGTGCCTCACGAACCGCATTGACAAATTCTTCAGATTCGACCGAAAATTTACCAATTTCATCGATGACGAGGACTTCGCATTTTTCATGTGCGTATGTTATGGCAGGAACTGCAACTTTTGCTAATGATTCAAGGTCAAGACCGAAACCTAAGACGCGAAGTCTTGAGTCGATGTCCCGGTGTGCGATAATACCTTCTTCTTTGGAAACAATATCAATGATTTTGTAACCAAGACGTTCGCCATTTTCGATGAGAGGTTCGGTTTGGACACCGCCCATAATCGGTTTTTCAATGATGCCAGATCGCATCTCAATCTCCCTAGTTCGCTCTTCAACAAGCATTTCAAGAACCCGTTCCATAACGGCAGATTTACCACTTCGTGGTAATCCTGTAATACCAATTTTTGGATGAATGCCCATCTTGTATCACCATTTTTTAGAACGACGCTTTATTCCACTCTCTTTAACCATTTAAAAATATGTACATGTTACGGCACTTTCAGACTACAAAACGGAAACCATATGAGAAATCATTTTCTCATTGCGAATCTGGTTTCACCATTTCACCATTTAGATCGAGAGGGAGTGTTTCCAATTCATAATTATTGACATTGTTGTTTGCAGCCCATGCTCGTGCCCACTCATCAAGGTCGTTATCGTTCAAATGATGACACAGCCAATTCAACGCATTGTGCAAATTTCCATGTTCGTCAGTGAGACGCTTTTCAATATCCGAGTGAAGTTCAATATGATTGACACTGTTGCCCAAAACACAGTTTGCTGGAATAACCGCCCACCTCAATCGACGCTCTTGATGGGCATTG
>Ga0255764_10002111_pt1 | contig 16336 bp, 18 predicted proteins | sample 071ome_30_FD_179964 | JGI IMG/M metagenome (GOLD analysis project Ga0255764, IMG submission 179964) | Coastal salt marsh microbial communities from the Groves Creek Marsh, Skidaway Island, Georgia - 071406AT metaG (version 2) | ecosystem: Environmental > Aquatic > Marine > Intertidal zone >... | reverse complement strand
TCATCCATATCATCAAGAAAAGCGTCCTCCTCTATTACTCCATCCTTTGCTTCAAATTCAGTTGCCTGCAAGTAAGAATCTCTAACAAATGTATATTTATCACCAATAATTAATGTTTCTACATCTAGTAACCGCGCTCTAGTCTCCAAGGCATCTAATGCAGTTAGACCGAGACGAACTTCAGTATCATCAATAGCAAAAGTCCCAGATAAAAAGGAAGTTATTGGGCGACTCATAAGATCTCTAGGTGTGCTTGGACCTAAAATAGGCAACATTAAATAGGGTCCTTGAGAAAACCCCCACATGCCTAAAGTTTGACCAAAATCCTCTCTATGTCTTTCTAATCCTAGAGATGAAGCCACATCAACTAATCCTCCCAATCCAATGGTTGAATTAATTAAAAATCTTGTAAAATCATTGATTGCTAGAACCGGCTTGCCTTGAAGAAGCTGATTAATAGTATTATCAACTTCATTAATATTCCTAAAAAAATTAGTAATACCAGTTTGAACAAAAGTTGGTGTAATAGAATCGTATACTTCAGCAACAGGCTTAGCAAAATTGTCGTCTAATGCTTCGTTGATATTCCAGATGCTTCTATTTATTTCTTCAAAAGGATCATCATTAGCTGTTAATGACACGCAAGTTAATAAAAATAAACCTAGAAGTATTTTTTTAGAGAGCATTAACAACATAGTCTGTAATTTCTTTTAGCAGTTTTGCTGAATCATTTGAAGGGAGAGATTGTAAATCACTGTGTCTAATAATTGAACCTATACAAGTTACATCCTTTAAATATTTATCACCAATATTTGTTTGTTGAATAGTTTCTGAGTTGCACTTGGGGCAAAGTTCACCATTCATATTATTAATGTAGCCAAGAATAGGAATACCTAATTTTTTAAGAGCAATCTTTGATTTTTCTGTATCGCTTAATGAAAGAACATGGTTAGTTGTTACAAGTATAGACGCTGTAGGTTTAATTTCTTTAGCAATAGTTAGATAGGAATCTCCTGTCCCAGGAGGCATATCTACAATGAGAATATCTAAATCCCCCCATTCTGTTGCCTCTATTAACTGCTTAAGCGCATTACTTAACATGGGGCCTCTCCATATGACTGCTTCTTCAGAACCCATAATAAAACCCATTGAGTTTATTTTTACTCCTAAAGCATTAAGGGGTTGGAGAACTTTTTTGCCTTCACGATTGATAATTTCTGGCTTAGAGTCTTCCAATCTAAATAACAAGTGCTGGCTGGGTCCATATATATCGGCATCAAGAATACCGACACGATATTTTTCTGAAAGCCCAATAGCTAAATTAGCACAAATAGTTGATTTCCCTACTCCACCTTTTGCTGATCCAATAGCTAAAATATGTTTAATACTCATCATGCGCCAAGAATTTTCATATAATAGCATTCTCTTGAGTAAAAAATTGAGCACCGAATCTAAAAAAATTCTTGTAACATGTGCGTTGCCATATACTAATGGCCCAATTCATATCGGCCATATGCTAGAACACATTCAAGCTGATATTTGGGTCAGAAATTCAAGACTTCAAGGCAACACAACGTTATTTTTCTGTGCAGATGACACGCATGGCACTGCAACGATGATTAGAGCTGAAACTCAGAACAAAACACCGGAAGAGCTAATAAAAGATGATCAACTCAATCACATTAATTCATTTAAAAAATTTAATATTTCTTATGATCATTACTATTCAACTCATTCTGAGGAAAATGAGTATCTTTGTAATGAAATTTACTTAAAAGCTAAAAAAGCTAACTTGATTTACAAGTCTACGATCCAACAATTTTTTGATGAAACCAAGGGAATGTTTCTTGCAGATCGTTTCATAACAGGTACATGTCCTAAATGTAATACTTCTAATCAAAATGGTGATAGCTGCGAAGCATGCGGAGCAACTTATTCACCAACAGAACTAATTGATCCTGTATCAAAATATTCAGATTCAAAACCTGTTCTGAAAGATACTGAACAAATATTTTTTGACCTTAAGGCATCGAAAGATTTTCTAGCTAATTTTTTAAAGACATGCGAGCTGCAGGATGCAGTTAAAAATAAACTTAATGAATGGATAGAAGGAGATATTCAAAGTTGGAATATTTCTAGAGATGCCCCCTATTTTGGTTTTGAAATTCCGGAAGAAAAAGATAAATTTTTCTATGTTTGGGTAGATGCTCCAATAGGATATTTTGCATCCATAAAAAATTGGGCCCAAAAGAATAACATTTCATTTGATGAATTATGTAGTAAAAATTCTAATAGTGAATTACATCACTTCATCGGGAAAGACATTATCTATTTTCATGGTCTTTTTTGGCCTGCTTTATTAGAAAATTCTGACTATATTCTCCCTACTAAAATTCAAGCACATGGTTTTCTTACAGTAAATGGAGAAAAGATGTCTAAATCAAAAGGAACTTTCATAACTGCTGATGATTTTGCTGAAAAGTATGATCCGGAGCTTCTAAGATACTATTTTGCTTCCAAGCTGAATAATAAAATTGAGGATCTTAATTTTGATACTGCTGAGTTTACAAAAAAAATTAATTCTGATTTAGTAGGTAAGTATTTAAACATTCTCTCCAGATCAATACCGTTTTTAAAAAATAAAAAGCTAGATTTAGATACGGTTTCACTAGATAGTAATTTCTTAGATTCACAAATTAAAAATCTATCTTCAATCATTGCACTTTATGAAGGTAAAGAATTCTCAAAAGCTACTAAATTAATAATGGAATTAGCTGACGAAGTTAATGCATATGTTAATAAAAATGAACCCTGGAAGCAGGATGAATCAAAAGCCATAGTAATTGCATTAACTGCAATCAATGCTTTTAAAAATCTATCTCTAGCACTGATGCCAATATTGCCTGAGTTAACTAATCGAATTTTTAAGATTATTGGAAACTATGCATATGGTGACTTTAATGGAAAAGTTACACACATAGAGTTAACTAATTATGAACCACTTATGTCTCGAATTGATGAGCAAGGATTTGAAATAATGAATGAAGAAACTAAACCTAATAATGAAACTCATGCAAGCATTGATGACTTCATGAAAATTGATTTAAGGGTGGCTAAAGTTGTCAATGCATCTGAGGTTGAGGGTGCTGATAAATTAATTCAACTGACATTAGATGTTGGGGAGTTGGGTCAAAAAACAGTATTTGCAGGAATCAAGTCTAAATACAGTCCAGATTCTCTAATTGATAAGCTAGTTGTATTAGTGTTTAATTTGGCTCCAAGAAAAATGCGTTTTGGATTATCCGAAGGTATGGTTTTAGCGTCTAGTGATGATGAAGGTGGAATATTCTTATTATCACCAGATACTGGAGCTAAACCAGGTCAGAAAATAAAATAATGATTGATAAAGATATTGTAGTAATTGGAGCTGGGCCTGTTGGCTTATTTACCGTATTTGAAGCAGGACTATTGGGCTTGAATTGCCATCTAATAGATAATTTAGATAGGGTTGGCGGACAATGTACGGAACTTTATCCCGAAAAGCCTATTTATGATATTCCTGGAGTTCCCTTTCAAACTGCTCAAGAACACATAGATGCACTTCTTGAACAAATCAAACCCTTTGAATATGGTCTGACCTTATCAGAAAGGATTGATACTATTGAAGAAATATCCTCAGAAGATGGAATTTCAACTTGGTATTTAAAAACTAATGAAGGCACAGAATTCAAAACTAAAAACATTTTAATAGCTGCAGGAGCTGGATCCTTTGAACCAAGAAGACCGCCAAATATAGATAACTCCGACAGTTTCTTAAATAAGGGTGTGACATATGCTGTCAAAGATAAATCCTTATACAAGGATAAGACTGTTTTTATATTCGGTGGTGGTGATTCGGCCTTGGATTGGTCAGTTGATTTAGCTTCCTTAACTAAAAAGTTATATTTAGTTCATAGAAGGGATGCATTTCGAGGAGCCCAACATACAGAACAACAAATGCGTGAGCTTGTTGGAAATGGAAAAATTGAGTTGCTTACTCCCTATCAAATTGAATCTATTGAAGGCAAGGATAATGTCTCCGGTGTGAAGGTAAAGAACTTTGATACCAAAGAAATATTAACTTTTGAAGCTGATGAGCTTTTATTTCTCTTTGGTTTAAATAAGAAACTAGGCCCTATATTAGACTGGGAAGTTGAGCTTCATGAAAAAAAGATTCTTGTAAATACAGAGAATTTTCAAACTAATAAAAATGGAATTTTTGCAGTGGGTGATATTAATCATTACCCAGGAAAACTAGACCTTATTCTTTGCGGCTTCCATGAAACTACACTAGCAGTTCAAGAGGCTTATAGAAGGCTTCATCCTGGTGAAAGAGTTCCTTTTGGCTACACCACATCGAATACAAAATTGCAGAGAAAGCTTGGAGTATCAGAATAAGCAAAGAATTAACTAAAGCTATTGAGCAGCAATTGCCTCAATATCAATGTGGAAGATGCGATACCCCAGGCTGCAGAGATTACGCTTTAGAAATTGCATCAGGTAAACCTTACAATAGATGCGTTCCCGGTGGCGAAGAAACTCTTATAAAAATAATTGACCTGATTCAACCTAAAAAAATCTTATCATTGGATCATGATTATGGTCCCCCCATACCAAATCAAGTAGCTCATATCATTGAAGAAGAATGCATAGGATGTAAAAAATGTATAGATGCATGTCCTGTTAACGCAATACACGGAGCTCCAAATTTAATGCATTCGGTAATTGAGGACATTTGTACGGGTTGTGAATTGTGTATACCGCCCTGTCCTGTCGATTGCATAGAATTATTAGAAACATCAGATACTCAAATCCAAAATGCTAAAAATATGTCTGCTGATTTATATGTTATTAAAGAACAGATTGATAATAAATCCAGGATAAAAATTAAACATAAAAATAAAGAAAATATTGGACTGGCAGAAGAAATTAATCAAAGGCTAGAAAATAGAAGCATTGATAAAGAAGCGAATTTAAAGTTAATTCAGGAAAGGTTATTAAATAAATCTTAATTTATTATTTCGCTCATAAAAAGCTCGTACGGACTTTTATCAAGCATTAAAGATCTTTCAAGAAGCTTGCAAACTCTTTCAGCAATAGCACGCAACTCATGATCTACATCATCTTCATTTCTATTAAGAATATCTTTTGTTAATCCAATTACACCGCCAGCATTAATCATCGCATCGGGTATATATATGATATTTTTCTTTCTTAAAAGCGTATCCATACTGGGATTTAAAAGTTGATTATTTGCTCCACCGATAACAAAGGAGGCGGAGAGTTTAGAGATATTTAGTTCGTCTAGAATACCTCCAACAGCACATGGAGCAAAAACATTCATCTTCTCTAAAAATATATCCTTAGAAATAATACAGCCTCCTTCTTCTGCAATTATGAGTTTTTGTTGATCTGTATCAGATATATAAGTCTTAACACCTTCCTTAAGCAATAAAGTTGATAACTTGAAACCAACATTTCCAGCGCCCTGAATACCTACAGATGCTTCAGATAAAGGAATATTATGCATTTCTAATACTTCTTTAATGGAATAAAAAATACCCCTTGCAGTATAGGATGATGGATCTACATTGTTAAAAACATGGTCAGTAAAATTACCAACAAATTGAATATCTTCTAAAGTAATACCTATATCTTCAGCAGAAATATATTCACCTTTTATAAGATTTAAAAAATTTGCAAAAGATTTGAGCAAATCATGGGATTTATTAATACCGTTAGCAAAAATTATTGCTTTACCACCTCCAAATGGAACATCTGCAGCAATATTCTTTTCAGTCATACCTCTTGAAAGTCTTAGTACATCATTTAAACCATCCAAGAAATTATCATAATTTTTAAATCTACAACCACCTATTGCAGGACCATGCTTTGTTGAATGAATGGCAACTAAGGACTTTAAGCTAACGCCAGGATCCTCATAATAATAAACTTTCTCATGATTGTATTCAGAATGCTCTCTGACAATTAAACCGTCAAAAGTATTATTGGATATTTCTTTGAAAATCATCGCTAACTAATATATGAATCGTATTATAGTGTATTAATAATGTTGCTTAAAAATCGATTTAGAAAGTATCTTCCTGTAATCGTGGATTTGGAAACTGGAGGATTTAATCCAGAAGTTAATCCTATTTTAGAGATTGCTCTTCAATTTGTTGTTCTAGAGGAAAATGGCTTCGTTTTGGGCGAATCTGTTAGATACCATTTAGTGCCAGCAGATGGACTTATTTTAAATAAAGAAGCTTTAGAATTTACTAAAATTGAGCTTAATCATCCGCTCAGAAATGCAGTAACTACGGAAGAAGCTCTTAAAAGTATTTGCAAAATAGTCAATAAAAAGCGAAGTGAGCATGAATGCTCAAGAGCAATCCTTGTAGGACATAATGCACATTTTGATCTATCTTTTCTTCAAACAAATTTAAATCGATATCAAATTAAAAACTCTCCCTTTCACCCTTTTTCAGTTTTCGATACCGTAACGCTTGGGGCTGCCTTTACAGGACAAACAGTGCTTGCCAGAATTGCAAAGGAATTAAATATAAATTATGACAATGATTTAGCTCATTCTGCCTCCTATGATGCTGAAATTACGGCTAAAATTTTCTGTATCTTGATGAATAGAATAGAATCTAATTGACAATGATTCTCATTCTCATTTATTATTTATTTGTGATTATTTGCAGTTGTCAAAACATAAATTCTAAAACTTTAGATTCCTATCTACAAAAAGGCTATTCCTTAGATGAGATAATTCAAGAAACAAATATCACCCAAGAATGTGGGTCATGTTTAACAACATTAAAAGACTATCAACTATATTTTGAACAAATTGATAAGCCCATCCTAGCAACTGCTTTAGCTTAGAAATATATCAAATAATTAAAGACTGCAATGCTTTTCTGCATACCAGCGGTTGATCTGTTGTTGATTGTTTATAGTAAAGAAATTTAGCAATTAACCCTCCAAATTTGTTTGGATAGTTGCCAGTGATAGCAAGGTATTTAGCTGATATATTTTTCTTAATTTTCAGTGCATCTGAAACTTCCATAGAAACTTTTATCATCCCAAAAACTTTAACCAAATCTCCAGTCAAAATTAAAAGATCTAGTTTGTATTGATTCAGAGATTCAATTAATTGTTGATTAAATACATGCCCTTCGTGAAAAATTGAGCCCTCAGCATTCTGAAGCACATAGGCAAAGCTTGTTGATTGATATGGTCTACCAGATTTCATAACATGCATTTGCGAATGTTTAAGAGTGTAGGAAGAATCATGCTCTACAACAGTAATATCTTTAAAACCCATTTTAACAAGGATCTTTTTTGCTATATGGGTTGTAAAAATAGGTATTGATCTATCAAACTTTTCTAATGACGCTTTATCAAGATGATCAGAAAAGTGAGCAGTAATAATCAAGTGTGTGACATGTCGAATGTTATTGGAGTAATTGAGTAAATGTTTAGATTCTGATGCTCTGTTAAGTAAAAAACCACTTGAAGGGAATTTTTGGTAATCAGTTAGCCATGGATCAACAGCAATAAATTCATCTTTAGTTTTTATTACCCATCCCTGATACTCGTCAGCTTTAATTACTTGCATAGACCTATATTTACATAAATGAGAAGCATTACCAATATGATAATGATAATCATTTAAAAAGTACTTAATATCAATACTTTACATATGGATAAAAGATGTTAGCCTATGCATAATTTCAGGAGTAAATTAATGAAAGGTGATAAAAAAGTTATAGAACATTTGAATACAATTCTAGGAAATGAGCTAGTAGCTATTAATCAATATTTCTTACATTCAAGAATGTTGAAGGATTGGGGTCTGAATAAGCTTGGAGACTACGAATATCATGAATCAATAGATGAAATGAAACATGCTGATGAATTAATTCAAAGAATACTCTTTCTTGAGGGTCTGCCCAATTTACAAAAACTTGGTAATTTAAAAATAGGAGAAAATGTACTTGAGATGCTTGAAAATGATTTAGCTCTTGAGAATAAGGCTATTCCCGATCTAAGAGAGGCCATTCTTCATTGCGAGAGCATTAAGGACTTCGTGAGTCGAGATTTACTTCAAAAGATTCTAGATAGTGAAGAAGAGCATGTTGATTGGCTAGAAACTAATATCCATCTTTACAATCAACTAGGTGAGCAAAATTACTTACAAAGCCAAGTTTAAGAAGCTACAGAATCAACTAGTTTTTTTAACTCTCCGCTAGCATGAAGCTGTGTAACAATATCGCAACCCCCTACTAACTCGCCTCCAATATATAGCTGTGGAAATGTTGGCCATTCACTAACTATAGGCAAATTCTGTCTTACATCTGGATTAGATAAGACATCTACATAAGAAAATTCTGCTTCACACTCTATGAGTGCCTGCACCGTTCTAGCAGAAAATCCACATTGGGGTTCGTATGGAGATCCCTTCATATAAATAAGAATAGAGTTATCCTTAATTTGATCTTTAATTTTAGATTGAACTTCGTTAGCATCCATCTCTTTATTTTACCTCTTTTAAGTACAATTCAGTAGCTGCAACAATTCCATATTTTATAGAATCAACTATAAAAGCATGACCAATAGAGGCTTCATCAAAATCTCCTACCTGAGAAATAAGTTTTAAATTATCTAGGTTCAAATCATGTCCAATATGCACTCTCATCCCGCAGGCTTTTGCAGCAGAAAATGTTTGTTTAATTTTAGTAATTTCTCTTTCAATTTCTATATCAACTTGTGAATTAACAGCTTCAGCAAATGGACCGGTATATATTTCAACGCAATCTATGCCTTTTGATTTAATAAAATCAAGCTCATTGAATCCAGCATCAACAAATATGCTAACTCTCTGAGTATGTTTACGTATTGAAGCAACAGTGCTATCAAATGCTTCAGTCATATGTTCTTTATCATAGCCATGATCAGATGTTATTTGGGATTGCTCATCAGGAACAAGGGTTGTTTGAGTGGGTTTTATGGATTCAATTAGTTTAGGAAATCCTGGAAAGATTTCTGATTCTAGAGACATTGGATTTCCCTCTATATTAAATTCTTTATGATTTGTCTTGCATATTTCATTAATCACCTCACAATCCAAAGGTGTTGCATGCCTCAAATCTGGTCGAGGGTGAAGAGTAATTCCATCAACACCGAGATCTAAAAGTTGAATGGCAAATTCCTCAAGGGAGGGATAGTTTCCTCCACGAGAATTTCTAATTAAAGAAATTTTATTTAAGTTGATGCTGAGATGCATTGCTTGTTAAGCAGGAGTGATTGAGGATTGATCCCAAAATGCTCTAAGGTGAGTAATTTTATTAGCATCTGATATCTGAAAATGATCAATTATTTTTATATCCATCCCGGAACCATCTTCTTTATTTCTTACTTGCATAGTTGCTTGTAAAATTCCCTCTTCTCCACATACAAGAAAGGATTCATCTTTGGGTAAAATTGAAAATCCAGTGTGCCCAAAATCCCAAAATTCAGAGATTGCATTTATTCCAACCATTGGGTCAGCTCCCACAGGATCTTCAAAGATTGCATCGCTTTCCCATAAACTTACAAAATAATCTTTATCATTATCTCGATAAGCCTTGATATAGCTTTGCATTACCTCAAGCACATTTTTCATGTTATAACTTCTTTCCTTTGTCTTTGAGCATGTATTTAGTAAATTTTATATTCTCATCAATAGGTGATACTGATTCAACAATGCGATCGTATTGAGATTTTAGGATCTTCCAAGAATTTCCATAGAATATATATTCATCTTCATAAAGCGCTGTGCCTTGAGTGACAACTTTTTCAGTAAAATTATAAAAAATATCATGGAGATACCATTTACCTGAGGCCTTTGTATTTGAATGTATGGTTATCTCTGGATGATGACCAGTGTGCATAGCTGCTGCTTGATTATGAAAAGAATATTTAAGAGCATTAATGATTGCATCTTTACCAGATTCCTGCCATCGGTAAGTTCCACCTCGGTAATCAACTTGAATATCTGGATCAAAGATCTCTTCAAGTAAATCAAAATCAGCCATATCGATTGCTCTAAAATACTTATGTTTTATAGTTTTGATTTCTTCTATTGCCAATAATTTATCAACGTTATCCATATTTACCTTAAAAATGCCTGGCCACCATCGAGCATCAATGTACTTCCAGTAATATAATTCATGTCATCTGTAAGCAATTTACAGACAGCCTCTCCAATATCTTCTTTGCAGTCACCAACCCTTCCAAGAGGAACTGTTTTAAGAAATTCACTGGCTTCTTCAGGTCTTTCTTTCATCCACCATTCCATTCCAGCTGACATGGCAAGAGGCATAATAGCATTGACTCTAATATTATCAGGGCCCCACTCAACTGCAGCAGTTCTTGTCATTGATCGAATAGCCTCCTTAACGGCGGCATAAACTCCATAACCAGCAGAATCAGGTCTAAGTGCTGATGAGCTAGCTAAATTAATGATCGAGCCATTGCCTTTTAAATAGGGATAGCAAGAACGCATAAATCGTAAGGTAGCTAAAGGGCCAGATTCCCAGCCGTTTTTGGCAGCTTCATCAGTAACATCGAGCATCGTTCCAAGTGGAACTTCTTGAGCATTATTTACAAGAATTTGAATACCTTTATATTCACTAATGACAAGGGCAATGGCTTCCTCAATGCTAGCAAGGTTTTTAACATCACATTCAATGGGAATTGCTGTTCCACCACTTTTTAAAATATTAGAAGCAACAACTTCAACTTTATTAAATGTTCTACCTAAAAGAGCAACCTTAACTCCATACGAAGACAAAGCCATAGCAATGCCCTCTCCAACACCCTGACCAGAGCCTGTAACGATAGCAACTTTACCTTCTAGTGATTTCAAAAATTGGCTCCGGTAATATCTCTAGCAGCAAGATATCCAAAAGTCATTGCCGGACCTAGAGTAGATCCTGGTCCTGGGTATTTTGGCAGCAAAGCCGTTGTACAGTTACCACAAGCATATAAATTTTTAATAGGGTTAGAATCTTGATCTAAAACTCTTGCTTTTGTATCCACAACAAGCCCTCCTGCGGTTCCCATTTCTCCAGGGTATAGCACCATACAATAAAAGGGAGCTTTCTCTAGAGGGGCTAAACATGGATTTGGAGAAACCGATGGATCACCATAGTATCGATCATAAACAGTATCACCTCTTTTAAAATCTGGATCTTTACCTGTTACTGCATACTCATTAACTTTTCCCTGAGTTGCTAATAAACCTTCTGGATTAATGCCTACCTTGTCAGCTAATTCTTCAAGGCTATCTGCTTTAGTTAAAAATGATGGTGTCCACCATTCTTTTGGAACTCTACTATCAGGTTGCATACTAGCTTGCAGTAGAGGTCCACAAGGTCTATTTTGTCTAAAATTGCTATCAAAGATCATATAGCATGGTGCACAAGGGTTTCCCTTAGCATATTCACTAAACATATCGCTTACAAAACTGACGTAATTTTGGGATTCATTGGAAAACCTCTCACCGTTCTTATTGACTGTATAGTTTCCAGGCATAGATTTATCTACCATAGAAAGCCAGCCTTTTTCTACTCCTGGCACTTTCATGGTAGTAGACCACCAGCCCCAATCCATTTGATGAGTTTGTGCACCAAGTTTAATTGCTGCTTTTAGCGCGTCACCAGTATTATGAGTATTCGCTGCGCTCCAGGATGCATCTGTTGGTTTCGGTAGATACTTGTCTCGAAGAGCTTGATCTTTTTCAAACCCCCCAGAAGCAAGAATAACTCCTTTATTAGCTTTGATAGCCAAGAGTTGGCCATTTTTGGTAGCCTCAATTCCAATAACTTCATTTTTTTCATTTACTATTAAATCTGTAAATGCAGTCTCACACCAAATAGGTACATCTCTGTCTTTTAGTGATAATAAGAGTCTAGCAATGCCTGCGTTACCCATGGTAAGCCTTCTATCCTTCCAACCCCATTTCAACCTCATTGGAAGGTCCAAAATATACTTAGTAAAGAGTTTTGCAAATAGTTTCTTCCATCCGGGAAGAGCTCCAAGTAAAAGCTGACCTTCAACCTGAGTAAAGTTCATGGTTAATGGCCCCATTCTAAAAGTAGTTTGGGGGTGTTGATCACGTAATAACTTTAAATCTTCTTTGAGGTCGGTACCTGATACTGGTTCTGGTTCCATAGACCTATTACCTGCTTTACCACCAGGATTATCAGGAAAGTAATCTGGATAATGGGGTAGATTTAAATATTTCACTCTAGAATTCTCATGAAGGTAATCAATCATCTTTGGTCCTTCTTGAATATAGGTTTCAATTAGCTCTGGATTTATCTTTCCTTCGGGTGAGACGCTGGCAATATAGTCTCGTGCGTCTTGGATGCTATCATCTGCATTTGCAGCAACAGCATACCTATTATTGGGTATCCATACCCCTCCTCCCGAGGAAGCACTGGTTCCTCCAAGCTGAGAACTCTTTTCTATAACTAGTACTTTGGCTCCGCCATCATGAGCGCATAGAGCTGATGTAAGCGCCCCATTTCCAGATCCAACAACGATAACATCGTAATCAAAATCCCATTCTTTATTCATGGCAGAAATCCTATTATTTTTTTATAATCTTTACAGATCAAATTATATAACCCAATTCATGCAAACTGAAATATGTAAAAAACTTGGAATTGAATATCCAATATTTGCTTTCACGCATTGTAGAGATGTAGTTGTTGCAGTTAGCAAGGCTGGAGGAATTGGGGTACTAGGCGCTGTTGGTTTCTCTTTAGAGCAACTTCAAGAAGAACTCGATTGGATTGATGCGCATATAGGTGATAGACCATATGGAGTCGATACAGTGATTCCTCAAAAATACGAAGGGATGGAACAACTTGATCCTGAAAAATTATTAGCAGATTTAGAAAAATCTATTCCAGCTGAACATAGGGCATTCGTCGAGAAACTATTAAGTGAGCACGGAGTACCAGCAGCAGAAGATAGCAATGGCCCTAAAGGTGGCCTACTAGGCTGGACGCAGGCTACAGCAGAACCCCAAGTTCAAGAGGCATTGAAAAGAAAAAATGTAAAACTCTTTGCAAATGCATTAGGCACTCCCCCGGAAGATGTTATAAAAGAAGTAAAAGGCCAAGGTGTTCTTATAGGTGCCCTTTGCGGAAAAATTAAACAAGCACTAGCTCACAAACAAGCAGGACTTGATTTCATAGTAGCTCAAGGTGGTGAAGGTGGTGGCCACACAGGAGAAATTGGTAGTATAGTTTTATGGCCACAAATTATTGATGCAGTTGGAGACCTTCCTGTCTTAGCTGCCGGTGGAATAGGTAATGGAAGACAAATGGCATCAGCATTGGCAATGGGAGCTCAAGGTATTTGGACTGGTTCAATGTGGCTAACTGTCGAAGAAGCATTCACGCAACCTGCTCAGAAAACCTCTTATTTGAATGCTACAAGCGAAGATACTATCAGGAGTAAATCTTGGACTGGAAAGCCGGCAAGAATGCTTAAAAATGCATGGACTGAAGCTTGGGAACATCCTGATAATCCAAAACCTCTTCCTATGCCACTTCAAGGGATGATCACCTATGAAGCTATCCGCAGAACATCTATCTATGCTGATCAAGGAAAAGCACAAGATGTATCCTTTAATGCAGCTGGTCAGGTTATTGGGCAGATTAACGAAGTTGAATCCGTTAAAAATGTTGTATACAGATTAGTAAATGAATATTTGGATGCCGTTGAAAATCTTAATAATCTCTTACCAAAAATAGATTAATAATTCTTACTATAATCTTCGACTAACTGAATAAAAGCTTTCACTCCTGTATCGAGCGCATCGTCATCTATATAAAACCTTGGTGAGTGATTGGTGTAACTCGACTCTTGATTTTCAGGATTCACTCCTAAAAAGAAATATAAACCTGGCACCTCTTGTGCAAAGAAAGAGAAATCCTCAGCTCCAGTTCTAGGTACGCTCATTCTCATATATTTTCCATCACTTGCTTTTATCAATGATGGTTCAAGCTGAGCTGATAAATCAAGGTCATTAAAAGTTACTGGGTAGTTGCCATATACTGCTAACTCAACATTAGCAGAGGCATTGTGTGCTTCTGCAACATTGGTAGCTATGGTTTTAATTTCTTCATGAATTTTATCTAAATAGCTCTTATCAAAGGTTCTAATGGTGCCCTCTAGTACAACTTTTTGAGGAATAATATTATTACGTGTTCCTCCTTTGACCATTCCAATAGAAACTACTGCTTGGCTATCAAGTATATTTAATCTTCTTGAAACAATTGTTTGCATGGTTGTACCAATATTGAAGGCTGCTATGATAGGGTCAACTCCAGCCCATGGACGAGAGCCATGTGTTTGTTTACCCTCAACAGTTATTCTAAAAGCTTCAGCTGAAGCCATCGCTGGCCCAGGCTTTAAAAAAATACTGCCATGAGGACCATTAGTAACATGAAGCCCAAATATGGCATCTGGTTTTTCTAGGTCAAAAATTCCTTCTTTAAGCATTAAATAAGCTCCGCCCTCTTCTCCTTCAGGAGCACCCTCTTCTGCAGGCTGAAAGATGAGCATAATATCGCCTTTGAGTTTATCTGTATTTTTTACAAGATATTCAGCTACCCCAAGAAGTATGGCAATGTGAGCATCATGCCCACATGCATGCATCACGCCAACTTCATTGCCTTGATAGGTTGTTCTTTCTTTTGAAGAAAAAGGTAGCCCCAACTCTTCAGTAACAGGAAGACCATCAATATCTGCACGCAAAGCAATTAATGGACCAGGTTGAGATCCCCTGATCATTGCTACTAAGCCTGTGTAGGCTATGTCGCTTTGAACTTCTAATCCTAGGTTCTCAAGAACGTCTTTTATGTATTGCGATGTCTTAAACTCTCTATTTGATAGCTCTGGATATTCATGAAAATGATGCCTCCATTCAACAACTTTAGTCATTAAGCCATCAATATCATTTTCGAGCTGCTCGGTAAGAGTTTGACTAAAGGAAAATCCTGAAAACAAAATTATAGTTGCTAACATTTTTTTCATATTTAAAGCCTTCTTTTAAAAAAATTGATCATAATCTTTGGGGTAGTTTTTGCATAGCTATCAAAATCAGGTCTTGATTTTAAAGATCGATCATCCATCATTTTCACAGATCCAATTGCAATTAACAAATACATTACGATTATTCCAACATAGTTTATTAAGCCTAGATCATTGGAAGCTATCGCAAATACTGCTAAGCCTAACCAAAAAAGCAATTCTCCAAAATAGTTAGGGTGGCGAGAATAGAACCATAAACCAGACTGCATAGTCTTGCCTTTGTTTAATGGGTCCTTTCTAAAATTAAACATTTGTTGATCTGAAATTATTTGGATCAATACACCTATTACAATTATGACTAATGCTATCCAGTCTATGAAGTTAATTGCCATATCATTTCCATACAAAGCATTAATAGCAGGTATTAATCCTAAAAATACACAAAGTGTTGGTATTAAATGAATTCCAATAAAATCAATTAGTAATTTACTAACAATACTTGCTTGTGAGGACTTCATTCCAATATAGCGCCAGTCCTCATGAGAAAAACCATCCCAGTTTCTTATCCAATTATAAGTTAAACGGATTGCCCAAAAGAAAGTTCCAAACATCAACAATAGAAATCGATGCGTAGAGCTTATATCTGCACCATAAATAAATGGTAATAATAATAAAATTGGTGGGATGACGGACCAATAAGCATCATACCAACTTGAGTTTCTCCACAATAAACTGCAAAAGAAAATTAAGAAGGTGCCAATAATATCTACCAGTAATAAATTTATCAGAATGGGGAGATCTTTAAAGCTGCCATACAAAAAATACATACCAGAAATAACAACTGCATATCCGAGGGTGACAATAATTAAATCTTTAATTGGCATACTTTAAGACACTCTATCTATTTGAGGAGAAATATTCTCTAATGGGATAGCAAGCCGACTATTTAAAGTATTTAGAGAATTGCTGACTGTTCCATAAAGTGTATTCCTTTGTTCGAGCTCAATACCTAGCTCATCAAGTTTATGTTTAATAAAAGCTATGTCCAATTCTTGACCATGAACCGAACCCGCTGCCCTGGTAATAGATTCATTCATTAGAATTCCTCCAATATCATTAATCCCATGTTTTGTTAATTCCACGATGCCTTCAATACCAGTTTTGACCCATGATCCTTGGATGCTAGGTAATCTCTCCT
>Ga0255764_10002089_pt1 | contig 16448 bp, 18 predicted proteins | sample 071ome_30_FD_179964 | JGI IMG/M metagenome (GOLD analysis project Ga0255764, IMG submission 179964) | Coastal salt marsh microbial communities from the Groves Creek Marsh, Skidaway Island, Georgia - 071406AT metaG (version 2) | ecosystem: Environmental > Aquatic > Marine > Intertidal zone >... | reverse complement strand
AGGCTTGTAATTTAATTCTGCTAATCTTCTGTTATAGTGCTCTGCATGTTGAAGATAATTCTCATATAAAACTGGATCACCAGATGTTAGGGCATCTTTTGCTAATTGCTGATACTTTTGCGCAGTTTTTTCAACATTGAAAGGGTTTGTCATTGACCCATTATTTCTTCCAATGTTTCCATTTGATTGAAAATGCCCATTAGAGTTTTGGCCGTTATTGTTTCTTGGCCTAAAACCACTTCTTTGATTTCTGGGTCTAAATCTTCTTTTTTGGTCGTTCATTTATAATGTTAATTTTCAATTAATTTTTAGCCTTGCAACTATACATCTAACGTTATTTCGATAGTCTCTAATTAATAATTCTTCTTTAAAACCTTGTTTCTTTAATATTTGTGAAACTTTGTAATGCTGCCCGTGTCCAATTTCTAAAGCTAGCAGACCTAATTTTTTTAAAATTGTTTTAGATTTGTAGATAACTTTTTTAATTACGTCAAGCCCTTCCTTTCCTCCATCCAATGCTATTTTTGGCTCAAATTTTCTAACATCCTCTTGTAAATTTTTTAGATCAATAGACTTTATATATGGTGGATTTGAAACTACTAAATCAAATTTATAGCCATTAATTTCTTCTAATGATCTTGTAAAAAATTTTGCTCTTGAAGTTAACTTTAAATTTTTTGAATTTCTCTTAGCAACATCAATGGCTTTTTTAGAAATGTCTAAACCTATTCCCTTTGCTTCACTAATTTCACTAAGAATAGTTAATAAAATGCATCCTGTGCCAGTACCAATGTCTAAAAAATTTATGCTTTTACCTTTAAAAATCTTAATTAACTGTTCACAAAGTAATTCAGTCTCTGGTCTTGGAATTAAAGTATTTTGATTAACAAAAAAATCTTTACTCCAAAATTCACGCTTATTAAGAATATAAGCAATAGGCTCCTTTTTTGTTCTTCTTAATATAAGTTTATTAAAATTATTTATAACTTTTTCTGAAACACTTTGGTCTGAATTTGTTATTAATTTTTCTTTTTGTAATTTTAGAATATCAGAGAGAATTAATTCTGAGTCTAAAACATGTGTTTTAATGCTATTAGATTTTAAAATTCTTGATCCGCTTGCTAAAAGACTTGAAATATTCATAATTATAAATTTTTTAATTTCAAATCTTGTTCTTTAAGCCTTAAACTTTCATTCATCTCTTCATGAATTTCCCCGCTTAAAAATTCATCTAACTTATGCAATGTCAAATTAATTCTATGATCTGTAACTCTTCCTTGAGGAAAATTATAAGTTCTTATTCTCTCTGATCTATCTCCAGTTCCGATTTGACTTTTTCTATTGTCTGCGCGCTCTTGATCTTTTTTTCTTTTTTCTGCTTCATAAACTCTTGATCTTAATATTTTCAAAGCTTTAGCCTTATTTTTATGTTGTGATTTTTCATCTTGCTGACTAACAACCACACCTGTTGGAAGGTGAGTAATTCTAACAGCACTATCTGTTGTATTAACTGATTGACCACCTGGACCACCAGATCTAAATACATCAATTCTTAAATCAGAGTCTTTAATTTGAATATCAACTTCCTCAGCTTCAGGTAAAACTGCAACCGTTGCTGCGGAAGTATGAACTCTGCCCTGCGTTTCTGTGGTTGGAACTCTTTGAACCCGGTGTACTCCGGACTCATATTTCAAATAAGAATAAATATCATTGCCACTTACTGAAAAAATAACTTCTTTGAATCCGCCTGCCTCACTTTTTGAAATACTAATAATGTCTAATTTCCATTTCTTTTTAGAGCACACTTTTTCATACATTCTGAACAAATCAGCACAAAAAAGAGATGCTTCCAATCCACCTGTGCCAGCTCTAATCTCAACAATAGCATTCTTATTATCATCTTCATCTTTAGGTAATAAGAATACCTTCAATTTTGTTGTGTATGATATTTTTTTTTCTTTCAAAACTTCCAATTCCTTTTCTGCTAAATTTTTCATTTCACCATCACTACTTTTGTCATTTAATATTTGCTCAAGGTCTTTCTGATCTTGATCAAATTTTAGATATTCTCTTGCAAAAATAATGATGTTTCCTAAATCCGAGTATTCTTTGGACTTTTGGGCAAAAGTTTTTGGATCAATAGAGCCAGTTGACAATTCTTTTTCCAAAGAATCGTGTTTTATTACAAGATCTTTAACCTTATCTAATGGGATCATTATTTAATTAACTTTTTCTTTAACTTTATCTTCAACTAATTGAACAATTTTTTGTATAATATCAGCGCTTGGAACCTTTGTGTGTGGTACTCCAGAGAGATAGATTAAATTATTATCTTGCCCACCTCCGGTTAATCCTATTTCTGTTTGGGCAGCTTCACCCGGACCATTGACTACACATCCAATGATAGACAAAGTAACAGGTGTCTTAATGTGAGCTAATTTTTTTTCCAAGATTTTTACTGTTTCTATTACTGGAAAAGCCTGTCTTGCACATGATGGACAAGAAACTATTTGTACTCCTCTTGATCGAATATTTAAAGATTTTAAAATTTCATATCCTGCTTTTATTTCTTCAACAGGATCTGCAGACAATGAAACTCTAATAGTATCTCCTATACCTTGCATTAGTAACCTTCCTATTCCAATTGAAGATTTTATGCTTCCAGTCAAAAGCCCGCCTGCTTCTGTAATACCAACGTGTAAAGGATAATCACAAGCCTCGGATAATTGTTCATAAGATTTAACAGCTAAAAATACATCTGAGGATTTAACGCTAATTTTAAAATTAAAAAAATCATTATCCACCATTAATTTTATATTATACATTGCGCTTTCAGTTAAAGCTTCTGGACAAGGTTCTTTGTATTTTTCTAATAAAGTTTTATCTAAAGATCCTGCGTTAACTCCAATTCTTATAGAACAATTATAATCTTTTGCTGCTTTGATAATTTCTATGACTCGTTGACTTGAGCCTATATTTCCTGGATTAATTCTTAAACAACTTGCCCCCATTTTTGCAGCTTCAATTGCTCTTTTATGATGAAAATGTATGTCTGCTACAATTGGAACATTTACTTCTTTAACAATATCTTTAAGTGCTTTTGTTGAGTCTTCATCTGGACAGGATACTCTAACTATATCTGCCCCAGCATTTTCTAATTCTATAATTTGCTTTATTGTTGCAGCAACATCAGTTGTTAAAGTATTGGTCATAGACTGTACAGAAATGACAGAATCCCCACCAACAGGAACTTTTCCAACCATTATTTGTCTTGTTTTTTTTCTTTTTATTATTCTATGAGGTCTTATTTCCATAAAATTAATCTAAATTAAAAACTGAATGAAGTTTTTTTACAGCTTTATTAGTTTGTTTCTCATTTATGATTACAGATATTTTAATTTCAGATGTTGAAATTGCTAAAATATTGATTTTCTCCTGAGCTAATGACCTGAACATTTTATAAGTTACTCCAGGAGTTGTGATCATACCTGCTCCAACTATTGAAACTTTTGATACTTTTTTATCAGAGCTGATTGATTTATATTTTACCTTTTTTTTATTAGATTTTATTAATTTTATAGCCTTGTTAAGATCGTTTCTTTTTAAGGTAAAAGTTAAATCTGTTTTTTTCCCATCTGGAGATATGTTTTGAATTACCATATCTACATTTATTGAATTTTTACCTAAAGGTTCAAATATGTCTGCAGCCACTCCAGGTTTATCTTGAACATCTAAAAGTGTAACCTTTGCGTCATCTTTGGAATAAGTTACTCCTGTAATTACTTTATTATAGTCAATACTTTCAGACCCAAAAATTTTAGTACCTTCTTTATTAGAAAAAGTAGATCTAACATGTAAAGGTAAATCATAGATCATGGCCGTTTGAACAGCAGATGATTGCATTACTTTGGCACCAAGAGATGACATTTCAAGCATCTCTTCATAAGAAATTTTGTTAATTTTTTTTGCTTTTGGAAAATACCTTGGGTCAGTGGAATAAACGCCTTCTACATCGGTATAAATTTCACAAAAATCTGTTTTAAATATTTTTGCTATGGCAACAGCTGTGGCATCAGACCCACCTCTTCCAATGGTTGTTATATCTCCTTGCTCAGATATTCCCTGGAACCCTGGAATTATAGCTATCCCTTTATTTGTTAAGAAATTATTAACTTTATCTATATTCATATTTATAATTCTAGAATTATTATGTTCGCCACTTGTCAAAATAGGTATTTGCCAACCCATAAAACTTTTTGACTTAATACCTAAGTTATTCAATGCTCCTGCTAGTAAAGCTGAAGTGACCTGCTCTCCAGATGCTAATAAAACATCTAATTCTCTTTTGTTGAAATTCTTACTAATTTGTTCAGAATGTTTTATTAATTCATTAGTTTTTCCCGCCATTGCAGAGACTACAGCAATAATTTTATCTCCTTTTAAGAATTTTTTTTTTAAAATCTTTGCGACAGATATAATTTTTTCTACGCTGCCAACAGAAGTGCCACCAAATTTAACGACTATTTTTGCCATATTTAAAATTTTATTTTTAGATATAAATATCTTAATTTAGTAAATTAACAAGAATTTGTAAGATAGATTAATGAGTACAATAAATAAAGATGAAATTGCAAAGTTCACTAAGATGGCTGACGAGTGGTGGGATATTAATGGAAAATTTAAACCCCTACATATGTTTAATCCAACAAGAATTGAATACATTTTAGATGTTTGCTCAAAGCATTTTGGACTAGATTTAAATAAAATTGCCCCTTTAAAAAATATAAATATTTTAGATATTGGTTGTGGAGGAGGATTAATTAGTGAGCCAATGGCAAGATTAGGAGCTTCTGTTACAGGTATAGATGCTTCACATAAAAATATTGAAATAGCAAAATTACATGCGAAAAAGAATAATTTAAAGATTAATTATATAAATTCAGAACCTGAAAAATTAAAAGATAGAAATAAATTTGATATAATTTTAAATTTAGAAGTTGTTGAACATGTAGAAGACTTAGATCTTTATTTGAAATCTTGTTTTGAACTTTTAAAGCCGACAGGAATTATGTTCACAGCAACCATTAATCGAACTCTTACCTCTTATGTCAAAGCTATTATTGGAGCCGAGTATATATTACGATGGTTACCAATTGGAACCCATGACTGGAACAAGTTTATTAAACCAGAAGAGCTTGAAAAAAAACTTACAGATCTTAATTTTTCGATAACTAATTTAACAGGACTAAGTTTTAATCCTATTTTTCAAGAATGGAAACGGTCAAAAGATGTATCTGTTAATTATATAATTACTTCAAAAAAAAACTAATTATCTTTATTACTATCAATCCAGGGAATGCTTGCCAGCTCTATCCCTTCTTCTTCTAATTCTAACCTCTCTTTTAAACTAGCTGTTCCATAGATATTTTTGTTTTTTTTATTATCATAATAAATCTCTCTAACTTCTCTTGGAAATCTATCTCCAACAAACTCAAAATTTTTTTCAATATATTTTTTAACTTTTAATAAATTTTTTTTAAATTTAGCAAATTCTTTATTGTTATTTTTAATTTCTATTGAATTTTTAGATAATACATTAGGTGACATTATAGATTTATCTACATCCTTGGTTTTACAAAAAATGCACTCAATTAATTTTTTCTTTTTTAACTTTTCATATTCAAGTGAGTCTGAAAACCAACTTTCAAATTCATGGTTATCTTTGCACTTCAAAAGGTATTTGATCATTAATTGATTAGTTAGTTATTAATTATTTTTTTTCAACTCTAGCTTCTTCTATAGTGGGCATTGATATCAATGTAATCATGAGTAAAATCGCAGGTATAACATTCAAATTCATCCCTGCCTTGTCTCAAATCAACTTCAATATAAATTGAATCCCATTTCATATACTCTTGTAATTTTTCTTCATTATAAGTTGGAGAAATTTTTCCTTTTTCAGCCACAATAAAATCTCCAATCTTAATAATTAATTTTTTTTGATCAACTTTTTCTCCAGATTTTCCTACTCCCATTAAAATTCTTCCCCAGTTTGGATCTTCACCAGCTACGGCCGTTTTAACTAATGGTGAATTAGCAATAGCAAAAGCAATTTTTTTTGCCCTTTCTTTCGTCTTTGAATTAATCACTTTTACAGTAATAAATTTTTTGGCTCCCTCTCCATCTACAACTATTTGCTTGGCTAAATCTAAACAAACTGTTTTTAAAGCTTTCTCAAATTTTAAAAATTCTTTGCTTGAGATGTCATTAAGATTTTTATTTTTTACTTTTTTGGTTGCAAATATTGCCACCATATCATTCGTAGAAGTATCACTATCAATTGTAATAGCGTTGAACGTGTTTGCTAAAACTTTATTTAAATATTTATTTAAGTTTACTGAGGAAATATCTGCATCAGTAAATATGAATGAAAACATAGTTGCTAAATTTGGAGCTATCATTCCTGAACCTTTTGCTATTCCTGCAATTCTAACTTTTTTGTCACCTAATTTAATTTCCGTGAAAGCAACTTTTGGTCTTGTATCTGTAGTCATTATGGCTGAAGCTACTTTCATCCAAATCAATTTATTTTGATTAATTCTCAAATTAGAAACTAAATTAGTTATATTTTTATTTATTTTTTCTACAGGAAATTTCTCTCCAATAACTCCGGTTGAGGCAAATAATAAATCTTTTATTTTTGTTTTTTCATAACCATTTTCTATTTCGATTTTTTTTAGATTTTCCACCAAATTTTTTGCAATTTCGTCCAACCCTTTAATTCCTTGATCACCAGTAAAGGTATTTGCATTCTTGGTGTTAACAATTAAAGCTTTAATATTATTTTTTGTATTTTCTCTATTCCAAGTTATGGACTCAGAGACAACAGAATTTTGTGTATAGGCAACTGCATAATTTGCACCATCTGGAAAATAAAATAGAGATAAATCATCTCTGCCATTTTTATACAAATCAGCAGAAACAGATGAGACTTGTAAACCTTCAATATGTTTGACTTCTTGAAAATCACCCATTTTTGATATTTTTTTATCTCTACTAAAAAAATTTATAGTCATAATTACTGTTTAATTTTAAATTTAAATACATATATAGAGTGTAATAATAAAGTTACTAACCTGCTAATATGAATTTAATAACGAGAGCATTAAATAAAATTTTTAAAACTGGCAATCAAAAAGAATTAGACAGGATAAAGCCACTTATCGAAGCAATAAATAATCAAGAGGTCAATTTTAAAGCTTTAAAAGATGAGGAATTTAAAGAAAAAACCTTTTTGCTAAAAAAAAATATTCAAGAAGGAAGAAAAATTGACTCTATAATACCAGAAGCTTTTGCTTTGGTAAGAGAATCAGCAAAAAGAGTTCTTAATGAACGTCATTACGACGTCCAGTTAATTGGCGGTATTTTTTTACATGAAGGTAAAATTGCAGAAATGAAAACTGGAGAAGGAAAAACTTTAGTTTCTACTTTACCAGCTTACTTGAATGCTTTAGCCGGTAAAGGAGTTCATGTGGTAACAGTTAATGATTATCTTGCAAAAAGAGACTCGGGATGGATGGGTAAAGTTTTTAATTTTACAGGATTATCTACTGGATGCATAACTAATGAATTAGAAGACGAAGAAAGAAAGAAAAATTATAATTGTGACATTACGTACGCAACTAACAATGAACTTGGTTTTGATTATTTAAGAGATAACATGAAATACGACCTTGCTGAAATGGTACAGCGAGATCATCATTATTGTATAGTTGATGAAGTAGATAGTATCTTGATTGATGAGTCTAGAACTCCTTTAATTATTTCAGGCAGAAGTGAAGATAAAAGTAATTTTTATATTTTAGCTAATAAATTTATAAACAAACTACAAAAAACTGATTATGAAATCGATGAAAAAAATAAAAATGCAATTTTAACTGATGTAGGTATTGATAAAATAGAAAAATTAGCAATTCATGAAGGAATTTTAAAAAATAATAATTTTTATGACCCTGAAAATTTAAATTTAGTCCACCACGTAAATCAAGCATTAAAAGCAAATTTTTTATTCAATAAAGATGTCGATTACATTGTTAGAGAAAATAGAGTTCAGATCATTGATGAATTTACTGGAAGAGTTTTGGGTGGAAGGAGATTTTCAGATGGATTACATCAATCTATTGAGGCTAAAGAAAATGTTGAAATTCAAGAGGAGAATCAAACACTAGCATCAATAACTTATCAAAATTATTTTAGGTTATATAAAAAATTATCTGGAATGACAGGAACAGCATTGACTGAGGCAGAAGAATTTTTTGATATTTATAAACTAAATGTTGTGGCTATTCCAACTAATAGGCCAATGATAAGGAAAGATTATAATGATCAAATATTTAGAACTGAGAAAGAAAAATATTTAGCTATCACAAATAAAATAATTGAATGTCATTCTACAGGACAGCCTGTATTGGTTGGTACGACAAGTATAGAAAAATCAGAGAAAATTTCAAAAAACCTTAACGAAAAAAAAATTAAGCATAGTGTTCTAAATGCTAAACAACATGAAAAAGAAGCTAAAATAGTTGCTGAAGCTGGTAAAATTGGAGCAATTACTATTGCAACAAATATGGCTGGAAGAGGTACCGATATTCAGCTTGGTGGAAATAAAGATTTTAAAGATGATGATAACCAAAAAAATTCTGAACAAATCTTAGAAGATAAAAATAAAGTTAAATCTCTTGGCGGTTTATTTATTATTGGAACAGAAAGACATGAAAGTAGAAGAATAGATAATCAATTAAGAGGTAGATCAGGAAGGCAGGGTGATCCTGGAAGTTCTATTTTTTACATAAGCCTTGAAGATGAATTAATGAGAATATTTGGCGCAAATTCAATTGATGGAATGTTAAAAAAACTGGGTCTTAAAGAAAATGAGTCTATTGATCATCCATGGATCAACAAAGCTATGGAAAGAGCACAACAAAGAGTTGAGGGAAGAAACTTTGATATTAGAAAAACTTTAATAAAATTTGATGACGTAATGAATGACCAAAGACAAGTAATTTTTTCTCAAAGATTAAAAATATTAAAAAGCACAGATATAGCAGATACTCTAAAGTCATTTTTAGATGAGGTTATTGATGACTTGTTAAAAGTTAAAAAAATTTACCAAACTACAAATGATAAAAATATATTTCTTAGTAGTATTAAAAATATCTCTGGTAACGTTATTAGTGATGATGAATTAATTAATCTAGCTAACAATGACGATGATCAATTTAAAGAAAAAATTCAAAATCTCTTTAATTCAAAACATAAAGAAAGAATAAGTCTAGTAGGAGTAAATGAAAATAATGATATTGAAAAGAGAATATTTTTACAAATAATTGATTTTTCCTGGAGATCTCACCTGCAGTATTTAGAGCAACTCCGTCAAGTAATTGGTCTAAGAAGTTATGGCCAAAAAGATCCTCTTTCTGAATTTAAAAAAGAAGCTTTTTCACTATTTGAAGGTCTGCTTGAGAAAATAAAGATAGATGTAATTAAATTTATGCTCAACTTAAACATTATCGTTTCTCAAGAAAAAAAAGTTGAAAATAAAACACAATCTAAAATTCCTGAACAATGTCTTTTAAAAACAATGAGAGGCCAAAAAATTCAAAGAAACGAGAAATGTGAAGCAACGGGGAAAAAATTTAAGAACTGTTGTGGAGCTAATTTGTAATTATTTTTTTATAGATTTAAAAGCTTTTAACGCTTCATTTCTTGCTTCTTCATGAATCACTATCGGCTTTGGATAAGTTTTTCCAAGCTCAAATCCCTTAATACTTATATTTAACTCCCATGGTTTGTGCAGAAATTCTTTGGGTAGATTTGAAATTTCTGGTACCCATTTTTTTACGTAATTGCCCTCTGGATCAAATTTTTCTCCCTGCAAAATAGGATTAAAAATTCTAAAATAAGGAGCAGCATCCGCTCCGCATCCAGCTACCCACTGCCAACCAGCAACATTATTGGCTTCGTTAAAATCAAGCAAAGAATCTCTAAAAAATTTTTCTCCTTCTGTCCAATTAATTCTAAGATGTTTAACTAAAAATGAAGCAGTAATCATACGCACTCGATTATGCATCCAGCCAGTTTCATATAGTTCTCGCATACCTGCATCTACTATGGGATATCCGGTCAAGCCTTGTTTCCATGCGTTCAAATGTTTTTTATTATTTTGCCATGGAAATTTATCAAACTCTTTTCTTAAATTTCCTTTTAACATTTGAGGAAAATAATTTATTAAACTATGACTAAATTCTCTCCAACCTAACTCGTTAATATATTTTCTATACCCATTACTTTTTCTTTCTATTTTTTGTGTTTCTTCCCAGATGGTTTCAACATGAATTTGTCCAAATGCTAAATATGGAGAAATTTTAGAAGTTCCTTTCACGCCTGGAATATCACGATTAGAACCATAATCGGATATTTCATTTTTAATAAACTCTCTTATATTTAATAATGCCTCTGACTCAGATGGTTTCCAATATTTTTCGAATTTTGGGTACCATTTAATTTTAGGTAAAATATTATTTATCTTTATTGAATTTTTAAAAAAATTTATTTTCGAAGATTTAGATTTTACAGTATTTTTTTTATGATGATCTTTATCTAAATAATATTTTTCTGCTGTTTTCCAAAAAGGTGTAAAAACCTTAAAAGGTGTTCCATCATTTTTTTTTATTTCATTAGCTTCATTTAATAAATTTCCTTTAAATATCTTGTATTCAATTTTATTTTCTAATAACAACTTTGAAATTTTTTGATCAAAATTTAAATAATTGGGTTCATAAATTTTATTCCAATAAATAGAAAAGTTTTTTTGATTTAAAATAGTTTTAAAACCCTCTTGATAGCTCTCACATTCTATAATTTCTAGATTAATATTTTTTTTATCCAAATCATTTTTAAAATTTTCTAAAGATTTAAATAACCACCACTTTTGGGCACGTCTATCTTCAAAAAGCTTTTTTTTGTAAAAATAAATTGTTATTACTTTCTCGTGATTTTGAGATGCATAAGCTAGCGCATCATTTCTTGTTAATCTAAAATCTTCTCTTAACCAAAAAATTCCTATTCGACTGTCCATATGCCATATTACTGCTTAGGATATTTATAAAAAGTAAAAAGAGGTGGTGGCCTTGGTAAGAATCGCACTTACGACACATACCTTTTCAGGGTACTGCTCTACTACTGAGCTACAAGGCCTAAAATCTAAAAGTAATTCTACCTTTAGTTAAATCGTAAGGTGTCATTTCTACCATTACTTGATCGCCCGCCAAAACTCTTATTCTATTCTTTCTTAATTTTCCAGCCGTGTGGGCTAAAATCTCGTGGTTGTTTTCTAATTTAACTCTAAACATCGCGTTAGGTAAAAGTTCAGTTACTTTTCCCTTAAATTCTAGTGTTTCTTGTTTGGCCAATTATTTTCCTTTTTTGTTTAATCTTATTTTAATAGAATTCGCATGTCCTTCAAGATTTTCATAATTTGCTAGATTTATAACTGATAAACCTAATCTTTCAATACCTGTTTTGCTCATTTTAATAATCGATCTTCTTTTTAAAAAATCATAAACTGAAAGTCCGGATGAAAATCTTGCTGATCCTGATGTAGGTAAGACATGATTAGGTCCAGCTAAATAATCACCTGTTGCTTCCGGAGAATATGGGCCTAAAAAAATAGATCCAGCATTCTCAATCTTATTTAAAATATTTTTTGATTTTTTAAGAAATATTTCTAAATGTTCTGGGGCAATTAAATTGATTATATTAACTAATGTTGTTTTGCTTTTAACTAAAATAGCTATCCCATAATTTTTTAAACTCTTAGAAGCTATAATTTTTTTTGGTAGATTTTTTACCTGTTCTTCTAGTTCAAAATTTACTTTTTTTAATAATTCTAAATTGTCTGCCAATAGTATTGATTGCGATGTTTCATCGTGCTCTGCTTGGGCAATTAAATCTGCAGCAATCCATTTTGGGTTTGAAAATTTATCTGCAACTATAGTGACTTCAGATGGTCCAGCAATCATATCAATTCCTACATCTCCGAATACAATTTTTTTTGCCATAGCTACATATGCATTTCCAGGACCTACGATTTTATCTACTTTCTTAATTGTCTGAGTACCATATGCCATTGCTGCAATTGCTTGCGCTCCTCCAATTTTATAAATTTCTTTAACTTTACATTTTTGTGCGGCATAAATTACTGCTGGATTATATTTGTTGTCCATTGAAGGTGTTGCCATATAAATTTCTTTTGAACCTGCAACTAAAGCTGGTATGCAATTCATTAATACTGAGCTGGGGTAACTCGCTAATCCACCTGGAACATATACTCCTATCTTATTAATTGCATTGTTTTTATAAGATAACTGGTTATTGAAACTGTCTTTGTAAGAAAAAGTTTGTAATTTTTGTTTTTTATGAAAGTTTAAGATTCTGTTAAATGCTAAATTAATTGCGTTTTTTGTTTTTTTATCTAATTTTTTTATTATTTTTTTTTTTTCTAAATTAGTAAATTTTAATCTAGTTAATGAAATATTTTTAATTTTAGAATATTTTTTTTCATACTTTATTAAAGCCTTATCTTTATTTCTTTTTACATCATTTATAATTGTTTTAACTTTTAAGTCTAAATTACTGTTTTTAGCTGTTCTTTTTTGTAAAACTAATTCTAGTTTTTCTAAAAAATTTTTTTTGTTCGCTTTAAGTATTTTTAACATTTTAAAATTCGTGTTTTGGTGTTGTTTTGCTCTCCCAAGGCATACCTTGATCATCTAGAGTGACATCTATAACCTCAGCATTAATTTTAATTATTGAGTCCCCAGAAAAAATTAATTTAATTTCATAGCTTTTATCAGGCAACAAATTGCTTTCAATAGTCAAAAAATCAAGAAAATTATCTTTCTTACCTACATCAATATTTTTTGAAACAACGTTAATAACATTATCAAATTTTAACACAGTTCGAATTCTTTTATTTTTTCTAAATACACCTTTTTCTACATCCTCCCACATAAACCTATTTAATTGAATTAAGAAAATTCTATTTCTTCTTAAATTTGCAATATCTTTTGTATAGACAATCGCATCTTGGAGATGAGCTGAAATTACTCTTAAATCACTATCAGAAGTTGCTAAAAGTTTTAAATTTGTCACTTTCATTTTAAACCCTTTGAATATTGGCTTTACAATTTTTTAGTTTTCTTTCTAAATTTTCATAACCTCTATCAAGATGATAAACTCTATTGATTATAGTTCGATTGTCAGCAGCTAAAGCAGCTAAAACTAAACTTACAGAAGCTCTTAAATCAGTTGCCATAACCTCTGCTCCAGATAAATTAACTGGACCATCAATTGTTGCCTCATTATTTTTTATGGTAATTTTTGCCCCCATCCGTCTAAGTTCTGGAACGTGCATAAATCTATTTTCAAATATTTCCTCTTTTATTTTTGAAACACCTTTTGCTTTAGACATTAAGACCATTATTTGAGCTTGTAAATCTGTTGGAAAGCCTGGGTAAGGTTCGGTCTTAATATTAATTTTTTTTAAATTCTTAGTTTCAAAAACAGTTATCTTGTTTTTTTCTACTTTCATCTTCACTCCCATTTTTTTTAATAACCTTAATTCTGTTTTAATAATTGTAGGTTGAACTTTTAAAATATTAATTCTATTTCCTGTGAGTGCACCAGCAATTATATAGGTTCCAAGTTCAATTCTATCAAAAATAATTTCATGGTCTAAAGGTTTAAATTCTTTTACTCCAATAATTCTAATTTTTCTATTACCTGTGAAGCTAATATTGCAACCCATTTTTTTTAAAAAAATTATCATGTCTTGAATTTCTGGCTCGATTGCACAATTCGATAAAATTGTTTCACCTTTTGCACTTACAGCCGCAAGGATTGCATTTTCTGTGGCGCCTACAGAGATAGAAGGAAATCGAATTTTATTTCCTTTTAAGCCATTTTTTGCAGTTGCATAGATATACCCATTTTTAATTTTAATTTTGGCACCAAGTTTTTCCAATGCGAATAAATGTAGATTAACTGGTCTTGTGCCTATTGCACATCCGCCTGGAAGTGAAACTTTTGCTTTTTTAAATTTAGCTAATAATGGTCCTAAAACTAAAACACCTGCTCTCATAGTTTTTAATAATTTATAAGGTGCTATAGTTTTTAAATTTTTATTTGAATAAATAATTAATTTTTTTTTACTTAGATCAGCTTTTATTTTTAACCCCACAAATTTTAAAAGCTCTATCATTGTGGAAACATCTTTTACAAAAGGAACATTCTTAAGTGTGGTTTTGTTATTATTTAAAATTGTTGCAGCTAAGATCGGTAGAGAAGCGTTTTTAGAACCAGAAATAGTAATAGATCCAGAAAGTTTTTTTTTTCCTTTGATGATAAGTTTTTGCATCAAATATAAAACTTATACTTTAGGTAAAGTAACCCCTTTTTGTTTCATATATTTGCCTTTTCTATTAGCATAAGTTACTTGGGGCTTTTCATTTCCCTTTATAAAGACAAACTGAGCAACACCTTCGTTCGCATAAATTTTTGCTGGTAAGGGAGTAGTATTTGAAAACTCTAGCGTTACATGACCTTCCCAACCAGGTTCTAACGGAGTAACATTTACTATAATACCACATCTCGCATAAGTAGATTTACCAAGGCAAATGACAAGAACATCCTCGGGAATTTTAAAATATTCCATAGTTCTTGCTAACGCAAAAGAATTAGGCGGTATGATACATTCTTTTCCAATTTTAGTTACAAAACTCTCTTTTTTAAAAACTTTTGGATCCACTATTCCTGAATTAACGTTGGTAAATATTTTAAATTCATTTGAAACCCGAGCGTCATAACCATAAGAAGAAAGTCCAAAAGATATTTTTCCTTTTCTAACTTGTTTTGAAACAAATGGCTTGATCATGCCACTCTTAGTGGCCATAGTTTTAATCCACTTATCTGATAAAACGCTCATTCTTTTCTTCTATTTTTTTTTCTTTAAACTTTTTTCTTTTTTTTAAATTTAATCTTAATGCAATTTCCTTTTTGACAAGTCGAGCATCTTTCTTAACTCGATCTTTAATCATTAAAATTAATCTTTATCAGGATTAGTTAGATCTTCAAGAGTTATAGGTTTGTCGATATCATGCATCTTTGTTTCATTGCTTGATGATGACTCATTAGATTTTCTCGCTCTTCTCTCTTCAATACGAGCTTTTCTTTTGGCTTCCTTTTTCATAGCTTTTTCGCCTCTAGTAGATTTGTAGTCGTAGTGAATACCCATTTTGACTCCTGCATTAATATTTCAATTTTACTTTGTAGATTGATAATATGCAAGTCTCTAATAATGTATAAATTTTTACTAATTAAAAAAGCCCATATAGCTCAGTAGGAAGAGCATTTCCATGGTAAGGAAAAGGTCGCCTGTTCGATTCAGGCTATGGGCACCAAGTTATTTTTTTTTATTAAAATAAAAATTAGAGATAATATTACAGCTACCAAAACATCAAAAAAAGGCTTTGCGGCGGGAAAACCATAATTCCATAATATAACTAATACAAGCCATAATAACCAAAAATAAATCTCTTTTTTTTTATTGCTTTTCATTGAAATAAATAATTAGTTTTTAATAAAAAATTTTCTTTTTATAAAAATTCCAGCAATAAGAATTAATACAAAACCAAAGATTGGGAAATATATTTCTGGATCCTTTATCAAGCCGCTCCAGTCTAAACTATCTTTAATTAAAAATTTATCTATCCCAGACCCTATTGAGACTAAAATAAAAACTCCAGGTATAAGTCCAATTAAAGTTGCAATAAAATAATTTTTTATTTTCATATTAAAAATAACTGGTAGTAAATTTTGCATAAAAAAAGGTAATCCACCTCCAGTAAATCTGTATAAAGTAAAATATAAAATTTCGTTTTTATTAAATAAACTTATAAGTTTTCCAAGCCTAGGGGCTAACTTGGAATTAATTAATTCTTTAAAAAATAATAGACCTAAAGTGTATAAAAGAGTTGCGCCTATAGTTAATGAAAACAGAACTAAAAAAGTTCCTAACCATTTCCCAAATATAAATCCACCAGATATGGCCATTAGTGAACCAAATCCTAAAAGTAATACCCAAATAATTGAAAAAAAGAAAAAAATTAACGAGACTATAAAAACATTTTGCTCTTTAAATTTAATAAATGTTTTTTGATTATCTTTCAAAAAATTAATATCTATTAAATCTTTAAGGTCATATTTACTAAAAATGTAATACAATAAAAGTGACAGACACAATAAATAAGTAAACCCAATAATAATTTTAATCTTAGAATTCATAAAAACAATTTAATGCTGTACTTATTCAAGGTATTTAACTATATAAC
>Ga0255764_10002077_pt1 | contig 16485 bp, 15 predicted proteins | sample 071ome_30_FD_179964 | JGI IMG/M metagenome (GOLD analysis project Ga0255764, IMG submission 179964) | Coastal salt marsh microbial communities from the Groves Creek Marsh, Skidaway Island, Georgia - 071406AT metaG (version 2) | ecosystem: Environmental > Aquatic > Marine > Intertidal zone >... | reverse complement strand
ATTGAATCTGAAGGTGTTTTAGACATTATGCAAGAGGGCTATGGTTTTCTTAGATCATCTGATTACAACTACTTGAGCTCACCTGATGATATTTATGTTTCACAATCTCAAGTAAGACTCTTTGGATTAAAAACTGGCGATACAGTATTAGGTCAAGTAAGACCTCCCAAGGATGGAGAAAAATATTTTCCACTCATTAAAGTCAATAAGATAAATGGATTACTACCAAATGTTGTTAGAGACAGAGTGTCTTTTGAACACCTAACTCCATTATTTCCTGATGAAAAATTTAATATTGCTGATAAGGAAAGTAGTATTTCAACCAGGATAATGGATCTTTTTTCACCAATTGGAAAAGGACAAAGAGGCATGATTGTTTCTCAGCCAAAAACAGGAAAAACAATGCTTCTTAAAGATGTTGCTAATGCTATTGCTGCTAATCATCCTGAGGTTTATCAAATTATTTTGTTAATTGATGAGAGACCTGAAGAAGTAACTGATATGCAAAGAAATGTTAAAGGAGAAGTTGTAGCATCAACTTTTGATGAACCTGCGGATAGGCATGTTAGGGTTGCTAATATTGTTCTAGAAAAAGCTAAAAGATTAGTTGAATGTGGTCATGATGTAGTTATTCTACTTGATTCAATAACACGTTTAGCTAGAGCTTATAATACTGTTCAACCAGCATCAGGAAAAATCCTAAGTGGTGGTGTGGATGCTAATGCTTTGCACAAACCTAAAAGATTCTTTGGAGCTGCTAGAAATATTGAAGGTGGTGGATCTTTATCAATAATAGCTACAGCTCTTACAGAAACAGGATCTAAAATGGATGAAGTAATTTTTGAGGAATTTAAAGGAACCGGTAACATGGAATTACAACTAGATAGAAGAATTTCTAATCGTAGAATTTTTCCAGCAATTGATTTAGTATCATCAAGTACGAGAAGAGATGACTTGCTGTTAGATGAAAATACTATTCAAAGAATGTGGATTATGAGAAAATATTTGGCAGATATGAACCCAGTAGAATCTATGGAATTTGTTGCTGATAGAATTAAGAAAACCCTAAACAATGAGGAATTCTTAATATCAATGAATTCCTAAATTATGACTTAGTAGTCTTAGCTTTAGTTTTTTTTGTAGACTTTAAAGAATTAACATGACTAGCTAATTTAGATTTTAAATTAGCAGATTTATTCTTGTGAATGATGTTATTCTTAGCAAGTTTATCTAACAATGAAGTAACATTTGTAAAAAGTTTTTCAGCATCTTTTTTATTACTACTATCTTTTAATTGCTTGATAGCGTTTCTAGTAGTCTTGTGTTGAAGACGATTTCTTAACTTTTTAGTTTCAGTTTGTCTTATTCTTTTAATTGCAGATTTATGATTCGCCATAAAATATTTTTAGTAGCCCGTAGGGGAATCGAACCCCTCTTACCAGGATGAAAACCTGGCGTCCTAGCCGATAGACGAACGGGCCAAAATTAGCGATGCAAATTTATATAAAGGAAATAAACATGCAAAATTAATTTATGTTAAAATTAATATGCTTTAGCAAAAACAACTCTTTTTGTTGATTTCTTTCCTGAAACGATACATTTTCCTTCTTCAGAATTTTCCTCAGGAATACATCTAATAGTGGCCTTAGTTTCTTTTTTTATTTTTTCTTCAGTATCCAAACTTCCATCCCAATGAGCAAGAACAAAACCTCCAGAACTAATCATTTTTTTAAATTCTTCGTAATCGTCAGTAACAAAAGTGTTTTCTTTTCTAAACTTTAATGCTTTTTCAAGAAGGTTTTTTTGAATATCAACAATAAGAGAATTAATTTCTTCAACCAATTTTTCAATACTAACGATATTTTTTGTTGATGTATCTCTTCTAAAAATTTCAATAGTTTTATTTTCAATATCACGAGATCCAACAGCAATTCTAATTGGGACTCCTTTTAGCTCATATTCATTGAACTTAAAACCTGGACTATGTGTATTTCTCTCATCAAACTTTACAGAAATATTCATTGATTTCAAAACTTCAATTTTATCATTCAAATATGATTTGATTTTTGATAGATCCTCATCTGATTTAAAAATAGGAACAACAACAACTTGAAATGGTGCTAATTTTGGAGGTAAAACCAAACCATTATCATCACCATGTGTCATAATTAATGCACCCATCAATCTTGTTGAGACTCCCCAAGATGTAGCCCATACATGATCTAATCCACCATCCTTCGTTGCAAACTTAACATCAAATGCCTTAGCAAAATTTTGTCCTAAAAAATGTGAAGTACCGGCTTGTAAAGCCTTACCGTCTTGCATAAGAGCCTCTATACAATAAGTTTCTTCAGCACCTGCAAATCTTTCAGATTCTGATTTTGTTCCTTGAATAACAGGAATTGCCATAAAATTAGTTAAAAAATTTGCGTACAAATCATTAATTAATCTTGCTTCAGAGATCGCTTCATCCTTAGTTGAATGAGCAGTGTGTCCCTCCTGCCATAAAAACTCAGCAGTTCTTAAAAACAATCTTGTTCTCATTTCCCATCTGACAACATTTGCCCATTGATTCATTAATATTGGCAAATCCCTGTATGATTGTATCCAGTTTTTATAAGTTCTCCAAATAATGGCTTCACTTGTTGGTCTTACAATTAATTCTTCTTCTAATTTTGAGTTTTCATCAACTTTTAGTTTTCCAGGATTGTCTTCATCGTTTTTTAATCTGTAATGAGTAACGACTGCACACTCTTTAGCAAAACCTTCTGCGTTTTTCTCTTCAGCTTCAAACAAACTTTTGGGGACAAAAAGGGGGAAATAGGCATTATAATGCCCCGTCTCTTTAAATTTTGAATCTAATTCTTTCTGGATTTTTTCCCAAATGGCATAACCATAAGGTTTTATAACCATGCAACCTCGTACACTACTGTTTTCAGCTAAATCAGCTTTAACAACCAATTCATTGTACCATTTTGAGTAACCTTCTGACCTTTTTGTTAATTTTTTTGACATGTGCTAATTGGCATAAATTTTGTCGTATATTTAACAAAAGTAGTCTATTAATGCAAGCATTCAAATTTAATTTTCTTCAAAAAATTTTTTTATCAATTACTGCATTAGTGTTTTTGAGCTGTGGGTCTTTTAGCCCAAGTTCTTTTGTATCATCAGACGGAATATACCAAAGTCAAGAAGTTGTTGCGGAAACAAATAACGGGGAATTCTATAAAAACTATTTCAAGGAAAAAGAATTAGAACTTGAAAATAATTACGAATTAATAACAGAAAGTTTAGATACTGATTTTATAAGTTCAAGTGACATTGCATATACAGAAAACAATGCTAGATGGGGAGATATTCCTGATACAAAAACTTTGGTATTTGATTTTTCTAGAACTTATTACAATAGATATTTTGGATATGGATATGGATATGGATATTCCAGACCTTATATGTTTGGATATGGATATTATGACTATTGGAATCCTTATTACACTCCATGGTACAGCTATTCTTACTGGAATCCCTATTACAGCTACGGAAGATATTGGGCTTGGGGTTACAACCCATGGATATATTACGGTTGGGGATATAAAAGATGGGGATATAAAAGATGGGAAAATTCAAATTATTATGAAAACTCTTACGAAAGTAGATCTTATATTAACAGAAATAGTCAAGATGTTTCATACAGTAAAGGCAGAAGAGGTAGTTCTAGTGGTGTTACAGTTTACAGTAGTGGTCGAAGTTCTAGAATGGATGACCTTGTTAGCACCAAAAATGAAGAAAAGATATATAATGGAAGATCCGTAAAGTCATTTGATATATTAGTCGAAAGAGATAATGGAGATATAGACAAAGTGCGAACTTATCAATCTAAGCCAGGAAGTGATGACTTAATAGACAAAAGATCTGCAAGCGATTCTCAAAAGGGTGCAAGAATATATTTGAATAGAGGATCAAGATTTTCAGACAGTAAAAGTTCATCAAGAAATTACAATCAAGATGCCTCAAATATTTCAAATAACAGGAGGTACTATGTAAATTCAAATTCAACTAATAACAGCAATAGTAACAGAAGATATTATGCTAATCCGAATTATAACAACAACGCTGGCTGGAGGTTAAGCGGAAAGGGTAGTTCTAACAATATTGACAGATCATCTAGTTCAGGGGTTTCCACTAGATCATACTCAAATCCAGGTAGTTCATCAATCAATAGCTCAACATCAACTCCTTCAAGAAATTTTTCATCAAGTTCAATTTCAAGCCCAACACGTGGTTCAAGCGGTGGTAGTTCTTCAATAGGTAGAGGCAGTTCATCATCTTCTGGATCATCCCGAGGTGGTGGTCCAAGGTAAATGCGATATATAAACTTAGTTTCACTTCTTCTTTTTACTGTTATTGGATTTTCTCAAAATCTTTATGACGCAATTAATTATTCTTTTGAAGAAGAGATTGGTAATGCTAGATTTTTGTCAATGGGAAATTCATTTGGAGCATTAGGTGGAAATTTATCTGCCATAAGTAAGAATCCGGCTGCAGGTTCAGTTTTTGAACTTTCAAGATCTGGCGGTTCAATTATAATAGACAACAACAAAATTAAAAGCGATTTTAAAGGATCTGAAAATTCAGTAAATAACACAAATGCATATTGGCAAGCTGGAATTATTTATGTTTTTAAAAATTATGGTCAAGGAAAAATAAACAAGTTTTCTTTTGGAATTAATGCACAATCATACAACACTTACAATCAAGATTTTCTTGTAGAGGGAAGAAATAATAATTCAATTGATAGTTTTTTCTTGAATAATTCAGTTGGCATCAATGTAAATGATGTTAGTGTAAATAACAATGAAACAATTCAAAGTGTTTACAGATGGCTTGGGAATAATTATGGTTATTCGGCTCAACAAACGTTCTTAGCCTACCAAGCATATCTTTTAAATTATGATGAGGACAAAAAACAATTCTACTCTTTGGCAAAGTTTAATGATGGTTTAAGTCAAAAAAATGAAATCTCATCAATTGGAACCAACAATAAAATTACTTTGAATTTTTCTTCACTTTACAATAATAAATTACATTTTGGAATGAATCTAAATATTCATGAAATTACCATCGAATCAAGAAATAATTTTATTGAAAATAATTATGATACTGACTCATTAGTTAATTACATAGGTTTTAATAATGATTTATTTATTAAAGGAGGTGGATTTTCAGTTCAACTTGGATTAATTTACCTGATAAATAAATTTAGATTTGGCTTATCATACAACTCCCCTACCTGGTACTCATTTGATGATGAATTATATCAAAAATTAGAAGTACAGTCCGAGGATTACAGTCCCGATATTATTGATCCAAACATCATTAATTATTATGAGTATAATTTTAGGTCACCAAGTAAAGCCACTATATCACTTGCAACCGTTGTTAAAAATATGCTGGCCGTAAATTTAGATATTACATCAAAAAAATATTCTAATGGGAAATTTAGTTCTAATTCAAACGGAGCTTATGAAAGTGTTAATAATAACTTAAACAGAAGCTTGTCTGATGTTTTTGATTACAACATAGGAACAGAATTAAAATTAGGTATGCTAAGTTTAAGAGGAGGAATAATCAGAAAAAATAATCCATTGGACTCTGAAATTAGCCAGATTGAATCAACTACATTCGGTTTTGGATTAGAATTTGATAATTCAACTTTAGATTTTGGTTTTTCTGAAAGTAATATTAAAAAGAATCATCAACTATTTGATACTGGACTTACTGATTTTGCTGCATTAAGTAACAAAAGATTTAGATCTGTTATTACATACAATTTAATTTTTTAAATATATATCTTTGCAATACAATTATGAAATACAATAAATTTCTTGAAGATCTTGACCTTATAGAATCAGATCATAAAAAATTCTCAATTGAAACACCCTTAAGAGAAGATGCTTTTGAAATTTCAGATAAAGAAAAAATAGATTTAATAAAAAAGAATGTAGGCGAAATACTACATACTCTTGGCATGGACATGACTGATGACAGTCTTAAAGGAACGCCTCTAAGAGTTGCAAAAGCGTATGTAAATGAAATATTTGGAGGTCTTAATCCTAAAAATTTACCTAAAGGTTCTACGTTTGATAATAAATATAAATACAAAGAAATGTTAGTTGAAAAAAACATAACTGTTTTTTCAACTTGTGAACACCATTTATTACCAATATATGGTAAGGCTCATGTTGCTTATTTTTCCAATGGAAATGTTATTGGGCTTTCGAAAATGAATAGAATTGTTGACTATTATGCCAGAAGACCACAAGTTCAAGAAAGATTAAATATTCAAATTGTTAGAAAATTACAAGATTTTCTAGACACAGAGGATGTAGCTTGTGTTATTGATGCAAAACATATGTGTGTTAATTCAAGAGGGATTAGACACATTGATTGCAGTACAGTTACTGGTGAATTTGGTGGTAAATTCAAGGACAAATCAATAAAGAGAGAATTTTTAGATTATATTCGTTCTGGTAGCCAATTAAAATAATAATGTCAGCTTACAAGCAGCAACTAAAAATATACAATTCATTATCATCCAAAAAAGAAGTATTTAAGTCTATTAATAAAGACTTTGTTGGAATGTATGTTTGCGGACCAACTGTCTATAACACTGTTCATCTAGGTAATTGTAGAACCTTTATTTCTTTTGATCTAATATTTAGATATTTGAAACATTTGGGGTACAATGTAAGATATGTAAGAAATATTACTGATGTAGGTCATCTAGAAGAAAATGAAGAAGATGACAAGATTTTAAAAAGAGCTCAGATAGAAAAAATCGAGCCCATGGAAGTTGTTCAAAAGTACACTAATGAATTTCATTTAATACTCGATAAATTCAATTTAAATAAACCAAATATTGAACCTAGTGCGTCAGGTCATATAATTGAACAAATTGAAATGATTCAAGAGATCATTGATGCTGGTTATGCTTATGAGAAGAATGGTTCTGTATATTTTGATACTCTAACTTATAATAAGAATAATAATTACGGGATTTTAAGTAATAGAGATCTTGTACATGTTATTAACGAATCTAGAGAGCTGGAAGGAACAACTGAAAAAAATAATCAACAAGATTTTGCTCTTTGGAAAAAAGCAAATAAAAAACACCTTATGAAATGGAACTCGCCATGGGGTTATGGTTTTCCGGGATGGCATCTTGAATGTTCTGCAATGAGCATAAAATATCTGGGAGAAAAATTTGATATTCATGGAGGTGGTTTAGATTTAAAATTTCCTCATCATGACTGTGAAATTGCTCAATGTAAGTCTTTGAGTAATGAAATTCCTGCGAATTATTGGCTACATACCAATATGTTGACACTAAACGGTAAAAAAATGTCTAAATCAACTGGTAATTCCGTATTACCATTTGAAATTTTTAATGGCTCTAATAAAATCTTTTCAAAGAGTTATCCTGCGATGGTACTTAAATTTTTTATTTTTCAGGCTCACTACAGAAATACTCTTGACCTTTCAGATGAAGCCTTAAAAGCTTCTGAAAAAGCATATGAAAAAATTAAAACAATCCCCATTGAGTTAAACTCAATTATACCAGGGAATGAAAACGATTGTGATGCTGAATTATGGATTAAGAATTGTTATAATTCTTTGAATGATGATTTTAATTCTCCAAAATTGATTGCTGAGTTTTTCAACTTGTATAAAAATATTCAAGACATTAAAAGTAAAAGTAAAAGCATTGATTCCGCTAATCTTAAAAAGTTTCAAGAATACTTTTCAATTTTCTACACAGATATTTTAGGTTTTGATGATGAAAAATCTGAAAAAAATCAATTAGATGAAGTCCTTGATATTTTGTTAGAAATTAGAGATAATGAAAGAGATAAAAAAAACTATGAAGTCTCAGATTTGATAAGAGACAAACTCTCAAAACTTGGGATAAATATCAATGACAAACAATGAGAGGTATTTTAATATTTCCATTTGTTTTTTTAATTAAAATTTATCAGTTTTTAATTTCTCCAATAATAGGTAAAAATTGCAGGTTTAATCCAACCTGCTCAAATTACGCGCTGGAAGCGCTAAAAAAACATGGACTTTTTTTAGGAATGTATTACTCAATAACAAGAATTTCAAAATGTCACCCATGGGGTGGTTCAGGCCATGATCCTGTCCCAAGTAAAAAATTAAAGTAAATGAATGATTTAATAATAGAATGGTCTCCAAATGTAAAAGCAATCTCAATAGGACCGATTGCTATTCACTGGTACAGCTTAATGTTTTTATTAGCCTTCTACATCGGATTTAGAATAATGAAAAAAATATATGTTAAAGAAAATAAAGATATAGCACTATTAGATCCTTTTCTAGTTCATATGGTGGTTGGTACAATCGTTGGAGCCAGATTAGGGGAAGTATTCTTTTACAACTGGGATTATTTTCAAAATAATCTTCTAGAAATTTTTCTTCCTTTTAAGATAGATAGCTCAGGATGGGAATTTATAGGATTTAGAGGTTTATCCAGTCATGGAGCTACAGTTGGAATTATTACATCTATTATTTTATATAAAATAAGATACAAATATGATTCAGTTCTTTGGATTTTTGATAGAATAGTAATTGCTGTTGCTTTAGGTGGAATGTTTGTAAGAATAGGTAATTTTTTTAACTCTGAAATTGTTGGAAAATATACCAATTCAGATTTTGGGGTTATTTTTTTAAACAGATCTGAAGTACTACCAAGACACCCTGCACAGTTGTATGAAGCATTTGGGTATTTACTTCTATTTATTCTTTTAATATTTATCTACAACAAAACTAAACTTAGTCAAAATAGAGGGTTTGTTTTTGGCCTCTTTCTAAGCATATTATTTGGAATTAGATTTATTGTAGAGTATGTCAAAGAAAGTCAAGGTGGTATTGAAGAAACATTAGGTATTTTTTCAACTGGTCAATGGCTAAGTATCCCATTTATTTTAATTGGATTGTCACTGATGACTCTAGGCTTAAAAAATAAATATAATGGATAAAAATTATTTAAACATTGGCTTTAAAAGACTTCTTATTAGTCTTTTTTTAATGTTTTTAGGTCCTACAATCTTGTTTCAAGCATTTAAGAACGAATCTCACGAATGGTATTATTATGTTTTGATTGTTGGATTAATTTTATGTTTATGTGCAATTTTAGCTCTATACTCAGGTATTATGTCCATTATTAAACATATTTTTGAAAAAGATTTATAGGACATGATTAACATTACTTTTCCAGATAATTCCATTAGAAAATATGAAAAAGGAATTACTCCGTATGAAATTGCTAAATCTATAAGTAACTCCTTGGCAAGAGAAGTCTTAAGCGCTTCACATGATGATGAAATTATTGAAGTTCATACGAGTATAGAAAATGATGGGTTAATTAAATTTTTTAAATGGGATGACAAAGAAGGAAAAGCAGCATTTTGGCATTCAACAGCTCACGTTTTAGCCCAAGTTATTTTAGAAATATATCCTCATTCAAAATTAACTATAGGCCCTGCAATCGAATCAGGTTTTTATTATGATGTTGATTTTGGAGATCACAGTTTTTCAGAAAATGATTTTGAAAAAATTGAAAAAAGAATTTTGGAAATCTCAAAAGAAAATCATGACTTTAAACTAAGAGAACTATCAAAAAAAGACGCTCTAAATTACTATACAGAAAATAAGAATGAATACAAATCAGAATTAATTGAAAATTTAGAAGGTAAAATTACATTTTGCGATCATTCAAACTTTACTGATTTGTGTAAAGGAGGGCATCTTCCTAATACTGGATTTATAAAATCAGTTAAACTATTAAATGTGGCTGGAGCATATTGGAGAGGTGATGAAAACAACAAACAATTAACAAGGATTTATGGAATTTCCTTTCCAAAACAAAAACTACTTAATGAACACCTTGAAATGTTGGAAAAAGCTAAAAAAAGAGATCACAGAGTTCTTGGAAAAAAATTAAATCTTTTTACGTTCTCAGAAAAAGTTGGTCAAGGACTTCCACTATGGTTACCAGAGGGAGCTGAATTAAGAAACAGACTCGAAAATTTTCTAAAAAAAGCACAAAAAGAAGCTGGATATGAAATGGTAGTTTCACCACATATTGGTAGTAAAAAACTATATGAAACATCTGGCCACTATGAAAAATATGGTGAAGACAGCTTTCAACCAATAAAAACTCCAAAAGATAACGAAGAGTTTTTATTAAAGCCTATGAATTGCCCTCATCATTGTGAAATTTATAATTCTCAACAATGGAGCTATAGAGATTTGCCAAAAAGATTTGCAGAATTCGGAACAGTCTACAGATATGAACAAAGTGGTGAATTACATGGATTAACTCGTGTTAGAGGCTTTACTCAAGATGATGCACATATTTTTTGTTCTCAAGATCAACTTATATCTGAATTCAAAAATGTAATTGATTTAGTTCTGTATGTTTTTAAATCACTTGGATTTGAAAATTTTACAGCACAAATTTCTCTAAGAGATAATGAAAATAGTGACAAATATATTGGCAGTGATGATAAATGGAATGAAGCTGAAAAAGCAATAATTGATGCAACAAAGGAAAAAGGATTAAAATATAGAATTGAACATGGAGAAGCAGCTTTCTATGGACCTAAACTAGATTTTATGGTGAAAGATGCTCTTAACCGTGAATGGCAACTTGGAACGATTCAAGTGGATTATAACTTACCTGAAAGATTTGATTTAACATATAAAAATGAAAAAAATGAAAATTCTAGACCTGTAATGATCCACAGAGCTCCTTTTGGTAGTTTAGAAAGATTTGTTGCCATTTTAATTGAACATACTGGCGGTAATTTCCCCTTATGGTTGATTTCAAAACAAATTGTTTTAATTGCTGTTGGAGGAAATCATGAAAATTACACTGAAAAAGTTTCAAAATTATTAGAAAAGTCCGAAATTCGCGCAACTTACGATATAAGAAACGAGACAGTTGGAAAGAAGATTCGTGATGCAGAACAAATGAAAATACCATTTATGGGAATTATTGGTGATAAAGAAATTGAAAATGAAATAATTTCAGTGAGATCTCATGGTGGTAAGATAATTGGTGAAATGAAAATCAATAAATTAGTTGATTACATTAAAAAAGAAGAAAAAGAATCATATAATTAAAATTTAAAGCTATAGCACTTAGAAGAAAAAGAGGTAGAAGACCTGGAAGAGTAATTAAACAAAACCCTCACAAAACCAACGAGGAAATAACAGCTAGAGAAGTTCGATTAGTTGGGGATAATGTAGAAATAGGAATTTATCCAATTTCCAAAGCATTAGATATAGCAAAAAGTCTTGAAACAGATCTTGTAGAAATCTCTCCAAAAGCCAATCCACCTGTTTGTAAAGCATTAGATTATAAAAAGTTTTTATATGATCAGAGAAAAAGAGAAAAGATACTAAAAGCTAAAACTCAAAAAGTAGTTGTAAAAGAAATCAGATTTGGTCCCCAAACAGACCAGCATGATTATGAGTTTAAGAAAAAACATGCAATAAAGTTTTTAGAAGATGGAGCTAAGTTAAAAGCTTTTGTATTTTTTAAAGGAAGATCAATAATTTTTAAAGAGCAAGGTCAAATATTGTTATTAAAATTAGCTCAAGAACTTGAAGAATATGGAAAAGTTGAGCAATTGCCTAAGCTAGAAGGAAAAAAAATGATTATGTTTGTGAGCCCAAAAAAAACAAAAAAGTAAAAATGAGTAAACAGAAGACAAAATCTAGTGCAAAAAAAAGATTCAAGGTCACTGGAACTGGAAAGATTAAAAGAAAACATGCTTTTAAAAATCACATTCTAACTAAAAAATCTAAGAAAAGAAAACTTAAACTTACACATGATGGTTTGGTTAATGATAGTGATTTACCAAACATAAAAAAACAATTAAGATTAAAATAAGAATTTGTTAAACAGGCAAAAGGTCCAAAGTTTATTAAAATAACACCTCAGCCAAAATTTTATTAAAATGCCAAGATCAGTAAATACAGTAGCATCGAGACAAAAAAGAAAGAAAATTCTAAAAAAAGCGAAAGGTTATTTCGGAAGAAGAAAAAATGTTTACACAGTAGCTAAAAATGCTGTTGAGAAAGCATTATCTTATGCATACAGAGATAGAAAAAATAGAAAAAGAGTTTTCAGATCTCTATGGATAACAAGAATTAATGCTGGTGCTAGAGAACATGGATTAAGTTATTCTGAACTAATATCTAAACTTAAGTTGAACAATATCTCAATTAATAGAAAAGTACTAGCAGACTTAGCAATGAATGATCCTAAAAAATTTGAGCAGATAATAAAGAGCTTAAAATAAAAGCTAGAACGGTTCATCCTCAATATCCTCATTTCTATAGCTTCCGCTTTCAAATGCTTGATCTGGATTAATTCTAGTATCGTTGTTGATTTTAGATTGAAATTCAAAAGGATTTTCAAAAGTGTTCAGATTTTCAAATTTTCCTAGAGAACTTATAAATTTAAGCTTAATAGAGTTTAAGCCTCCGTTTCTGTGTTTAGAGACAATGAATTCAGCTTGCCCTGCCGATGGTGTTCTGTCTTCATCATCCCATTCATCAATTTTATAATATTCAGGTCTATATAAAAAAGAAACAATATCGGCATCCTGCTCAATTGCTCCTGATTCACGTAAATCGGAAAGTATTGGCCTCTTAGTTCCTCCTCTTAATTCAACAGCTCTTGAAAGCTGGGAAAGAGCAATAATCGGTATTTCTAACTCCTTTGCAAGTGCTTTTAAGTTTCTAGAAATTGTAGATATTTCTTGTTCCCTGTTTCCTGTTTTCTGAGATGAACCAACAGTCATCAATTGAAGATAATCTAAGACTATTAATTTAATACCATATTGAGAAGATAATCTTCTTGCTTTCGCTCTTAAGTCAAAAATTGACAAAGAAGGTGTATCATCAATATATAGAGGAGCACTTTCTAAGTTGGAAACTTTTACGTTTAGCTGTTCCCACTCAAATTTTTCTAACTTTCCAGTTCTCAATTTTTCAGAGTTAAGTCCAGTCTCAGAGGAAATCAATCTAGTAATGAGCTGAATTGCTGACATTTCAAGAGAAAAAAATGCTACAGGAATATTATTCTCTACAGAAATATTTCTAGCCATTGAAAGAGTAAAAGCGGTTTTACCCATTCCTGGTCTCGCTGCTATAATTATTAAATCACTTTCTTGCCATCCTGATGTAAGTTTATCAATTTCATGGAAACCAGATGGAATACCACTAAGCCCCTCTTTTTTTGATATTTCTTCAATTTTTGCTTTTGCTAGACTTACTAAACTTTCAGCAGTTTGAGAATTTTTTTTAAGATTTCCTTGAGATATATCGTAAATTTTAGATTCTGCTGCATCTAACAAATCAAAAACATCACTTGTTTCATCATAAGAATTTTCAATTATTTCATTTGAAATTTCTATAAGTCTTCTTTGAATATATTTTTGAAGAATAATTCTTGAATGAAATTCAATATGGGCTGAAGAAGAAACTTTCTGGGTTAAGCCAATTAAATAAACATCTCCACCTATAAATGAAAGTTTAGAATCTTTTTTTAATTGATAAGAAACAGTTTTTAAATCAATGGGTTCTTGTTTTTCAAATAAACTTATAATTGCTTCAAAAATAGCTTTGTGTGTATCTTTATAAAAGACGTCAGAATGTAAAATATCAATAACTTCATCAACACCTTTTTTATCAATCATCATAGCACCTAGAACAATCTCTTCTAAATCAACAGCTTGTGGTGGAATTTTTCCTTTTTGAAGTGAATATAAGGACCCAGAATTTGGATTATTAGATGAACTAAGGTTAGTGATGCTCTTCATACTACTAACTTATTAAATCATTAAATAAAATGATTTAATCTAAAAAGATAAGAGATAACAATTAAATGTTAATAAGTGTAAGAAAACTGTTGATAGAGATATTTTAATCAGAAAAAACTCCCATAGAAATGTATCTGTCCGATCTTTTCTTGAGTAAAGATGATACTGAAATAGATTTAAGTTCTTTAAATGATTCTAAAATTTCATTTTTTACTGTGTTAAAAACTTTTTCTCTATTTTGATGAGCACCACCTAGGGGTTCTTTAATAATTTTATCAATCAATTTATTTTTTTTCATATCCTGTGGAGTAAGCTTAAGTGCTTCGGCTGCTTTTTCCTTGTAATCCCAACTTCTCCATAAAATTGAGGAACACGATTCAGGTGAAATAACTGAATACCAAGTATTTTCTAACATCATAACTTTATCTCCAATTCCAATTCCGAGAGCTCCGCCAGATGCGCCCTCTCCTATCACAATGCAAATAATTTGAGTTTTCAAAGAAAACATTTCAAATAAATTTCTTGCAATTGCCTCTGCCTGTCCTTTTTCCTCAGCCTCAATACCTGGATATGCTCCTGGTGTATCTATCAAAGTGATAATTGGAATTTTAAATTTTTCAGCTGACTTCATTAGCCTCAGAGCTTTTCTATATCCCTCAGGGTTAGCCATTCCAAAGTTTCTAAACTGTCTTGTTTTAATATTGTTTCCTTTCTGCTGTCCAATAAACATGAAAGATTGATTATTGATTTTTCCTAGTCCACCAATCATAGCTTTATCATCTGAAATATTTCTATCACCGTGTAGCTCAAGAAAATTACCATCAGTTAAAGCATTGATATAATCTAGGGTATAGGGTCTTGAGGGATGTCTAGATAGTTGAACCCTTTGCCATGGTGTAAGATTTGAATAAATATCTTTTTTTGTTTGTTCAATCTTAGCTTTAAGATTTTTGTAAGTATCTTTAACATCAACCTTACTTTCATTCCGTATTTCATTACACTTTTCAAGTTGATCCTCTAATTCTTTGAGAGGTAATTCAAAATCTAAATACTCCATTAAAAAAGTTTAGTCAAAATTAAAGTATTCGTCACTTTCTTACAACTTTGATAATATATAATGTTACAAAAAGAAATAAAAAGTTGGGTAGCCAAGCTCCTATGTTTGGGTTTATTTCAGATTTAGAAACTAAAACTGAAAAGAGTTTGTCAAAAAAAATAAAAATAAAAGCTAGAATTATTCCGACGGCTAAATTTAAACCAATACCCCCTCTTTTTTTAGTTGAAGCTACTGCTACAGCCAGAATTGTTAATATCAATACGGTTATTGGTAAAGTATAGCGCTTATTTCGCTCTAAAATATGGCTTGATAAAAGTGGTGAGCCGCTAGCTCTTTCCAAATCAATAAATTTATTTAACTCAAAAAGATTTAAGGTTTTAGCTTGATAATTTACCGGAGATAAATCATCAATTTTAAAATTAAATACAGTGTCAAGAATCTTTTTTGTGTATATAAATTCTAGATCGTTACTATATGATCTTTTAAAGTAATCAGTCAATCTATATATACTATCCTCCTCAACCCATCTAATATTTCTTGCAAAAATTTTTTCTTTTAAAACATTATCTTCGAAGACTTCATATGAAAAATTATACGCTTGTACCCTAGTTGGATTGTAAGAACTTACATAAATAAAATCATTATCTCCGATTTGCTTGTAAAGTTTTGTAACATTCCTGTCTTTTTTATTCTTACTCAAATATTGATACTGAAATTCATTAAAGCTTTTGTTCTTTTCTGGAACTACAAACATTCCTGAATAAAATGTGAGAAGAGAAATAAGTAATCCTGAAATTAAAAATGGTTGCATATATCTTTTAAATGATATACCTGAACTCAAAATAGCAATCACCTCAGAATTACTTGATAATTTTGAAGTAAACCAAATAACAGATAAAAAAACGAATATCGGGACTAAAAAATATCCATAATACCATATAAAATCTGAATAATATTCAAGTATTTGATTAAAACTCAAATCGTGTTCTTTAAACTTGTCAACTTTTTCAGAAACATCTACAAGAATACCTATTGGAATAAATAATAAAAACATAGTTAAAAATGTTTTTATGAACTTTTTTATTATATATATATCAATAATTTTCATTAAAGCCTCTGATCTAGTTTCTTTATAATTTTATTTTTCCAAGATAGAAAATTATCTTTTTTAATTTCTTCTTTAGCTTTTTCAATAATCCACTTATAAAAACCTAAATTATGTATTGTAGCAATCTGTTTGCCTAAATTTTCATTTATTGAAAATAAATGTCTTAAGTATGCTTTGGTATAGGAATTATCAACAAAAGTTTTTCCATTAGGATCGATTATAGTATGATCATTTTTCCATTTTTCATTCTTTATATTGATTGTACCTTCAGAGGTAAAAAGCATTCCATTCCTTGCATTTCTTGTTGGCATAACACAATCAAACATATCTATACCAAGACTGATGTTTTCAATTAAATTTCCAGGTGTTCCAACACCCATTAGATATCTGGGTTTTTGCTTTGGAAG
>Ga0255764_10002076_pt1 | contig 16486 bp, 17 predicted proteins | sample 071ome_30_FD_179964 | JGI IMG/M metagenome (GOLD analysis project Ga0255764, IMG submission 179964) | Coastal salt marsh microbial communities from the Groves Creek Marsh, Skidaway Island, Georgia - 071406AT metaG (version 2) | ecosystem: Environmental > Aquatic > Marine > Intertidal zone >... | reverse complement strand
AGTGACTCTCATGGTCGATGAGCAAACCGAAATTAAGATGTTATTGCAGGAAGGTCAAATGGCTCTCTATGAATGGTCCGTTGACCAGGGTACTATCTACTCAGATTTCCATGGACATGAGATTGACGAGACAAATTATTTTGTTCGTTACAGAGAGCATCAGGAGGGCTCACAAGGAGAGGGCTCGCTGGTGGCCCCTTTTTCTGGAGAGCATGGTTGGTACTGGTTAAATTATAACGATTTTCCTGTAACGATTACACTAACCATGACCGGTTACTACGATGAAATCATAGATTACGGAGTATTTGGTTATTGATACTACCCTCTGCGGCCATCTTCTGTGCCCTGATCGTAGCCAATTTCATACCCAAATTCGTAATCATCCTTTGGGTCTCTCACGGTTCTTCTTGGTTCGAAGGGGCAAAGAGGGACGGAGGGTTGAAAAATACTTCCAGAGGACCTATTCCAGCCCTCTACATAACCTTGATAAAAGCCATCACAAAATTCCTGTCTCGTAGCATTAAGGCTGCAACTTAGGAAAGCGATAAAGCCAATCAGAATAATTTTAGGGAAGCTCATACTCATATGAAAAGAAATTAAGTCTATTGGGCATTTCAATATTGGCTAAGTTATTCTTATCAAGACGTTCATCCGCTTCAATGATTTCATTCATATAAAGGATATAGGCAGTTAGTTGGTAGACCTCTTGATCTGATAAAGAGTGCGGATTTATATAAGGCATTGCTCTGCGAATGTAGTCATAAAGGGTAGTAGCATAAGGCCAGTAACTCCCAACGGTTTTTACGGCACGATCGCTTCCAATGGTGCCATGACCACCTACAAGCCTATCATTAATCAAGCCTTCACCCTCAATGCCATGACACGCAGCGCATTTCATTAAAAAAACAGGCTGACCTTCCTCTGCAGTGCCAGAACCATCGGGCAAGCCTCGTCCTAGTGGGTCAATGGTTGTGTCCCAGTTAGAGAGCATTTCTTGGCTGGGAGTCTCTCCAAGATTTGGAGATTGAGAAAGGACAATTTGTCCAATGAGTAATAGGGGTATGACAAAGATATTTTTATACGTATACATTTTGAACCTGTCCTTGAGCATTAACTTGCCATGATTGGATCATATTGTTGTGATAATTAACCTGTAGACCCGAATTTTGAATGAATTCTGATCTTGTGGGCTGTCTGTTACCCTGATCATCATAAGAACGACTCATCAGGATCGCTGATTGTCCATTCCACTCCCAAGGGATTCTAAATTGGGTAAGTGATTTTCTCATCACTGGCTCAGTAAGAAGCGCATCAGTCCAGCTCGCACCTCCATCTGCAGATACTTCAACACGCGTGATCGTTCCGGCACCAGACCAAGCGAGGCCTCTTATTTCATAAATACCATGAGGACCTAGTTGCTGCTTTCCTGATGGAGAGACAATGACTGATTTAACCCCCATCTCTAGAGTAAACATTTCAGAAGATCCATTTTTTTGAAGATCTGTGTATTTAGAAGTTTCATCTCTTGTCATTAGAGGCACATCAGATAATTTAATTCTTTGCAGCCATTTAACAGATATATTTCCCTCGTAACCAGGCAATAGTATCCGCAAAGGATAGCCGTTTTCAGGTCTAATGGCTTCACCGTTTTGAAAAATTGCAATCAGGGTATCATCAAGCGCTTTCTCAATGGGAATACTTCTTCCCATTTCCGCAGCATCAGCACCCTCTGCTAGCACCCATTTCGCATCAGGATTAATACTTGTTTCAGCTAGTAGTGTTGATAAAGGAATGCCCGTCCACTCACAACATGAGATCATTCCATGAATCTCCCCACAAGTTAAATCTGATGCTTCAGACGAAAGGTTTGGTCTGCTATTACCTGAGCACTCAATGTATTGAAACCTTGAGATCATAGGATATTTCATGAGATTTTCCATTGAAAAAACAAGAGGTCTTTCAACCAGGCCGTGGATCAATAATTGATGATTATCAGGATTGATATCCGGTATGCCACTGTGATGCCTCTCAAAGTGCAAACCATTAGGGGTTATGATCCCATGAAGTTTTTCAAGGGGAGTTCTTGAATTTCCGGCACCCGTTGTTCCTCGGGTCAATGAAATATATCGCTGAACATGGTTTTCATTTGCTGATCGCTGACCGTAACCACTTAAGGGTGCGCCAGGTAGGGTCATGTAGTCAGGGTAAGATCTTTGTGCATGCGATACATTACCAATTAGCATTGATGAGCCAGCCGTCAAATAAGCCGCAGTGGACTTTAAAAAATATCGTCTGTCGAGCAGTCCGTTACTTGCAGTATATTCAGGTTTTGAGAGAGAGGGTTTTTTATCCATTTTTTTATCATAGTCAGATTATAAAAAAATACAAATATTAGGGAGATTCTGCAACTAATTTAGAGGTTTTAACATCATTAAAATTAATATAAAATTGGCATCAATTATTGGGTGGGGAGATATTAAAAAAATGTTGTATCAAATTAAATTTATTTTCAGCTTAGCTTCTTTCCTTTTATGTTTGCCAATTTTTTCACAGGAGTTACAGATTATGGATAACGAAGTCATTAGTTTTGGTCAGCCAAATCAATCTGAAGTAGATGCCTTTGTTGAAGATGGGGTGACTCTAATAGTTGACCTAAGAGGTCCAAATGAAAATCGCGGCTTTGATGAACAGACATATCTTAATTCCATAAATACGGCCTACTATTCTTTGCCCGTCATAGATGAGGGAGATATCAATTTTGATAATGCAAGGTTACTGCAGACCCTGATTAATGATGCAGATGGCAAAGTCCTTGTTCACTGCGGTAGTGGCAATCGAGTCGGCGCTCTAATGTCACTTATCGGTAGTCTAGAGGGTATGGACAAGCAAGAAGCGATCGAGTTTGGTATTCAGAACAGACTTGGCGGTTTGATTAATAGAGTTAACCAAGTTATTGAAGAATAGCCAAAAAGGTCAATATGAAAAAAATAAATTACTTAGTTTTAGTCTCTACTTTTATTTCGCTAGGTGCTATAGCACAAATTAATGAAGCATCGATTGATATCCCCCAACTGATACAATCTCCTACGCTTGATGATTTTGTAAATATGGTACCTAGCACTCCACTAGCTAGACAAATGACCATGGTGACTGATTTCATCCAGAGACAGCCCGACGATGGGGCAGCAGCTTCTCAACGGACTGAGGTTTATGTTGGCTATGATAGCGATAACTTCTATGCAGTTTTTTTAGCCTTTGATGACCCAAACTTAGTAAGAGCAAATTTAACGGCGAGAGAAAATATTTGGAATGATGATAAAGTGGGTATGGTCATCGATACATTTAATGACCAGGTATCAGGATATGCGTTTAGGGCCTCTCCTTTTGGTGTTCAGTGGGATGGTCGATGGCTTGAGGTATCAAAATCTCCAGGCTTTGACAGTTCCTATGATGCTGTTTGGTACACAGATGGTAGGCTCACGAATCAGGGATTTCAGGTGCTCTTTACCATTCCAATGCGAACACTTCGTTTTCCTGAAGTTTCAGTACAAGATTGGAGAATTCAATTTGAGAGGGAGGTTAGAAGAAACAGTGAAAATTCTTTCTGGCCAGCCTATACCAGCACCATTCAAGGAAGATTAAATCAGGCAGGCATAGCATCAGGTATCACTGGTGTTTCTCCTGGTAGAAATATCTTACTTATCCCTTTTATGTTTACGAGAAATTATGAGGTTTTAGATAGTTCCAGTGCTGATTTCATCTCAGACTCAGAGAGAGAGCTAGGTCTGGATGCTAAATTTGTATTCAACGATAGTCTGGTCTTGGATGCGACCTATAACCCTGACTTTAGTCAGGTTGAATCGGATAACCCACAAGTTACTGTTAATCAGCGATTTGAGGTACGCTATCCTGAGCGCAGACCCTTCTTCCAAGAAAATGTTGACTTTTTTGCAACCGAGGCAGCCCTGATAAACACAAGAAGGATTGTTGATCCTCAAAGAGGTCTAAAGTTTACAGGTAGACAGGGTGACTGGGGGATCGGCAGTATGCTTATTGATGACGAGGCGCCTGGACAGGGTTTGGATCCTTCTGACCCAATGTATGGGCAAGCCGCGAATGTCTCCATATTTAGAGGCTTTAGAGACTTTGGCGATCAATCTCGTGTCGGCGTATTATTTTCTAATAGAAATTTTGGTGAAATTGATAATACTGTTCTGAGTTTTGATACACGGTTAAAGTTAACTGATAACTGGTCTTCAGATCTTCAGTTGGTAACAACTGAAAAAATGAAAGAGGGTGGAGAGACTGTTACCGGACAACAAAGGAACCTGCGCTTTGATCACAGTGGGCGTAATGTCAACATCCATGCTCACTACCTTGCCACAACCGAGGGATTTGTAACGGACCTTGGTTATATGAACAGGAACTACTCACCAGATACCAACGGTGGTCATATTAGATCTTCATATACCTTTTGGCCTGAAGGCGAAGGAAGCAATTTAAATAACTGGGGCGTCACCTCTATGATGGTTCATATTAAAGATCAAAGTGGACAAAGGCTCTACAATCAATTTAGTCCGTCTGTATACTGGGAGTGGGATGGCCAGAAAGAGCTGAATCTTGGTGCTTCATTTATCGATGAGTTGCTCAGACCGCAGGATTTTTCAGGCTTGGATGAAAATAGAGACTATAACCGTAAAACTTGGAATATTGGATTTGAAAGTGATGCTTCTCAGGTATGGGGCTACGAAATAGCGTTTCAGCAGGGTACCGATATCAACCTCAAGCCACCTGTAGGGAGCGAACCAGAACTCGCAGATATTTATGAAATCGAGTTTGAGATAGATTGGAGACCGACTGATCAGTTATTTGTAAGCACCTCTTTTTTGAATCTCGAATACAGCGATCAAAGCTCAGGCGAAAAGATTTTTAATAACCAGATCATTAGAAGCCGATGGAGTTATCAATTCTCAAAAGAATTAACTCTCAGATTTATTGCTCAGAGCGAAGACTTAAATCCTGGCGATTCAGCATTTACAAGAATTGAGCGTGATAGAAACATGAACTACGATATCTTGGTTAGGTATGTCTCAAACCCTTGGTCTGCTTTCTCTATGGGATATAACTCGAACTCAAGCAACTTTGATATTTTAGAAACTGAAGACGGTAGAGAGATTATCGATACATCAAGCGTTCGCAATGACGGATCGCAGTTCTTCGTTAAGTACAGCTATCTCTGGCAACCATAATAGTGATTAGACATGTCGTGCTTTTTAGCGCTAATCCTGGCGAAAAAGAGAGCTTAGTTTTAGGGTTAAAAAAGCTTGAAGCACTTGTTGATGAGAGCTTAGCTGAAAAGCTTGAGGTAAAAGAGAATTTAAAGCTTGATAAATACTCACAAGAATGTGATGTCATCGTCTACGGTGAGTTTCTCTCCCAAGATCAACTTGAGAAGTTTAAGGCTCATAGCATCTACCAAGATTGTATAAAAATTGTCAGACCGATTAGAGACATTCGGATCGTAGCCGATTTCTAATGAGTTAATTTGGATTCGCTATATATTCTTCTAGGAATATAATGACATTTTCAGGTGGATTTGCCATAAGATCGACAATTCGTCTTCCCTCTAATGGTTCTATCAAGGGCATATTGAAACTAAATAAATTTAATTCTTCTTGTCGGTAACCGTCGTCAAGCGTAGTTTCTACAAAACTATTTTGTAAGATCTCAATGATTTCAGTATCTGTTCCGGGCGGTAGAAATGCAGCATGCCCAAATGTATTGATGGTTGGTTGAAGCCATTTATAAATCTCATAAAATTCACCCTCAGGGTAATGACCAAAATTTTGAAAATAAAAATCCTCAAAGGCAGGAATCTCGCTCATCGAGGGATCAGGAATATAATTATTATCCATTCCGATTCTGGGATTATGCCATAAGGGAATAGCAAAACCAGTATTAACTAATAAGTCTTCTGCTGAAAATCGATATAAACTTACACCAATCGTCATTGCATCAATTTCATTTCTCCTAAATGCATTTAAGACATCATTGGCACTGTTAAATCCATAAATGTATCGATATTTAATTCCCAAAATATCTAATGCGAGTCTTCCAACGATATCGTAGTGGTGAGATGCATTTTGACCACCAAAAATTATCTCCTCATTTTGATTATTAGAGCCCAGAGGAGAAGTCGATAAAAATAAATTAGGACTTCTTAATCCTCCTATTAATGGCATCGCTTCAAAATTTGCTCTCAGGCCGTCCATTCCAACCATAAATGCCGGCCCTGAAAATGGCGAGAACATAATACTTAGACCGTCATTATCTGCGATTTCATAGCCATAGTTCCAGACCCGAGTGCCTCCACCGCCAGGAATATTTCTTATTATTATATTTGGATTACCAGGAATATGATTTTGCCAATATTCTGCAAATAGTCTTACGATTAAATCAGTTCCTGATCCAGCAGATCGACCAATGTAAATTGTGATTGTTTTATCTTCAAATGAAAATGATTCATTAACTTGAGCCATGGAAGGATTCTGATTAAACAAGTAAAATATAAGAAATACAAAAAAGATTTTAATCATGGCTATTATTGTTTCAGAAAAAAATGTTAAAGAGAATCAGATTGGTGATAAAAGCTTTAAGAAGATTATATTTGATCAGTTAAATCTTCCGACTACAGATATTATTTTCGAAAAATATGTAATGACTGGTGATGATTTAATAAATCTTAAAGCTGAAGCAGACCAGTGTGTTTGGCTAATGCTATTAGAGGGTAGCGCTGAGACCTCTATAGGTAGCACAAAGGAAGGGAGCACACTTTTTCTACCTCCTCAAAAAGTATTAGATTTACAGCCAAGCGATCACTGTATTTTTTTGAAATTGACGGTCAATAATTTTAAGAAAAATAATAAGGATACAGCAACAAATCTTGAAATAGTTCATTATGATTACTTGAAAGAGCCTGTTCTAAACTCTGAGCATGACAAGCGAACGCGTGTATATTTGGCATCAAAAGAGCTGATCAAGAATAGTGCTTTTGTAGCTGAAATTGTGTCTTTCCCATCTCAAGTTAAAAGCTCGAACCATTGTCACTTTGATGTTGAGCATTTTCAATTTTTGCTTCAAGGCGAAGGCATAGTCTTTTTAGATAATACACCTGTTAGGATTGCTAAGGGAGATTTTGTCTATAAATTAGATGGGGAATATCACCACGTTCATAATACCGGAGAGGACCCTTTGATTTTTGTAGAATTTTTTATTCCCGGGACTTGGGAAACTATTTGGTCAGATGAATCAAAACAGTGTGCATGGAATCCTTCGGGTAGAAACAGTCTAGGGACAGAACCAGCAAGAGACATAAAATCTCATATCAGTGACGGAAAAATAGTAGAGGGCGTTTAGCTACTCTTGTAGTTCTGATAATTTATCTTTGATGTCTTTCCAGTCGTCTGCATCATCCGGAGGACTTTTGGCCTGTGTAAGCACTGGCCATTTTGCGGAAAGATCTTTATTGAGCTGTAAAAACCTTTTTTGATCCTCCGAAAGATCGTCCTCAGACATAATTGCCTCTACGGGGCATTCGGGTTCACACAAAGTGCAGTCAATGCATTCTTCGGGATCAATAACAAGCATGTTAGGTCCTTCATGGAAGCAGTCAACAGGGCAAACCTCGACGCAATCAGTATATTTGCATCGAATGCAACTTTCAGTAACCACAAAAGTCATATAATACTCCCATACAATGTAAATTAAATTCTTAGCAAATTTTCAAAAAAAATTGTAATACAATAATACAATAATTTTTTATGGTTTGTGTTATTTTAATATGTCTAGTCATCAAGAAAAATCAGTAATTATAAGGTTTGCAGGCGATTCAGGTGATGGAGTTCAATTACTGGGGAGTCAATTCCTAAAAACTTCAGCTGAATCAAAAGAAAACTTTTTGACCTTTCCAGATTTTCCAGCTGAGATTAGAGCGCCCGCAGGCACAACTTTTGGTGTATCAGCCTATCAACTTCAAGTTGGTGGAATTCATATCGCATCTCCAGGGGATAAGGCTGATGTTTTGGTTGCCTTTAATCCAGCAGCATTAATTACAAACCTTCAGTACGTGAAAGAGTCTGGTCTAATTTTAGTCAATGAAGATACATTTACGGAACGAAATCTATCTAAGGCTGGCTATGATAAAAACCCACTGGAAGATGGTAGCTTAGGATTATTTCAAATTATACGTCTGCCTATTTCAAGTCAGGTTAGCGAAGGTCTAAAAGACTCAGAATTATCAAAATCTGAAATTGACCGTACCAAAAACTTTTGGGCACTAGGTCTTATTTCCTGGATGTTTGATCGTAATATCGAGCCACTTACTGATTGGATAAAAAATAAATTTAAAAATAACAACATTTCAGATGCAAACATAAAAATTCTTGAAGCGGGATACTCCTATGGAGATATTCATGAGATCGAACAGCAAATACCGAAACTTTATACTGACAAAGGAACATTTGACGCCGGCATGTATACTGCGATTAAGGGTAGCGATGCAATGGCATATGGTTTGGCAGCCGCTGTTGAGATAACGAATATTCCAATTCTTTTTTGCTCATATCCAATTACCCCTGCATCACCAATATTGCACAGCCTCGCAAAGCATTCAGACTTAGGAGTTGAGACTTTTCAGGCTGAGGATGAAATTGCTGCTATTTGTTCTGCCATAGGGGCGTCTTATGCAGGAATACTTGGGGTTACATCAAGTTCTGGGCCAGGAATCGCACTTAAAACCGAAGCTATGGGCTTGGCTTTGAGCGCAGAACTTCCTTTGGTTATTATCAATTCTCAAAGGGGTGGCCCCTCAACTGGATTGCCCACGAAAACAGAGCAGTCTGACTTAAATCAGGCTATTTATGGACGAAACGGAGATGCGCCCATACCGGTTATTGCAAGCTCATCTCCCTCAGATAATTTTTATACTGCGATTGAGGCAGTGCAAATTGCAATTAAGTATATGACACCGGTTATTCTTTTGACAGATGGTTACATTGCAAATGCATCAGAGCCATGGATGATCCCGAGCATAAATGATATCCCTAAGCTTGATCTGACTACAAACAGCTCGAGTGAGCAGACCTCTCAAACCAAAGCATTTGATCGAAACTCTAAAACCTTAGCAAGAACATGGATTAAGCCAGGAACGCCAAATGCAATTTATAGAACGGGTGGCCTAGAAAAGGATGTCGTAACAGGAAATATCTCTTATGATCCTGCCAATCATCAGGCAATGACGGATCTGCGGTTCAAAAAAATAGCCTGTTTACAGCAAGACCTTCCAGAGCAAAAACTCTCTAAGGACAATGGATCTAAAAATCTAATTTTAAGCTGGGGATCAACGTACGGTATTATCAAGGAGACATTAAATACTTGTGAAAATGTCAATGCCGATCACTTGCACTTAAGGAATATCTATCCACTCCCAGCTAACTTTACGGAGCTGGTTCAAGGTTATGAAAAAATATTAGTACCCGAGTTAAATCAAGGTCAACTTGCAAAATACATTCAAGCTGAGACCTCACGAGAGGTTATTAGTTTTAGTAAAGTTACCGGCCAACCCTTTACGGTTGACGAGATCAAAGAAAGAATTGTTGGATTAGAAGACATTAAATGAACAGCCAGGACAAAACCAATTTATCGCCTAAAGATTATACTTCCTCTCAGGAGGTAAGATGGTGCCCGGGCTGTGGCGATTATGCGATATTGAAAACCATGACTCAAACATTAAGCAAACTCCAACTAAAGAAAGAGGATACCGTTTTTGTCTCTGGAATTGGTTGCGCTGCTAGATTTCCCTATTATCTTGACACATATGGATTCCACACCATACATGGAAGAGCGCCGGCTGTTGCGACGGGAGTGAAACTGGCAAATCCTAATCTCTCTGTTTGGGTCATTACGGGTGATGGTGATGGATTATCTATTGGCGGGAATCACCTCATGCATGCCTTGAGGAGAAATATAGATATCAATATCTTGCTCTTTAATAATGAGATTTATGGTTTAACGAAAGGCCAATTTTCACCGACCTCAAGATTAAATACGAGAAGCCCCTCTAGCCCTGAGGGGTCTCTAGACAGTCCTGTGCCACCTTGTAAGTTTGCCCTTGGCTCTGGTGCAAGTTTCGTTGCAAGAGCCATTGATAAAGATAAGAAAGGACTAGGTATGGTATTAGAGCGTTCATATCAGCATACAGGTGCAACTTTTACAGAAATTTTACAAAACTGTATTGTTTATAATGATGGGGTATTTAATGATCATACAGGCAAAGAAGCAGGCTTAGATAAACAACTTCATTTAGTACATGGCCAACCCATGCTCTTCGGTGAAGATAAGCAGTTTGGATTAGCGCTTGATTTGGATTTGTCTCCTATCATTGTGGATGCTAAAAAGGAATTGAGTAAAGTTTTAATTCATGATGAAACCAATGAGATGCTAGCCCTTATGTTAATGAATTTAAATACGAATCAGTTTCCAATGGCATTTGGGGTGATTTATGCAAATCCTAAAAATACTTTTGAAAATGACTTTCATCAAAAACAAAATAGATTCAAAAGAAATAAATCTGTATTAGATATTTTAAAAAATGGTACTACCTGGAAAGTGGATTAAGACAGACGCCACTGATCATTTTCTTCTTTAACCTTTCCCTCAGACTTTAGTTTTAAGAGATGCGCTAATAAGGTTCTTTTTGCAATTGGATAAATACTTTGATTTCTATCTTGGTAGGTCAGCTTTGTTAAATCATCAATATTAATTAAGCTGTATTTACTTAAGTGATCTAAAATTTTCATTTCTCTACTTAAGCGGTGCCTTAATATTTTATTAATCTCTAAGTTAGCATTCTCGATGGGGATACCATGCCCAGGATAGAGGATTTGGATATCTTCTTTAAGAAGTTTTTCAAGTGATTCTATATAGCACTTTAAGTTTCCATCAGGAGGATTAATCACAACGGTTGATCCTTGCATTAAATGATCTCCAGTGAATAATGCTTTATCCTCAATCGCTAAAAAACAATAGTGGCTGTGAGCATGTCCGGGTGTATGAATAGCCATGAGGTGAGTTCCATCAATATCAAATATCATGCCATCTTTAAGCGTAATATCGATATGGATATCCATGCGATCAAATGTACCAGGCGTGCAAGCAATGATCGGGGTATTAAGTTTTGAAGCTAATAGACTTGCCAAGTCTGCGTGATCTTTATGAAAATGAGTTAATAGTATTCCTCGTGTATTGTGTGCGCACTTCATTAGGGTTTTGAGATGATAATCATCCAAGGGGCCTGGATCAATAATGTACTGATGGTGTTTACCTATAAAGTATGTATTGGTTCCTGATCCTGTCATCACTCCAGGGTTATTTGCTCTGACTGTTTGTATTTTTAGTTTCACTGTTTAAATCTTTGAGATATTTCTTTACCAATACTTAATGAGGCGCTTAAACCAGGAGATTCGATACCTAAAAGATGAATCGCAAGGCTGTTATGCTCTTCAGGCTGAAGAATTAAAAAATCCTTATACAATTCATTATTGATATGTAGCTTCGGCCTGAAACCAGCAAAACCCGATGAGATAGAATCTTTTTTTATATTTTGCCAAAGTCCACATAAGTCATGATAGAAGTCTTCGATAATATTTTCATTGAGCTCTGTCTGCTCACTCTTGGCCCATGAGAAATTTGGACCCAGTTTAGTATCTGAATCAAGACTTCTAGTTATATGTATTCCTAATCCATGTTCCTCAGGCACAGGATAAATCAGTGAATTAAATGGAACTTCATCATTATAAAAACAGTAACTTCCCATGCCTAGTTTGGTTGAATAATTTTTTGGTAATTTTGGCATCAAACTTAGAATTTGTGTGGCCTTTATACCTGAGGCATTAACGAGCAAATCACCCTCTATACTTAGATTATTTTGACAGCAAACAGTGACTTTGTTTTGATCTAATTTAATTTCTTTGCATTCAGTTTCTGTTAATAGCCTACCTCCAAATTTCAAAACCTTATCGAGAAGTTTTTTGGTGTAGTTTTTAACAGAGATTACGCCTGCAGAGGGCACCCAAATCGCATTGATCCCTGAAGTATGTCTAAGCTCAGTTTTCCTTAGTTCGTCTTTTGATAACCACTGAATCTCCTCAAGACCGACAGAGAGCCCGTTTTCATATAGAGACTTTAATTTTTTGATCTGCCTGTCGTCTCTCGCAACAATGTATTTACCGCAAAGCTCGAAGGGAATATTGTTCTGCTCTGCAAATTGGATTAAAAGTTTTTTCCCATGTGTGCAATGTTTAGATTTAAGGGAACTTTTGGGGTAATAGATGCCAGAATGAATTACTCCGGAGTTGCTTAAGGAATTTTTTGAGGCAATATGTGCCTCTTTTTCAATGATAGTAACATTATGTCCTGATTGGATTAGGTATAAGGCCGAGGCCAAGCCTGCAACACCGGCTCCAATAACAATGCAGTGCTTTTTACCTTGAACCAAGTTAGACTTGAATTTTTGGACCGCTATCTTGACCAGGCACTACAATAGAGGAGGCTTGTTCTCTCCTCATCTCCTCGATTCTTTTCATCGTATCTTCAATACCAGCTTTTGCAGCTTCTCCAAAACCTAAGACAGCCTCATCTATTGATTTAGCTTGAATAGGAAATGAAATTGGCAAGGGGCCAGCCTGCGTCATAATTTGAGTTTGACCAAAATACAATATTTCTCTATCTGGATCTTTGCTACCGTCTTGCTTTACTGGTGTAAGACGCTGAATGGTGCCTACTTGTCTATCCGTATAAGATTCTTCTTTATAGAGGTTTACAGCATTCATCGTAATTGTGTTTTGCGAATCATTATTGGACATTGTTTCTCCTCATTTATGTATCTATCGTGTAAAAAAGATAAAATGCTTTACTTATGAGAAAGATACTTGTATTTCAGCACGTTCAGCATAAGACTTTAGGCATTCTAGATGATTTAATGACCCATTATAACCTAAGGAGAAGATACATTAATTTTTCTCGTTCTTACGACAGGCAGATTAATTATAAAAAATATCATGGCTTAATTATTTTGGGTGGCCCCATGGGTGTATATGAGTATGAACAATACCCCCAAATTACTGAAGAACTTGAATTAATACGTCGCATGATCGATTGTTCCATTCCTATCCTGGGTATCTGTCTAGGAGCTCAGTTACTCGCAAATACATTAGGTGGCGAGGTCTTTAGGCATAAACATAGTGAGATTGGGTGGCATGCAGTCCAAAAAACAAATGCCGGCAATGAGGATACGCTCTTTAGTGAATGGCAAGAGAAAGAGTACATCTTTCAGTGGCATAGTGATACCTTTAAATTGCCAAATAATGCTAAATTACTTTTAGAAGGAACAGGATGTAAGAACCAAGCATTTTGCTATCAGGATCAATGCTATGGCTTTCAGTTTCATCTCGAATCTGATGAAAAAATGATAAATCGATGGATGAAAACGGATCAATTCCTGCTCGACACTTCATCTGAACCATTCATTGCCAATAAAGTTAAGCATGATACATCTCTATATATCCAGAGAAGCCACAAACTTGCCCAATCTACCTTTAGTCAATTCTTTGAAAACTTTTTCAATTCAACATCAAAGATTGCTACATTAGGTTCTAAAGGAATTTAGTTTATGCGCCTAACTCTCACACATATGATATTGATAGCAATGTTGATAGCTATATTATTTGGATCAATCGGTAATTTATACTTTAGTGATACTTCTTTTGTTTTATTTTCCATTGATTTAAGTGATGCCATGGGGCGAATCTTTTTGGCATGCTTACAGCTTGTAGTAGTACCCCTCGTACTGGTTTCAATTCTAAATGCAGTGATTAATACACATGCAGGTAGCTCTCTTGGAGTGATTGGATTTCGATCTATTTTTGGTTATTTACTGACTACGGTTTTTGCGATTTCTATTGGATTATTGATTGCCAACATTTTCCAACCAGGATTTGGTTCAACCCTTACCTTGGATATACCTACAATTGAAGTAGCTGATACTCCAAATGTGATCGATGTTGTAGTTGGGTTTTTTCCAACAAATCCTTTTCGAGCATTGTTAGATGGCAATATGATTCAAGTAATTATCCTTGCGTTAATTTTCGGTTTAGCGATTCGCAGTATAGCTGTCAAGGTTGATACGTGGATTCGTTATATTGATCAAGGCAATATGATCATGTTTGAAATTGTTGATCGCATCATAAAAATTTCACCTATCGGAGTATTTGCTTTAATTTTTGAGACGTTTGCGACGGAAGGGTTCGGGATATTTTTACCTTTAATTGATTATTTTCTTATAGTGATCTTAGCTTTACTCATTCATGCATCCGTAACGTATAGCTTGCTTTTAATGTTATTTGGAATCTCGCCCATTAAATATTTTAAGAATATGCAAGAGCCAATATTTTTTGCATTTTCAACAGCTTCCTCTGCTGCAACCATTCCAGTTACGCTAAAAGCCCTTAATGAAAAATGCGGGATTGACCGATCGATCAGTTCATTTGTCATACCTATCGGAGCTACTATAAATATGGACGGAACGGCTATTATGCAGGGAGTCGCCGCTGTATTCATAAGTAATCTTTACGGCATTGATTTAGTTTTGATGGACTATGTCATGATTGTATTTACAGCAACTCTTGCATCTATTGGAACAGCCTCAGTTCCAAGTGCAGGATTAATTATGCTTACCATTGTATTAAATCAAGTTGGTTTACCTATCGAGGGAATTGGGCTAATCATAGGAGTAGATCGCATTTTAGATATGGTTAGAACTTCAATAAATATTTCAGGCGATGGAGTGATTTCATGTATCATCGCTAAACTTGATGGCTCATTTAATAGGGATCGGTTTTTGAGAAATAATTAATGAAAAATACAATTTTATTATGTGGATACGGAAATATGGGCTCTGCCATGGTCAATGGTTGGCTGAAAGGGGGCATGAATCCTCAGCTTATTCACATCCTTGATATTAAAGATAGGGTTGCAGGACTTGATCCTAATATCACTTGGACGCAAGCGCTAGATGAAAATTTTCACCCAGATATTATTGTTATTTCAGTAAAACCCAATCAGTGCAAGGAGTTATTACTGCAGATTAAACCAATCATAAAGCTCGAGACACTATTAATTTCAGTTGTCGCAGGCAAGGAGAGTGAAACTTTTAATTTAGCTAATAATCCTGTAGTAAGGATAATGCCTAATACTCCAGCGGCTATCGGACTGGGAAATATGTTCCTATATGCAAACTTATCCGTTTCAGATATTCACAAAAGGGTTGCCGTAAGCTTAGTAGAGGCCTTAGGTGAAATTTTTTGGTTGCAAGATGAGGGCTTAATGCATGCCGTCACTGCTATATCGGGTAGCGGACCTGCTTATATTTTTTACTTAATTAAATTATTTAGAGATAAGTTGATCGAATATGGCATTAGTGAAAGTGATGCGGATAGAGCAAGCAAGCAATTATTTTTTGGTGCTACAAAATATGGAGCTGAGAATATTCATGAATTATCAAAACTAATCAAAGATGTGACTAGCCCAGGAGGTACGACAGAAGCCGCATTAAAGGTCCTAAATGAAGATCAATCTCTTGATAGGTTGTTCAGTTATGCATTTGAAGAAGCTATTAAGAGATCCATGGAATTATCAAAATGAAATATAAATTAATTTTTTTACCATTATTTTTTTGTTTTTTTTATCTCGGTTGCACAGAGCGCAATCTTGATTTAGTGACAGGAAATGAAAATTTAAAAGTTTTTCAAAATATTAGGATTATTGTTGGAAATGGAACCATTATTGAGAATGGAGTATTAGCATTTGAGAACGGTGTAATTATTTACTCGGGACCACAAAGCGATGTGGATATTATGAGTAATGCCATGATTTATGAGTCTGCTGGGCTTACCATGATGCCCGCAATTATTGATACTCATACTCACTTGGGTAATTCAGTTGATAGCCTTACTCGAGATTTGCAGCAAAGAGCAAGCATAGGTATTGCAGCAGCAATGAGCATGGGAACAGATGACTTAGGAACGCCTTTAGAATTTAGAGTTAATCCACCCAGTCATTCCGCAAGGTATTTTTCTGCAGGCAGGGGCATAACTATGCCTGAGCCAGGTAGAAGCGAGATACCTCATTGGGTAACTAATGAAAATGAGGCGAGAGATGCTGTCAGAGCTGAAGCGGAACGTGATGTGGACATGATAAAAATTTGGGTTGACGACAGAAATGGCCAATACGAAAAACTAAGTCCAGATTTATTCTCTGCCATTATTGATGAGGCTCATACTTTAGGCCTTAGAGTATCGGCGCATATTTTTAATCTTGATGATGCTAAAGAATTGGTCAAGTCCGGTGTAGATGTACTCGCTCATGGTGTTAG
>Ga0255764_10002073_pt1 | contig 16502 bp, 12 predicted proteins | sample 071ome_30_FD_179964 | JGI IMG/M metagenome (GOLD analysis project Ga0255764, IMG submission 179964) | Coastal salt marsh microbial communities from the Groves Creek Marsh, Skidaway Island, Georgia - 071406AT metaG (version 2) | ecosystem: Environmental > Aquatic > Marine > Intertidal zone >... | reverse complement strand
TCGTCCAAGAAGAGCAGCGTGGGAGAGGTGACGAGCTCGCAACCGATGGCCACGCGACGGCGCTGTCCGCCGGAGATCCCGCGCAGGTGCCAGTTGCCGACGTAGGTGTAGCGGACGCTCTCGAGCCCAAGCTCCTGAATCACCGAATCGACAATGGCCATCTTGTCCGTGGCGACCGGAAGACGCAGACGCGCCGCGAACAGCAACGTCTCCTCCACGGTCAGCGTGCCGGCCAGCATCTCGTCCTGGGTCACGTAGGCAGATTTTCCGTAGGATAGGCTGCCTGTATTGTGACCGTTGACGCGGATCTCGCCGTCGCTTTCCGCGCTCGACGCCAGACGGCCAGCGAGCGTGTCAAGCAGCGTCGACTTCCCGCATCCAGACGGCCCCATGATGGCCAGCATGTGACGCGGCTGGCAGTATCCGGTGATTCCCTTCAGGATCAGCCTCTCCGAGCCCTTGCTGTCTTTGACCCTCACGCGGAGATTCTTCCAGGACAGCGTGGCGCGCCGATCGTCGAGACTGCAGGGAGGCGCGCTCCCGTGTTCGATGTCGTCCCAGGCGTCATCCTGCGTGGTGGGAGTGAGGGGATGAGTGAGTAGTGAGGGAGTGGGGAGAAGTCACGTGGGGGTTCGCAACCGAAATTCCATCCAACGTGGCCACAGACTGGATCGAATCTCGAGGCAACGACGAGCCTTATTCGGCTTTCTCTGGGTAAGCTCGGACGTCATCTTGATGATGATGGTGATGGATTTCTACATATGACCAGACGTCAGTTCGCTGGGGAAGAAAAGGTCACCTCGGGCTGACGACTTCGCTGCTGGCGCTGTCCGCCCGGTCCTTGTCCTTTTTCTTGCGCCTCCTCCGCCCGCCCACCGAGTAGAACCTGGTCTCGAGCTTGGTGAGCTTGCTGGCGAACGAGATACCCTTCTCCTCACTCCTCGTTAGGCTGCGTTTGACGACAATCAGCTCCTCGCTCGCCTCTGCCAGGCCGATCTTCGCCTCGATGAGCTCCATGGCCAGGCGGTCGTGCTCCTCCTTGAAGATGGCATTGACCTCTGCCCTGTTCTGCGAGACGACGAGTTCGCGCTGGAGGACGTCGACGCGCTTGCGGAGCTCGACGTCGTTTTCGGACCGCGCCGTGTGGAGCTCCTGTCGCGACTCGTCGAGCCGGGCACGCAGGTCAGCCTTGTCCTTGTTGGAATAGGCTAATTTTTCAGTCAGCGCGGCGGCCATTTGGGAGGCCTCCTGGGCGAGCAGGTGCGCCTGGGTGGACCGCTCGGCGTCGATCCGATCCGTGGCGGCCTGCGTCGCCCCGCCCTGGAGCCCTTGCCTGAGCTCGTCGACGTCGAACTCTTTTCGGTGGTCATCACGGGCCTTAAGCTCCATGCGGAGGCTCTTGGCCTCTTCCTCCATCGTCATGGCCAGGCGGCAGGCGTCGTCCGCCTCGCGCTGGGCGTCGATGGCGCGCTGCTTGGTGGTGGCCAGTTCCTCCGAGACGGCCTGCAGCTCTTGGGTCACGGCAGCGAGCTGCGAGGCACGAGCTTCGGCGGAATCTTGGGCGTCGCGCATGAGGCGCATCACGTCCTCCATCTCCCTCCTCCGGGCCTCGCGTGGGGACGTCGAGGGAGACGGGCCCTCCTCTCCATCGTTTCCATCATTTCCATCCTTTCCTGCGTCTCTGGTTTCCGCTTCAACGCCGGCGGTTTTCCTCATCTCGTTCAGGGCGACACGCTGTCGCAGCTCGGCGGCGACGAGGTTGCCGCGTTCGACGGCGTCCTCGAGCAGGATGATGCGCGATCGAGCCTCTGCGGCGCCTCGTTCGGCCTCGGCACACGCGCTCTGGCTCTCTTTAAGCTGCATGGCGTAATCGGTCGCGCGCTGGGCGTAGACCTCGGCCTCCCGCCTCGCAGACTGTTCGACCCTGGCCGCCGCCCCTTTCGCGCTCGAGGCGTCCTGTCGAAGCGACTCGATCTCGATCTTCAGGTACTGGTTTTCGATCGACAGCTGCTTGTTGCTCTCCTCCAGCTCCTCGGCCAGCTTGCTGCCGAGCGCGACGTCGCCGCCCGCGCCGCCCACGCCGCCCTTTGCCTCGGCCATCTCGAGCCTGGCCGCCATCGTCTTGATCTGTTTCTTGAGTGCCGCCGTCTCGATGGCCGCCTGTTCGTCCGCCTGTCGCTTGGCGTCTTCCTCGGCCGTCTTGATCTTTTGCTCGACGAACGACGCGTCTGCCAGCTGCGACAGCCGCGCCACCTCGGCGTTGGACGTCTCCATCCTCGCCTCCATCTCCTCCTTCTCGCGTTGGAGTGTCTCCAGTAGGACCACCGTCGACTCCATCTTGTGCAGGGACTCTTTCATCCTGTTCTCCCAGTCCGCCCTGTCCTTGACCGCCTTCTTCTCCAGCCAATCAATCTCCCGCTCCAGGCTCTGGACGGCCTCCTCCGCCTCTTGTCGCGCCGCCGTCTCGTCCTCCAGCATATCGATCGACTCTTCGAGCATCCGACGCACCTCCCGGGTCTCCTCCTCAGCCGCCGCCACAAGAGACTGGAGCACGAGCGGGTCGACCGGGAGCGACGACGATTTCTGGAGCGACGAGGACGTCGATTTCTGCCGCTGTAACGGCAATGAACCTTCTCTCTTGTCGTTTTCGTCCGTGATGTTGTCGTTGGCGGTGGCGGTGGCGTCCGTGTCGTCGTTTCCGCCGATGACGTTGACCACCTCCTCGTCCGCCGCCTTTGGGCTCGTGCCATCACGCTCAGTCGTCGCCGTCGTCACGACGGCAGGAACAGCATCGGCGCCGTCCTGCTCCTCTTCCACGTCACCCCGTGTCCCGGCCATCGCCGCGACCCCCGTGTGCCCGGAAGCAACCACGCCGTCCATCTGCTCCGCGCCGACACCCTCGTCCTCATCGCTCTCGTCCTCGTCGTCCTCGTCGTCCTCGTCAAAATCCAGCCCCTTGACCGGCACGATCCTCAAGTCAAAACCCAGCCCCAACTCCTCCCGATCTCCCTCCCCGAGAAACTCCCGCTTCACCGGCACCCCGATCTGCACCTCCCGAACCCCCTCCCCGTACCTCGCCAGATCCACCGTGCACTTCCCCACAGTCACATACCGCCCCCCCTTCCGATCCTCCTTCACCTGCACCTTGAAGTCATATTCCTTCCTCTTATACCCCGAGTCCCCCGACTTGTCAAACGTGGCAATCAAGCTCAGCTTGGCGCTGTTGCTCGCCGGCGCCCACCGGGACGATGACGATGACGATGACGGATCGGTCGTGGTTGCGTTCGTATTCGCAGCCCCGAGCGGCGTCATCTGCATTTTCGAGTCCCTCATCCAGAGCAGTCGCCCATAGGAAGACCGGAGGCCCGACGGAATGTCCGACACGCTGATAGCCGACACATCGATCCGCACGACTTCCTCCTGTGGTGCGTGGGGGCAGGCAGCGGTGAGTGGTCTTGTCAGGACAGGCGGACACGGCGAGACGGCCAGAAAACTCGACGACTCGCCCCGATTCTCCGCTCTTGCCCGGATCCCTCAAAGATCGAGACGTCTCCACGTACCTCCCCGCCCCCGCCGATCTTCAGCGAATTCGAGAATCTCCTGAACATACGACTGCCCCTTCTGTCCCCTTTCTCTGTCCCTTTCTCGCAAAGAGAGGCGAACGGACGCGGTGCAGAACGTTCAAAAAGTTTTGCAAACGAACGCCGTGTCCGGACACGATACACCATTTCCGGATACGAGTTACCCGGTACGAACAGCCAAGGTGCTTGACTGACGACTGAACGCCATCGCCCGTCATGAGCTGGACGACACGGATAGTCGCGACGTTTTTCTCGTTCGTCATCTCGCTGGCTGCGTCCGGAGTCCTCGTCGTGGCGCAGAAGGAGCGGGAGCAGGGGCCGCCGTACACGACGTGCGGGCCGGCGTGTCAGCGGCAGGTGAAGATATTGGAGGGGTTCTTCGTCTTGGTGATCATCGGGTTTGCTGTTGGGGTGGGGGCGTGCTGTCTCAAGGCGATTGATACGCCGACGAGCCGGATGGGACACGGGCACGGGCATCATGGGGAGCATTACCAGGCTGGGGGCGGTGGGGGCGGCAGTAGCCGGAGTAAGAAGCGGGATTAGTGGATGAATTTGAAATCAATCAATCAATCAATCAAAGGTGGCGGAAGCCACGTTACGCATGATGCGCTCGTCAATGAAACGATCAATGGGTTTCTCCGCCCAACGCAGACCGGAAAATGCCAGCAATAGGAGGGCGGTATGCAAGAAAAAATTGGATCCAGTGGCGGATGTCTCGGTTCCAGTCGAGCAACTCGTCGTCTGAGAGGGTTTCAATGTCGCGAGCGTCGTTGGCAATGGTTATCTCGTCGTCCGAGAGGGCGTCGTCAATGTGCTTGGACGGGTCCAGCTTGCGAGGGTAGTCGTCGCAACCGTAGTCGTAGTCGTACTCGTTGTCGCTGCGGCTGTCCGTGCAGGCTTCGTCGTCGTCGACGTCGCTGTCGCACTCCCTGGTCCACGGGTAGGCTGCCTCATCGTCGTCCGAGGTGGGGCAGCAGTAGACAATGCTGACGTTCATGGCGCCTTCCTGCACGTTGTCGCGCGTGTCGAAGCGAACGCTCTTCTTCGGACGCGACGGGTCGATCACGGCCTCCGGGCCGAAGGACGAGGTCTTCTTCAGGCGCGACTTGAGCAGCGGCTTGGTGCTGGTCGTGATGGCCAGGGCGGTGTTCGCGGCGATGGCGGTGGTTCTGATGGCGCTGCTGGCAGCGTTGGCGGGGGCAAACCTGCTCAGCGCGACCGACTTGCCGGGCGATACCTGGTCGACGGCGGTCGGGGTATCGGGCTGCTCGTCATCCTCCGACAGAACCAGGGATGCCTTCTCGATCTTGGTCGGCTCCTGATTGGAACTAAGGAACGACGCGTCGACAGGTTCCTCCCCGACAGGCTCCTCCCCGACGGGCTCCGCCCCGACTGTCGGCTCAGAGTAGGTCTCCGGCTGGTAGATATCGTAGATCTTCTCGACGAGCTCCATGTTAGGCTCCCAGTCCATGTCAATGACTCCTTCGCGATCCCAGTCGTCCAAAACCTCCTCGACCACGACCTTGATCAGCTCGTAGATGACCTTGCCCACCTCGTCGACCGCGGCGTCAATCTCCTTCAACTGCTGGTACAGAGCCAGCTGGGCCTTGTCATCCATCACCTCCTCGGTCACTTTCGGCGGCATCACAACGTCAGTCGCGATGACAGCGTCCCTCCTCACGTCGACCACGTCCGCCACCCGTCCCTCCTCCACCCTGGGTGGCCTCAGGCAGGCCCTGAAGGGCTTGGCGAGCGCTTTGATGGCGCGGCCGGCCGCCTTTCGGACGGTTTTGACGACTCTCACTGCGTCAGGGGGGTGTGGAGGAGTGCGTGAGCCGTGTGCGAGGGCGCGAAAGGGCGAGGGTGCGTGGGGGCAGCAAGGGCAGCAAATCCCAAGACATTCGAACGAATTCAGTGTCGAGACTGCAGACAGGGTAAGCACCCAACTTGCGCGTCCACAATCAGAACTGAACCAAAGATATCGTCTGGCGGGGGCGCGAGCGGCGCGGAACGTACGGCTCGCCATTTCCTGGTAATGAATTCCGACCGTTGGTTTCCAATTTCCCGTTGTTCTTCCTCCGTCGCAATTACGTCGCGTCGACGTGCTACACGACGTCTCCGTCACGTGGTTTGAAAGTATTGCTGCGCGTCTGGCACGAGATACAGAGAAAAAATCTCGGTCAGGATCATCATCATCATCATCACCTCGTCGCCACGCCATCAGTCACCACCATCAGTCACCACCATCAGTCACCACCATCAGTCACCGCCGGTCTCTCTCCTCAACGGTCGTTCTTCTCACCGGTCGCTCTCGCCGCCGGTCGCTCTCCCCGCCTTGACGAATTTGGCGATGAAAAAGCCCATGTGGCTCCGCCCGTTGTGGTCATCGCTCGGATCAAAGCGCTGCACCAGGGCTGCTTCCTCCGCTTTCAGCAGTTCGAACGGCTTCTTGCCGTCGGTGACCGTCGCGAGGCCCGTCAGCCCCGGCCCGCCGTGGTGAAGCCCGGGGCCGGCCCCGACGAGCTTCATCTCAGGGTACGCGTCGAGCACCTGCCGGACGTTGGCTTCGTTCTCGAGGGGCGAGATGGTGCATGTCGAAAACACGAGCGTCCCTCCGGGCTTCAAGAGCTGGGCTGCCTGGTCGAGCATCCTGCGCGAGTACATCGCCGACTTGAGCAGCTCGTCGAGCGAATCTTCGATGATGAACCTCGGCCTGATTCCCAGCGCAGAGCACGCCGCGTCGAGCAAGATGTAGTCGAACGACTCGGGAGCAAAGCCACCGACCGCGACCTTGGCGCGGGCCCGCGAGTCGACCGACTCGTGGCCGTGGCGGATGCGGGCGAGCCGCTTGCGTTCCACCGCCAGGAGGGATTTCGCCGACTGTGTCTCGGCATGCTTGCTGACGGATTCGACCGTGATTTCCGCGTCCGCCGTCTTGTCGGGGTTGAGCAGCGTGGTGGCGTCGCCCTTGACAGGGACGACGATGTCGATGCCCATCTTCTCGGCAAACTCCTGGACCTTCAGGACTTTCTTGTTGGTCCGATCCACCGCGTATATTTTGCCACGATTTCCCATGAGCTCCGCCATTGCCGTCGTCTTGCCGCCCGGCGCGGCGCACATGTCCAACACCGTCGAGCCCGGGGCCGGTGCGAGGACGCACGCCGCCAGCAGCGACGGGAACGCCTGGTTCATCACGAGGCCCTCCATAAACTCGTTTGGCAGCGACGGAAGGTCGTATATCTTTTCCCGCATCACCATCACCTGCCCGCCGTTCGGGTTGGTGATCTCCCGTCGGCCGAGGAGCATCTCTCCGGTGCCGATGAACAGCTCGTGGCGATTGGGGAAGCGCTCATCGTCCAGCGGGACGTATGGCGGTAGCGTGGCCTGTCTTGTAATTCCGTACAGGTTCTTCTCCGGGTTGATGGGCACGCCGATCGAGACGGCGACTCGATCGCCAGGCTGGAGGTTCTTTGTGCACGCGAGCACGCCGGGCGCGTAGAGCTGGGCACCTTTGAGCATCGCCTGGCCGGCCCCCATCCCCACAATCATCTCCCGGCCCTTGAGTATCTCGTCGTTGTACACGATCGGCTCGTCTCTCCGAGAGCCCCTGACCATGACCGACATGGGCAGCGGGCCCTCGACAATCTGATAGCCGGGCAGCTCGTCGCGGAGGCGCTCCATCGCTTCCTCCCGCGTCATCCTCAGGGTGTTGACCCGCACACACGTCTCCGTCGGGGGTCGCGCGAGGTGGTACGCGATGGACGCCCATCGGTCGTCGCCCAACGCCGAGGCGAGAAAGCGGTGGGTGCACGGATGCGTGATGACGACTTGCGGCGAGAACGCAGGGTGTATCTGTTGCGCATTGGGGGCGACATTCCCAGTTGGCGGCATCAGTCGATTGTCATACGTATACGTACACGACGCGCCGTCCAGCATCCTCTTACGTCGGGAAATGGGAAAATGGGTTTCGTTCAAAGAAGGGGGGCTCGACTCGACCCTGTCGAGGTCGGCGACCTCGACACGCGCTCGCACGCCCAGACGCAGCGCTCGCGCCATGCTCGCTGACGTCGCCAGGCTCACGACCGCGGCGATACTACATCACGCCACTTTGGGCCACGATGACGGTGCTGAACGGCCTGTCGAAACCCAGCTCTGCCACGTCGGCACGCCTGTCCTTTGTCGCCTTGCCGACCTTGAAGAACGGCGAGGACTCGTTGTTCTTGACCTTGGGCAGCTTCTGCAAGCGCTCGACCACGTCCATCCCCGAGACCACCCGCCCGACGATCAGATTGATCCCGTCCAGATCGGGCGCCGGACCCGTCGTGATGGAAAATTCTGTACCGTTCGGCAGGTTGCCAAACGTCTGCGTGACGTTGACAAACTTGCCGTCAATCGCCTTGAGCATGTCCTTGGTCTCCATGTCCTTCTTGGGCAACACGTTCAGCGACACGAGGCCGGCCACATCGTGCTTCCGAGTCGACCGGGCCAGTTCCTCTTCCAGCAACTCGGCCGTCAGCCCGCCCGTGATCGCGGTCCGCCCGTCGGCCGTATAGGACAGGTTGGTCAGCGCGAGGCTCTGGACGTGCGTGTCCATCAGGCGGTTGATCTTCGCTCGCTTGTACCCCACTCCCTGGATCTCCCTGCACAGGTCAAGGAACCGCGCCTCGCCCACGCGGGTCGTGGGGTCCGAGAAGACCTCGATCTCGATGCGACCAAACGGTTTTCTGTCCACGGAAATCTCGAGGTAGCCCACCTTGCCGGCGCCTCCCGCCGCGGGCGCTGGCCGTGCTCCCGATGCCGATGCCGACGGCTCCGCTGGTGTCACCGGTGCTTCATCGGCGTGTGAGAACCCGACGGGCACCAGGGAGGACGCCACGAGGCTCAGCGAAAGGAGCACCTGTCTCCTCTGAGAGAGAGAATCGTCGTCGTCGAGCTCCCGGCCTTCGTGATGCGCCCTCACGCAACGCCTCGATCCCTCATTCGCGCGTGGCCCCGACCGGCCTGTGCCCGGTACCGTGCGGGTCGTCGTCGCGCGTGTCGTGTGTGCGATCATGATGACGACGAATCGCAAGCGAGCAGATATCGTCTTTTATTTTGAGTGCACGGGACGTCCCGTTTGAAGTCCCACGGCCCTCGTCTCCACGCACAGCACAGCACAGCAGCATCGACGACGAGTACAAGTACGAGTGAGACAATAAGAATGGCTCTGGCCCCGGCGAAATCGCTGGCCGTGTACAGGAACCTCTTGCGCGCCGTGCAGGGGGCATTCGGTGCTGATGCTCCGCTTCTTTCGGCGGCACGGGACGAGATACGGACACACTTCGAGGCCTCCCGGTCTGTCGCGGACGCCGAGGAGATTGAGAGGCTGCAGGGAGAGGGGCAAGAGGCGGCGTCGTTCCTGACGACGAGCATCATGCAGATGCAGCGGCGGGAGGGCGACGGGGACACCTACGGGCTGGAGCTCAACGCGAACCACGATGGCGGGGTCGTGGAGCCGATCGTGCACGGAATGGAGTTGCCGAAGGAGGAGAAATAATCATGAATGAGGAAATTGTTCGTTTAAACTAGACGAGGGTCCGATACTCCTTCGTCGTGGAAACTATATATCGTCGTACGTTCATCATTATCATCATCATCAACTCAACGTCTACCTATAATCAGACGTGCAAAAAAGCAAATCATCCGTTCTTCGAAAATACTATAGGCCACGAAAATTGGCATGCGAGCAAAAGTGGGTGGTGATAGTGGTGTTGTTGTAGTTGTCTCGTCGTTCGGCGGTATCCATAAAATCTCCGGAGCGGGTCGCTATCCATCTCATCTTGTTTCGTCGAAATCGATCCTAATCGTGCGTTCAGAATTTTGGAAGTGCGAAACGCCCGCGCGCGTGGGAGGCAAACACTCTTGCGATGCAAACACTCTTGCCCCACAGTCCCGCGCGGTCGCCGTTTTTGTCATTCTTGATGTAGTCGTTCTTGATGACTCAACTGTGGTCGGTGGACCAGCAAATTGTCCTGCAATAAAATATCCTGCAGCGACGGCTCCAACATCCGGTCCGGCGACGGACGACGGACGACGGACGACGGACATGTCTGCCCGTTGGCGTCGTCGTTCGTCCACCCGCAACCCCAGCCTCGTCCCACGCCTCGCCAATCAGGCAAAGGCCGAGAAGAGATCCATGCTCCTGGACGGAGAGGATCCCAGCGCCAACGACACCGACGAATCGGAAGATGGAATGCTCAACACGCTCGCCGCGTCTTGCACGCTGGTCCTCTTGTACAAGGAAGGCTCCCTGCCTTGGTGGTTGTGGTTGTGGTTGTGGTTGTGGTTGTGGTTGTGGTTGTGGTTGTGGTTGTGGCTGTGGCTGTGGTGGCAACTCCTGTCGGGGTTCCCAGCACAACCATGGAGCGTCGCGCTCCTGCTGACGGCCATCGACTTGAGGGTCTCGGCGATGCCGGCCACGGCTGACTCGCGCCTTGTCCTCTCCCGCTCGACGGCAGTCGCCTGCAAAATAGCGATCTTCCTATCCATCAAATCGTCGTTCAAGCCGACGCGTGGGGTATCATGCGTCGTCGATGGAGAACGCGCCGATGGCGTGAATGAAATCCCGGAAGAAATCTCGGGGGAAGTGGTCGCCGAGTTGAACCCTGCAGCCTGGAGGTCCGAGCACACGCTCCTGGGCGTGCCCGCGGGCGCGGGGCCCTTGGACGATGCGTTGGACGCGCTGGACGCGCTGGACGCTTTGGACGCGCTGAACGTGTCCGTCGCACATGTCAGCTGATTGGAACATCCAATCTGGCACGTCGCCATGGAGCAGCCCTCGCAGTCCTCAAAAGGCTCCCTGAGCTCGTCCAGCGAGTGCGCGAAGAAGCAGAGGTCCCTCGAGCACTTGCTGCCCGTGGTGCACAGCTGCGTCCTGTACTTGATTGGATGCATCCAGCACTCGAACACGCCGTGGGACAGCGGGCACGCGTCTCCCAGCCTGCAGTTGCCCTTGCGGAAGTGCGGACACGGCACGGGCTGGTACGACACCATGCCCGGGTTCCTCCTGCGAGACTTGTCCCCGGGATGAACGTACGGGCACGCCTCCGTGTCGTGAATGCAGTCCTCGTGGGGACACATGTCCACCTTGTAGTGAAACATGCGGAAGTGCGCACTGCCGTAGTCCACGCCGTCCATCAGCTCGAGGTCGGCCACGTCGGTGACCAGCGCACTCTTGCTGGAGGCCAGACGCGCGTGATGCCCGTGGTTCGGGTTCCAGTTGGCGCTCTTGGCGGGGCTGGTCCCGCACTGCAGCCGGGTGGCGTGTTGGCGCTGGTAGCCGAGCTGGCCACGCTGGACGTCAGAAGAGTGGCCAGAGACGTCCGAGGCGGCAGAGGCAACAGAGCCTACAGAGGTCGTGTCGCTCATACTCATACTCGCACTCATACGCTCGAGCGCGTCTCCCGGCTTGTTCCCGTCAAAGTCCACCACGTCCCTGTCGGCGCCATGCTGCACGAGCATGGCAATCACCCTCGCGCTCGCCATGGAAGGCTTGCGCGCACACGCCAGGTGCAACGCTGTCTTCCCGTCGCTGGGAGACGCCAATCGGGCGTCCGCCCCAGCGTCCAACAGCAGCTGCACGCACTTGGCCGCCTGCATCTCGGCAGCCAGCTGCAGCATGCTCCGCTTGCTCTTCGTCCCCGTCGCCTCGTCCTCCCAGTCGTGCCACATCATATCGATGCATGGATCTCGCTTCAGGATGGATGAAACGGGGAGCAGACTGGGGTGATCGAGGAGAATCCCATGAACCCACTCGGGCGTCCCAGACAGGCTGTCGCCAGCGTCAGTGGGCCCGTGCGAGCACATCGTGCCAATGCGAGATGATTCAGAATGGATCAGAATTCGGGTTCTCTACGCTCCGCAAAATGAAATGCCCGATCGTTAGTCGATGCTAGGATTCTGGAGCAGGAAAAGGAAAGGAGCGGCGAGGTGAGGGAGAAGGGAAGGGGGGGGGCGACGCGCGGGCCAGGGAGGCGTTTCGGAGGCCGGCTGGACGCCGACGACGCCGACGGGCGGACGACCGGCGACTCGGGCCGGCCCACGCTCGGACGCAACGTCCGAGGGAGCGAATCTGCCGCGTCGTCGTTTCCCGCGAAACGACCATCTCGGAGGGCCGCACCCGACATATATCACAGCGTAATATCGTATGGGTGCGCCCCGAGACCCGGTGACGTGCGATCCGGGCGCGGAATCCATGTGCCGCGCAAATCCCGAGGCAATTTCATCAAACGGGCTGTGACCGCGCGCGGACGTACCTATCGCTAATCTAGCCAGTTCTACACCGGTACTAAACCCTTCTTCGTCAATAAGTCCTAGTTCTGCATTAAAAGTGCCGATGCAGTGGTTCTCGAGGAGTGGATGAAGCTCGATTGGATGATTCGTTGAAGAGCCTCCGGAGGCTCGATCGGATCCGATGTCAGCCATCTTAGAAACAGGTCGTCTCTCTTTCTTACAGATACGCCCCGTGGTTCTCCTGGCTGATCAGTGCGCAGTCCACCAGGTGTCTGGCCACCCCGTCGTCGTCGCCGTCCACCTCCTCGGGTCGAAACGGGATCATCACGACGCCCGAGTGCCGTATGATGACCGGAGACGGCCTCCTACCGTCGCCCAGAATGCCCTGTTCCCGCAAGAAATCATCAATCATGAACGGCTCGTTCGCAAACAGGAGCTCCTTGGTGATGGAGATGACGTAGATTGGCTCCTTGCTTGCGGCCGACGGCCGACAACCTGGTTCCAGCCCGACTGCGTCCGCCGCAGACGCTGATGCTGATGCTGGTGCTCCGACTGTCTCGGGGGCCCGTTCCACGTTCTCTGGCCTGGTCGCCCACCAGTTGACCAAAAATGTCACGCGCACGTCCCCGTCTCCGTCGCCACCCTCGTCCTTCTTCTCGTCTCCGACGAGATCCAGCACACCGTGGCCTGCCCGGCCGTCGAATACCAGGTACCTGTTCGCCTTGGGAAATACCAGGCAGCTCTCCGTGGGAAAGTCGACGGGCAACATGCGCGCCGTCTCGTGGTCGTACCGTTCATCGGTGATGACCGTTGGAGACTGCAGTTGCTTCGATTGGCCGTTGCCGTCGTTGCCGCCACCCGTCAAGTACAGAACGCTCGAGTAGATCGGGTTGATCATCTCCCCGCGGGTCTTCATGGCGTGCTCGTCCTTGTCGACGTGAAACGCCAGACCACGACCGTTGCGGTAGACTTGGACCCAGTACTCGGCCCCGGCGATGGTACCCCGCTCGTTGTTTGTGTTCCTGCTTTGGAGCACGTGCGGCTGGATGCACCTGTGGTAGAGCTCGGCGACGACGCGCTCGGCTGCACTGAGACCAACGCCATTGACGAGCAGGGGCAGCGGCACCCAATAGTTCGGGTGCGACTCCAGCACGCGTAGTTGCGAGAGGACCATGTCCCTCTCCTCCGTCGTCTGGAGGAGTGCGTCCTTGAAGACATGGACCGAGCCTCGCTTGGCCAGGCTCTCGAACGTGCCAGGCATTCTTTGTTTTTTGGAATACCGTCGAGGTGTGTGGGGCAGACAGGCAGACAGACAGGCGGACACGGTAGCAGTAGTAGTAGGAGTCGTCGTCTCCGTCTTACGTACGAGCGAGCGAGGCGTGCACACGCTCGAGAGAGACAGAGAGAGAGGGAAAGCATGGCGAAGAAAGCGGCTGCGACAGTCTTGGTCAAACTGCTGAGCCAAGCTGGCACGGGCTACTTCTACGTCGCGCGCAAGAACCCACGCAAGCTGCCGCAGAAGCTGGAGTTTATGAAGTACGACCCGCGGGTGCGGCGGCACGTGCTGTTCAGCGAGGTCAAGCTGCGGTGACGGCGGGTGGGTGGCGGGTGGGCCGCTGCCCCAATGGCTGGCTTTTGTATATACACGTATTCGTGTCGTTGTAAGGTGTTGGGGCACTTCCAGTGGTCTGTGCGGCGGTCCATGTGGACTGGCCGGCGACTCGCCGTTGTTGACTGTTGGCCACGGCCTCAAGTCAGCCTCTTCTTCTTCCCAAATATTTCCTCGATTCAACGACTTGGCGGACTCGATGGTGGTTCGGCTGCGGTTAGCTCGGTTTGGGAAGAAGCGGCACCCGATGTACAAGATATTTGCCGCAGACGCGCGGTGTCCCCGTGATGGCCGCCACCTGGAGGTCCTTGGGTACTACGATGCCATCCCAGAGAAGGACGGCAACAAGCACGTGGGCCTGAACATTGAGCGGATCAAGTACTGGCTGTCGGTGGGCGCGCAGCCGAGTACGACGGTGGGAAGGCTGCTGAGTCAGGCGGGCGTGATTCCGCGGGGGATACCAACGCCGCTGGGCTGGCAGGAGACAAAGAATCCCGACAAGCGGTTGCGGACATCCGCACGTTCGTCCGAGGAAGCGGATGATAAATGACCGGATACAACGTTGTAGTTTAACTTATTCACGAATATCACCCGTCCCTCTGTCTTCCGTCTCGTCCTTGCTGAGCGCGAGGATGGTCTCCAGGGCCCGCTTGGCCTCGTCGATGGCATCGTCGTCGCCTTCGAGCGCGCCGAGGTCCTCGATGGACCGCGGCATGGGCGGGTCGAGCTTCTCGACGTTGTCGTCCGGCACCCGGAGGTTCTCGAGCATCGCGCGGAACTCGGGCTCGGCAGACGTCTCGATGAAGGTCGTCATGACGCCGGCGTCACTGCTGCCAATGCGTCCGAGGCGGCCGCATAGATGGACGTACTCGTCTGCGGGCGGGAGGACGCCGACGACGTACACATGGGTGACTGAGGGGAGGTCGAGGCCCCTGGACGCAGCGAGGGTGGCGACGAGCAGGGAAGTCCTGTTGTCGCGGAAGGCGTGCAGCGACTTGATCGGTTCTTCCCCCTGCGGAAGGAGGACGCTGATATCGTGCCGGGACCAGAGCACGGAGCGGAGGGGCTCGCTGATCTTTCGTGCGACGGCCGAGTCGGCGACGTAGACAATGCCGCGGGTCGGCTGGCTGTCGAGCGAGTGCGACTTTTGGTCGACGAGGATTGTCCGACACAGCATGCCCAACATGTCGCTGTCGTTGGTCGTCACGTATCGGTGCCGGAGCCTTGACGAGACGAGCGGCGATGAACTGCGTTTGTGTTTGCCGTCAAGCAGGCGGGCGGGCGGGGGCGGGGAGGGGGGCGAGGTGCTGGACGATGCCGGCGACGTGCTGGACGATGCATCAGCCCCTCGCCCCGTCGTCGCGCCGCTGATGTCCACCTGGACGAACGAGCCGGGTTCGATCCATCTGTTCCGGACGGCGAGGTCAAAGACGTCCTGCGACAGCGTCGCCCCCGCCAGAACGACTCGTGGCTTTTCCCCGCTCGCGCTCGCGCTCGCGCTCTCGACTGGGAGTTCCCGCACGGCATCGAGGATTGTCTTGGACGCCGCGATGTCGTCTTCCTTGAAGCAGGCGTCTGCCTCGTCGACGACGATGGCCCGGCAGTCGCTGCCTATGACCTTGACGCCCCGCGCCATCGCCTCGGCAATCAGCTGGGGCGTGCCGACGACGACGTGTGCCCCGTACAGGTATCGCTGTTCGACGGCCTGGTCTACTTCGTCCTCGAGGACGAGGCCCTTGACTCGCACCCCTCTCGGGCCTGTGTACCGAAACATGTTGCTACGATTTCCGGGGATCCCGTCACTCGCCACGCTCCCTCCGAACAGCCGAAACACAATCATGGCGATCTGCACACCGAGTTCCCGCGTCGGGACGACGATGACGAGCTGCGGGCTCTCCAGGTCCTCCGGATGCGTCTCAGGTGGGTAAGAGAGCAGCGAAAGGCAGGGCAGCAGGAACGCGAGCGTCTTGCCCGATCCTGTGGGCGCTTGGAGGCTGCAGGACGCCGCCCGGGAGCGGAGGATGGTCTCAGCTGCCCGCGCCTGGATTGGCGTCGGGATGGAAAAGCCGAGGTCGTCGACGCGATCGACCAGCCAATCGAGCACGCCGAGGTCTCGCCACGACGACGTGTTGGACTCGTCCATCAGCGATTGAATGCGATCGCGGATGAAGCAGGCCTCCTCGTAGAGCTCGGCGTCCACTGCTCGCCGCAGCAAGGTGGTCAGGTACTGCGAGCGTGGCGGGCGTCAGCGTGAGAGTGAGCGTCAGCGTGAGCGTCAGCGTGAGCGTCAGCGTCAGCGTGAGAGGGAGAGAGAGATCCGGGGCGGGCGAGCCCGACGGGTCGTCGACTGAGGCTCAGTCCGTACGTTAACGTCGTCGTAGTCCCCACCTGAAGACGAGGAAGCAGCATGCGGCACCGCCACGAATCGCCCGCGTTGGGCAGCACGGCGCGACGAATGGGTGGGGGTCTGCGCTATATGGAGGACAGCACACTGCCGTCCTCCCCGGACGCGGCCTGCAGCGTGCCCATGCATGTATTCGAGAAATTGTCACCGGTCCCGTGTTCGTTACCGGTGTGGATACAGGAAAGTCGACAACCTCTCGCTCAGCAGCATCTTGATCCCGTGGTGGATGTCGTCGCGAACGTCATCCGCGATCCCGAGCTCGACGACGGGCACGAAGAACAGGTGATGCGCGATCAACAGCTGCGCGCCGATCGTCACGACCCGCGCCGCCAACGGGCTCACCGCTCCAATCCGCTTGATGATCGGATCGACCCAGATGATGATCGGGGCCTGGAGAAAGAAGAACAGGAACCACCGAGCGCGCCCGCTGTGCTGCGATCGCAGAAACAAGATGAACAGTTCGTGCATTATCCCGCTCACGAAAAACGCGGCCGCCAGGGCCACCGCCCGTCTCGCGTCCGAGACGTTTGCCCGCGGTCGAGCTCGTTGAGGCGGTTTACTCCGCTCCATGGATCCCTCGATCACTGGATCGTAAACGAGGTACCTGAGCGTCTGGCCAGTGTTGACGTTCCAGCGC
>Ga0255764_10002062_pt1 | contig 16537 bp, 16 predicted proteins | sample 071ome_30_FD_179964 | JGI IMG/M metagenome (GOLD analysis project Ga0255764, IMG submission 179964) | Coastal salt marsh microbial communities from the Groves Creek Marsh, Skidaway Island, Georgia - 071406AT metaG (version 2) | ecosystem: Environmental > Aquatic > Marine > Intertidal zone >... | reverse complement strand
CCATCAGCGTGTCCGACCAAGTCATGACCATGAAGAGGGTTCCCGTGAGAAACATGGAGGTGGCCGTACTTCGGAGGGGGCGCAGGGCGCCGAGGCTTTGGCGCATGGAAACGACTCCGGGCACCCGGCGATCTCCACGCAGGAAACTGGGTAGCCAAAAAAGCAATGCGGCCGAGACGACGGCAAAAACATAGAGGGATGGGCTGTCCGCGGGGCTTTCAGGGCCGAGGGCGATGAATACAGCAGTTGCACCCAGGAGCACGCTGGATTGCAGGAGGCCGTAGCCGACCCAGCGCTCGCGGGCGCGGAGGTGTTCGGCCCATACTTGGAAGAGGGTCCAGGGCACCAGGGCTAGGGCCATCCATTGAAGGTCGTCCGCCAACTGCGGCTCCTTGAAAAAATCGGCGAGTAGCGTGCGAAGGCCGAAGAGCAGCAGCATGAGCAGCGCGGCGAATCCGCCGGAAAAATAGAGGACCCCGCGCGTGAGGGCCTTGTTGGATTTGGGGGATTGCACGGGGAGTTCGCGCAGCAAGACGCCGTCAAACCCCCATTTGGCCACCACTGCAAGGAGACTCAAGAAGGTGAAGCTCAACTCAAACCGGCCGTAGCCCTCCGCCCCAAAGTGGCGCACGGCCACCCACACGAAGGCATAGCCGCCCAGCGCACCCGCAACTTTCAGCACTAAAACCAATGCCGAACTGCGCAGCAAGCTGGACCAAGGATTGGAGGAAGAGGGCGCGGCCATACCGCAAAGGTCATACTTTTGAGGGCATGCCCACCAAAAGCTCCACCTCCCCGACTTCTCCCTTGCGCATTGGAGTCAATGTGCGCTGGTTGATTTCGGGCAAACTCGAGGGCACCGGATGGTACACCTTCCGCATCTTGGAGCAGCTCCTTCACGCACATCCTGAGGTCGAATGGCATCTGTTCTTTGACCGGTCGCCCGGGGAGGACTTCCGCTTTTCCGATACGGGCGCACAGGTGCAGCGCCATGTGCTGGGCCCGGCAGCCCGCCACCCCTGGCTCTGGGAGTACTGGAACGAGGTCCAAATTCCGCGCGCCCTGAAGAAGCAGCGCATCGATGTGTACTGGTCCCCCGACGGCTTGCTGCCGAAGCGGGTTCGGGGCTGGCACGGCCGACTCGTCACGACCATTCACGACCTCAATTTTGTGCACCAGCCTGAGGGCATTCCTTCGCGGGTTGGGGCCTATTACCGGCGGGTGGTCGCACATTCGGCCCGTCGTGCCGATACCATTTTAACCGTTTCTCAGAAGACCAAAGAGGACGTAGCGCAGACCTTTCGCCTGTCCGACGCCCACATAGCGGTGTCCTACAACGCCCCGGCCCATGTCTACCAGCCTTCGTCGGAGGGACAAAAGCAGGAAGCGCGGGAGCGTTTTGCCCAGGGCCACCCGTATTTCTGCTTTGTGGGGGCCTTTACGCCCCGCAAAAATGTACGAACGCTCGTCGAAGCCTTCCTCGCCTTCCGACAGGAGCACCCCAATACCCCGCACCGCCTCGTGCTCGCCGGCAGTAGCCTGCACCGGGACCCCGCACTCACGCAGGCCCTAGAGCAGGCCGGGGACCGTGTCCTCACGTTGGGGCATATCCCCGGTGATGCCCTGTCTGCGCTCTATGGGGGCGCAGAAGCCTTTTGCTTTCCAAGCCGGTTTGAAGGCTTTGGCATTCCCCTGGTGGAAGCCATGGCCTCGGGCTGTCCCGTGATTTCCAGCTCCGCCTCCTGCATGCCCGAAATTGTAGGCCCCGCCGGCCTCTTGGTCGATCCGGAGGATGTGCCCGCCTGGGCCGAAGCCCTAGGGCGCCTGGCCCAAAATCCAGAGGCCCTGGAAGCCTACCGCCAGCGGGGATTGCTGCGCGCCCAAGACTTTTCATGGACCCAGTCGGCAGCGGTCGTCTGGAAGGCCCTCCAGCCATGCTAGCGGGGGTGGACGAGGCCGGCCGAGGGTGCCTCGCCGGCCCAGTCGTAGCGGCCGCCGTGCTCTGGCCGGAGGGGCAGACCATCCAAGGCCTTACGGACTCCAAAAAACTGAGCGAAGCCCAGCGCGAGGACCTGCGAGGCACCCTGGAAACCTTGCTGCCTGCCGGGCATTGGGCCATAGGTTGGGCTAGCCCCGAGGAAATTGACGCGGTCAACATCTTGCAGGCGACGTATTTGGCTATGCACCGAGCCATTGCGGCCCTTAAGCCGGCCCCCGAGCACTTGCTCATTGATGGCAACCGATTCAAAGCCTATCCCGGCATCTCGCACCAATGCGAGGTCAAGGGGGACGCGCGCTTTCAGGCTATTTCGGCGGCGAGCATTTTTGCGAAAACCGAACGCGACCGACTTATGCTAGAAGGTCATGCCGAGTTCCCTCAGTATGGATGGGACCGCAACAAAGGCTACCCCTCGTTGGGGCACCGCCAAGCCCTAGAGACGCATGGTCCATGTTCCTGGCATCGTCGTAGTTTTACCTGGAAACCCGCACAACTTCGTTTGGACCTGTGAAAAAGCGCCTCTTTATTTCCGCTCTCAGCCTCCTCGCTGCCCTTCTCGCCACTACCTCGTGCCAAGAAGAAGTGGCCAATTTGGACCTCTTGCAAGCCACGCCGGTGCATGCCGTGCTGATGGTGCCTGTGCGGGACGCAGCGGCCGTGACAGCGGCTTGGAGCGACGGCAGCCCTCTGCCCTATGCGGACGATGTGGCCGCCATGCTGCAGCTCCTCCCTGTGAAGGACGGACAGGAGGGCTTGCTCAGCCTGCATCCCGTGGGTGCAGGCACGCTGCATTGGGCCTACAGCCTACGACGCGGATTTACCGATTGGCATCCTTCCGCCCTGAACGCCTATTCGCCCAAGCGCCGCGATTACTCCTCTGGAACCATCTGGGAATGGCGGGATAGCACGGGCTCTTGGGCCCTGGCCGAGACGACCGAATGGCTTTTGCTCAGCCGCAGCGATATTTTGGCGGAAGAGGGCATTCGGCAAGTGGAAAACCAGGCGGGCGGCAAGTCCTACACCGCTTACCCAGAGCTGGCCAAGCAACTGGCACGCGCAGATGGCTTTGTCACGCTAAGCCTCGAAGACGCCTCGCCCTTGAGTGGTGCCTGGCCCCTCGTCCAAGGACAGGGCTTGTCCGATGATTTGCGGTCCTGGCGCTTCCAACAACCGGGCAGCCAGGCTTGGACGGTGCGCTACACGGCCGACAGCACCGCCAAAGTGGCGGTAAGCGACGAAGCTGCGAGAGCCGAGGCCCTTGCTTTTGCCGATAGCACGGAGGCGCGGACCTTTCCCGGCTGGCGCTGGCTCACCCCGTCCTTGGTTTGGGCCCAGTGGACCGCCGTAGACAGCCGAATCAACTTCAAAGGACAGCCCACGACCATCCAGGCCCAAGGCGAATGCCATTTCCAAGGCCGCCGCAAAGACGTGCACCGCGTCACCATGCGGTATTCGGAAAACAACCCGCTCGACATCCCGCACTGGATGCCTGCTACGGAACTCTTAGCCGTCAACGACTTAGGCCTTCGTAAACCTTTAGACGTCCTTCCCTACGTGAAGACCCAAGGGGACTTTATCCTGACCTGCGAGGACACATCGGCTGCAAACCGCTACATGGACCACCTCTCGGACACCCGGGACAGCGCCCATGAAGCTGCGTATCAGCAGGCTATTCGCTACGTGCGCAGCCAACCCAGCGAAGGCCAACTCTGGTGGGTAACGCGCCAAGCGAATCCCCAAGCGCCTTGGGCTGGCTTGACCTACCGCGCCCAGGGCGAAGAGGCCTATTGGTCTGCAGCCATCTTGCTGCCCTAACGTAGCCGTTGTCCTCCTAGCAAGAAACCTGGGAGGTGTCCTGCCGCCCTACTCCTAGGGCTTAGAGCGTACCCGCGGGTGTTTTCGTCAAATTCAACAGAGGCCCCTGCAGACGAATGAGCTCCCCATCGCCGGGCTGGTAGCCCACGGACCAGGCATTCATTTTATACAAGGCCTCCAACTGAATGCCGTAGCGTTGAGCCACGTCCCAAGTATTCTCCCCAGCCACCATGCGGCAGGTACTGATATCCCGCAGTTTGCGGTCCCACTGTTTCTTTTTAGGAGTAACGTAGATGCGGTCTCCGGCGCGCGGATTCCACGCGTAGCTCGCATCGTTAAAGGCCAGCACTTTTTCCAGCTTCAAGCCCAAGTCAAAGGCCACTAGCTCCACCGTTTCCCCCTGCTCCAGCAGGACATAGCCCGCTCCGTTGGGGGCCATTTTGTAACGAGAATGCGCCTTGAGTCCTTTGGTCGCAGGCTTGATGACCTGCTGGTCAAAGCGGTAGAGTTCTTCTTCCTCAATGATTTTGATGAGTTTTTCGGCATACGTAGGGCTGGTGGCGTATCCGGCTGCTTTCAGTCCTCGCGCCCAAGCCGCATAGTCGCGGGGATCTAGTAGGAAGAGACCGTCGTAGCGGCTGCGGCTCACTAAGAAATCCGAGTGGTCTTTGTAGCTCTGCTTGGGATCGCGGTAGACGCGGAAGCACTCGTCCGGCTTGTCGTCGTCCACAAACATCGTTTTGCCCTTCCAGCCATCGTGGCATTTGATGCCGAAGTGGTTATTCCCCTCCGTGGCCAAACGGCTCTGTCCGTTTCCACTCTCCAAAATTCCCTGGGCCAGCGTAATCGAGGCCGGAATGCCCGTGCGCTTCATTTCCTTCACCGCCCACTTGGCGTAGGTCGCGATGTAGGTTTTGCGTGGGGAAAGTACCGTCTCTGCGCTGGGGGCGGCTTTTTGGGCCCAAACCGAATTCGCACCCAACAAAAGCACCGAACTAAGGAGGAAAGCAAACGTTCTCATGGGATAAAGGTCGCTCCTTTTTGACTTTTATGGCCGACTTTTGTAGGAGCAACCCCGCCATGAAGCAGCTAGACCCGGAAGATTTCTACCACAGCCCAGAAGGCTACATCGTCTTCACGGAGGCTTACCACCTCAAGCGGGGCCATTGCTGCCAAAGTGGCTGCAAACACTGCCCCTACGGCTTTGACAAAAAACTTGGTCGCATAAAGACGCCTTGATGATGCACACCTTTCAATCGGCTATCCTAGCCGGCATACCCGCTGAACTTCCCGTCCATCCTGGACTCGACCCCCACGTTTCGCACGCGCCGGTGCGCAAGGACGTGCTTTCGGGTCGTGAAAAAGCCCTCGCGCTCAAAAACGCGCTGCGCTACTTCCCCCAAGACTGGCACGCCACGCTGGCACCTGAATTCGCTCAGGAACTGAAAGACTACGGCCGCATCTACATGTACCGCTTCATGCCTACCTACGCGATGCACGCCCGCCCGATAGGCGACTATCCGGCCCAATGCCCCCAGGCCGCTGCCATCATGCTGATGATCCAAAACAACCTGGATCCCGCCGTGGCCCAGCATCCCCAAGAGCTCATTACCTACGGCGGCAACGGCGCCGTCTTCCAAAACTGGGCCCAGTACCTGCTGACCATGCAGTACCTCGCCACCATGACGGAGGAGCAAACCCTGCACATGCACAGCGGCCATCCCCAGGGTCTTTTCCCCTCCTCGAAGGAAGCGCCCCGCGTCGTCGTGACCAACGGCATGGTCATTCCCAACTACTCCAAACCCGACGATTGGGAGCGAATGAACGCCCTGGGCGTCTCACAATACGGCCAAATGACCGCCGGCTCCTACATGTACATTGGCCCGCAAGGCATCGTGCACGGCACCACCATTACGGTCATGAATGCGGCCCGAAAATTTACCCGCGGTCCCCTGGAAGGCAAGCTCTTTGTCACCGCCGGCCTGGGAGGCATGAGCGGGGCACAGCCCAAAGCCGCCTCCATCGCCGGCATGGTGAGCATCACCGCCGAAATCAACCCTGCCGCCGCCCACAAGCGCCACAGCCAAGGCTGGGTCGATGCCATTTTTGAAGACGTCGATTCGGCCATTGATTCGGCCCTAGAGAGCCAGGCTGCCGGCGGCAACCGCTCCATCGCCTTTGTCGGGAATACCGTGGACCTTTGGCAGCGCCTCGTCGAACGCAACATCGCCGTCGACCTGGGCAGCGACCAGACCTCCCTGCACAATCCTTGGGCCGGTGGCTACTACCCGCAAGGCTACAGCTACGAAGAGGCCAATGCCTTCATGGTGTCCGATCCCGACGGATTCAAGGAAGCCATCCAATCGACCTTACGCCGCCACGTGGAGGCCATCAACACGCTTCATGCGCGCGGCATGTACTTCTTCGACTACGGCAATGCCTTCTTGCTAGAATCGAGCCGAGCGGGCGCCGACATCCTCGCCGAAAACGGCCTCGATTTCGCCTACCCCAGCTACGTGCAGGACATCCTCGGGCCTTTGTGCTTTGACTATGGCTTTGGGCCCTTCCGCTGGGTCTGCGCCTCCGGCAAGCCCGAAGACCTACGCGCCACCGATGCCATCGCCGCGGACGTACTTCGCCGCATGGCGGCCGAAGCCCCGGCGGACATTCGCCTGCAGATGGAAGACAACCTGCGCTGGATTGAGCAGGCCGAAGAAAACCGCCTCGTGGTCGGCTCCCAAGCACGTATCCTCTACGCCGATTCCGTGGGCCGCATTGCCATTGCGCGCGCCTTCAACGAAGCCATCTCCCGCGGAGACATCGGCCCCGTAGTCTTGGGCCGCGACCACCACGACGTGAGCGGCACCGACTCCCCCTACCGTGAAACCTCCAACATCTACGACGGCTCGCGCTTTACGGCCGACATGGCCGTGCACAACGCGATCGGCGACAGCTTCCGCGGCGCCACCTGGGTCAGCTTGCACAACGGCGGCGGCGTAGGCTGGGGCGAGGTGATCAATGGTGGATTTGGCATGCTGCTCGACGGAAGCCCCGAAGCGGACCGCCGTCTCTCCTCCATGCTCTTCTACGACGTCAACAACGGCATTGCCCGCCGCGCCTGGGCTCGCAACGAGGAGGCGCGCACCGCCATTCGCCGAGAAATGGACCGCAGTCCCGGCCTCAAGGTCACTTGGGCAGAAATTGCAGACGATTCTCTGGTGGAGGATGCCATCAACCGCGTCTTTTGAGTATTTTCGGCGGCATGAAAACGGTGAAAACACTTTTATTGGCAGGCGCCGCCCTTTTGATGGCCGCTTCCTGCACCCAAAACGGCGGTGGTAGCAGCTCAGGTGAAGGCTTGAACATGGGCTACGTGCGCCTGGACTCTTTGACGCAACTCTACACCTACCACAGTGAATTGGTGGCTGAATTTGAGGCTACCGCCAAGAAAATGGAGGCCGAACTCATCCGCAGCCAGCAAAATTTGCAGGCGGAGTACGAAGTCTTGCAAAAGGCCGCCCCCAACTTGTCCAAAATTGAATTGGAGCGCGCACAGTTGGACTTCCAGCGTGTCAACCAGAACTACCAAGCTTTGGAGCAGCAGCGCAGTGGCGAACTTGCCCAAGAAGAGGCTAAGATGAACGCCATCGTGAAGGAGCAGGTCGATAAAGCCATCGCTCAATTGCAAGAGGACATGGACTTGGACCTCATCTTCGTGTACGAGTCTAACTTGCTCTACGGTTCGGAGGCATTGGACCTCACTGGTAAGCTAGCCGAAATCCTCAACGGCATGGAAGCGCCTAGCCGCGAAGAAGCCGAGGCCGCTAAATAATCTCTCTGCCGCGCACCGCGCGGCGTTAAACGTTTAACGCAAAAGCGCGGCCCTGGGGCCGCGCTTTTTTTATGCTGATTTCAGTAGCCGTCCTTACTGCGCACCAAGTTCGTCCAACACCGCACGTCCAATGACGATGCGCTGGATTTCACTGGTGCCTTCGTAGATCTGCGTAATCTTGGCGTCGCGCATCAAGCGCTCCACGTGGTATTCTTTCACAAAGCCATAGCCGCCGTGGATCTGGACCGCTTCCACGGTTGCTTCCATGGCTACTTCCGATGCGTACAGCTTTGCCATAGCGGACTCCTTGTCAAAGTTCTGGCCTTGGTCCTTCAACCAAGCCGCCTTCAACACGAGGAGACGAGCGGCTTCCACCTTGGTCGCCATATCCGCCAACTTAAACGAGATAGCTTGGTGCTCCGAAATGGGCTTGCCAAAGGCTTTGCGCTCCGTCGCGTACTTCGCGGCCAACTCCAAGGCACCGGACGCAATGCCCAAGGCCTGCGCGGCAATGCCAATGCGACCACCAGACAAGGTCTTCATGGCAAACTTGAAGCCGAAACCCTCTTCGCCAATGCGGTTCTCCTTGGGAACCTTGACATCCGTAAACATGAGGGAGTGGGTATCGCTTCCACGAATGCCCAACTTGTCTTCTTTCTTGCCGACGATGAAGCCGTCCATGCCTTTCTCGACGATGAGGCAGTTGATGCCGCGGTGGCCTTTGGATGCATCCGTCTGGGCCATAACGAGGTACACACTCGCTGTCCCACCGTTGGTGATCCAGTTCTTCGTGCCATTAAGAAGGTAGTGGTCGCCCCTATCTACCGCCGTCGTGCGCTGGCTGGTTGCGTCCGAACCGGCTTCCGGCTCACTCAAACAGAAGGCGCCAATGATTTCACCGGTGGAGAGGCGCGTCAAATACTTCTGCTTCTGCTCCTCCGTGCCAAATTTTTCCAATCCCCAACAAACCAGGGAGTTGTTCACGCTCATGATCACGGAAGCCGAAGCGTCAATTTTGGAAATCTCCTCCATGGCCAGCACGTAGGAAATGGTGTCCATGCCGCCCCCGTTGTAGGCGGGGTTGGTCATCATGCCCAGGAAGCCCAACTCGCCCATCTTTTTCACGCCATCGGCGGGAAATTTCTGCTCGTTGTCGCGGTCAATGACGCCGGGGAGGAGTTCGGTGCGCGCAAAGTCACGGGCCGCATCGCGGATCATGAGGTGCTCTTCGCTAAGTTCAAAATGCATAATCAAGGGTGGATTTCTGAGTGTCCCGCAAATTTAAGGCGAGAAGTCCCCACCTTTGATACAGCCAAACGCTTAAAACGTCTGCGCAATGCCCCAATTTGAAGCCCCCACGCCCGACCCCCGTTTTTCCGGAAATGGCCCCTTCACCGTTGTGGGGACCATGTCGGGAACCTCGTTGGACGGCTTGGATCTTGTCCAGGTGGTTTTTTGGAAGGAATCCCCCGCCGGGCCCTGGCAAAAACGCATCGAAGCCACCCACTTCATTTCCTACGCGGATACTCCTTGGGCGAAAGACCTTCCCGCAGCCTACACGGCATCCGCAGCGCAACGCATTCAAACGTCCAAGGCCTACAGCCGCTGGCTAAACGCGCAACTCAAATCCTTCATCGGAACGAGCCACGTCGACGCCGTAGCCAGCCATGGACACACCGTCGCCCATGCGCCGGAAAAACATTTCACGCTTCAAATCGGCAACGACCCTGAACTCGCCCACGGCTTGCCTTGCCCGGTCGTCTGCGATTTCCGCGTCGCCGACGTTGCCCGCGGCGGCCAAGGCGCGCCGCTGGTCCCTGTGGCGGACGCTCTGCTCTACGGCGACTACCCCGTCTGCCTCAACCTGGGCGGCTTCTCCAACGCCAGCTGGGACCAAAACGGCCAGCGCAAAGCGGGGGATCTGGGGCCTGCCAACTTTATCCTAAACCCCTACGCCCAAGCCCTGGGCCATCCATTCGACCCATCGGGGGAGCTCGCCAGAAGCGGACAACCCGATGAAACAACGCTCCAAACCCTCGAAAGCCTGCCCTACTACCACCAGCCCTTCCCCAAAAGTCTGGGCCGCGAATGGGTGGAATCCCACATCGACGCGGCCCTTCAACCCTTACACCCTTTGACGGCCCTGGCCACCGCCACCGAGCACAGTGCCTGGGCGGTAGCGAAAGGACTGGCACAGGCGCCCCCGGGAAAGGTCCTCACGACAGGGGGCGGTGCCAAGAACCGCTTTTTGCTCGAGCGCATTGAAGCACTTTCGGGCCGACCGCTTGAAGTGCCCAGCGAGGAAGAATTGAACTTCAAAGAAGCGATTTGCTTTGCCTTCCTTGGGTTGCTGCGCCTTCGGGGCGAGAAAAATGTATGGGCCAGCGTGACCGGAGGCCCAAAAGATGGCTGCGATGGCACGGTATTCGGAGATTTGCCGTAGCTTCATGGGAAACTTCGACCCTACAACAAACGTTACTGAATTCGCTTATGTACCTCCTCATGATCGCCGTTTTTGTCCTCGGATACGCGGCCATTGCCTTTGAACACAACCTGAAGATTGACAAAGCTGCAGCGGCGCTCGTTACCGGGGTACTCTGTTGGACGTTTTATTTGTTTGGGGGTGCAGAGCTGCACGAGGCCGAGCATGCCTTGCTGGAGCATTTGTCTGAAATTTCCGGCATCCTCTTCTTCCTCTTAGGCGCCATGACCATTGTGGAAGTCGTCGATGCCCACGAAGGATTTGCCGTCATTACCGACAAGATCAAAACCAAAAACGTCCGCAGCCTCTTGTGGACCGTCTCCATTTTGACCTTCTTTTTCTCGGCCATTTTGGACAATCTGACGACCTCCATCGTGATGATTTCCTTGCTCCGAAAGCTCGTCAAAGACCAAAACACCCGCTGGCTTTTCGCCGGTGTCGTTGTCATCGCCGCGAATGCAGGTGGGGCCTTTTCGCCTATCGGAGACGTCACCACTACGATGCTCTGGATTGGTGGACAGGTGACCACCCTTAATATCATTGCCTACATCTTCTTGCCCTCAGTCGTTTGTGCGCTGGTTCCCCTCCTCTACCTGACATTCACCCTAAAAGGTGAGGTCGAGCGCCCTGAAGCCGAAAGCACTAGTACTCACGGCGTAGAAATCAGCAAGTCCGAACAAATCACCGTCCTTATCGCCGGCGTTTCTGGCCTGCTCTTCGTGCCCATCTTCAAAACGGTCACCCACCTCCCTCCCTTCATGGGCATGATGCTTAGCTTGGGTGTGATTTGGCTCCTGACCGACATCATGCACCGCCACAAGTCCCCTAACGTGCGTCACAGTATTGGCGTCTTGGGAGTTTTGCGCAAAGTGGACACGCCTTCGGTGCTCTTCTTTTTGGGCATTCTGTTGGCCGTGGCTAGCCTCCAAACAGGCGGTCAGCTCAACGACTTGGCCAAAGGGCTCGACAGCAGCATTGGCACGAACAGCCAAGGGGGCATCTACCTGGTAGGCTCCATCATTGGGGTGCTCTCTGCCATTGTAGACAACGTACCCTTGGTGGCCGCTTCCATGGGCATGTACCCCATCGCAGAGGTGGGCTACTTTGCCCAGGACGACCTCTTCTGGAAGTTCCTGGCCTTCTGTGCGGGCACCGGCGGTTCCTTGCTCATCATTGGTTCCGCGGCTGGCGTGGCCGTGATGGGGCTGGAGCGCATCCCCTTTGGCTGGTACCTCAAGAAGATCAGTTTCCTCGCCTTGTTGGGCTATGTGGCCGGTATTGCTGCCTACATCCTGCAGCGCTACATCATCTTCGGTTCGGCCTTTTAAAGCACTTTGAGAAAGTGTACTTTTATCCGAGGCCAAGCGGCGTTCGGAAACGCTTTGCGCGCGTTCGGCACCAAATTTGTTTTACAGACGTTAGAAGCTTAAGAATCTACCTTTTATGACCTTCCTTCAAATTGAACTTCCCGGGGAAACAGCTGCGGCTGCTCCTGCTCAAGCGGTTGAAGCTACCACGCAAAAGACGATGAGCATCTTGGACCTCATGGTGTCCGGCGGCCTCGGTGGCCAAATCATCATGGGCCTCATGGTCCTGCTCTCGATTGCCATGGTCTACATCTTCGTGAACCGAATGTCCGCCATCAAACGCGCCAACAAAATCGATCCGCAATTCATGAAGGACATCAAAGACCACGTAGCTTCCGGCAATGTGCAGTCTGCCATCAATTTGTGCGAGCGTTCGGACAGTCCTGTGGCCCGAATGATTTTGAAAGGCTTGACCCGCATTGGCAAGCCCCTCCAAGACATTTCAGCCTCCATTGAGAACCAAGGTAAGCTGGAAATCCAGCGTTTGGAGCGCAACCTGCCCTACCTCGCTACCATCGCGGGCGGCGCACCGATGTTGGGCCTCTTGGGTACGGTGATCGGTATGATTTTGGCCTTTAAAGAAATGGCCAATGCCGGGGGCGGTGTCCAAATTGACATGCTGGCAGAAGGTATCTATGTCGCTATGACGACCACCGCGGCCGGCCTAGTCGTGGGCATCTTCGCCTACTTCGGCTACAACTTCCTTGTGACCCGTGTGGAGTCGGTGATTTACAAGATGGAAACGTCGAGCACCGAATTCTTGGACCTCTTGGACGAACCCGTTTGAATCCAAGCGCATGAACCTCAAGAACCGCAGTAAAGTATCGGCCGAATTCAACATGTCCTCCATGACGGACATGGTGTTTTTGTTGCTGATCTTCTTCATGCTGACCTCCACCCTGGTGACGACCAGCGCATTGGACGTCATCCTGCCCAAAAGCAAGGCCCAGACAGTGAAAAAATCCACGGTGACGGTCACCATCAACCCGGACCTTCAAGTCTCGGTCAACAGCGACATCGTAGATAAATCCCTTTTGGAGACTGCCATTTTGGAGGCCGCCGCGAGCGACCCCGAGGCGGTGATCATCCTTCGCGCCGACGAATCGGTTCCCACCGGCGAAACCGTCCGCATCATGGACATCGCTTACCGCAACCGCATTAAAATGGTGCTCGCCACCGATCCCTCCTAAACATGCACACGCAAGACGAACAGGATAAAAAAGACACGCGCCGCGGCTGGGCTACCACCCTGTCCGTGCACGCCGTGCTGCTGGTCGCCTTTGCGCTGTTTGGACTCACCTACCAGGACCCTCCTCCTGAGATGGGCATCCCGGTGAATTTTGGGTACGAAGAGGATGGCGCCGGTGAGACCTCTGCCGCGCCTGCCGAGGCTGCGAGCGCGCCAAGCGCGAGCACGCCCGAAGTCACCGAAGCTGCGGTCACGCAAGACCTGGTGGATGCGGCGGCGCTTCCCGAAAATCCCAAGGAAACCCCAAAATCTAAGACGACTACGCCCACGACCACGGAGACCCAAAAGCCGCAAGAGCCAGAGAAACCCAAAGTTTCGGACGCGCTCAGCAACCGCTTGAAGGGAGGCTTTACCAATTCGGCCAATCCCGGAACGGGGAGCGGTCAAGGCACCACGACGGGGTCCGGCGACCAGGGCAAACCCACCGGCGACCTACAAGGCAATGGCCTGGGCAATGGCGGTACGGGCAACAGTGGGGATTACCAGCTGGGCAGTCGCAAGGCACTGGGCCGACCCAAACCTTTGTACGACTGCGAAGGCGAAGGTGTGGTGGTGGTTCGTATTTGGGTAGACCGCGCCGGCATCGTGCAGCGCGTGGAAGGCGGGGTGTCTGGATCGACTACCTCTCAGTCTTGCCTGGTGAATCGAGCGGAGGAAGCCGCGCGGAAGACGCGTTGGGAAGGTGATCCCGCCGCCACGGATTTGCAAATTGGCACCATTCGCTACCGCTTTAGCCGACAGTGAGCCGCTACGCCGAAACCCTGGACTGGCTCTTCGCCCAACTCCCGGTTTTTCAGCGCACGGGCGGGCAGAATTACAAAATTGACTTAGCCAAAACCTGGGCCTTCATGGAGGCCTTGGGGCATCCTGAGCGGAGCTTCAAGTCCATACATATCGGGGGCACCAATGGCAAAGGTTCCACCTCGCATATGGTGGCCAGCTGCTTGCAAGAGGCGGGCTACCGGGTGGGCTTGTACACGTCGCCGCATTTGGTCGATTATCGGGAGCGCATTCGGCTCAATGGCCAGCCCTGCCCGGAAGATTTTGTCGTGGACTTTGTCGAGCGCTGGAAACCCACGCTTCAGGCCTTGGAACTGAGCTTCTTCGAGATGAGTGTGGGGATGGCCTTTGTGTACTTTCGGGACATTGCGGTCGACGTCGCCGTCGTCGAGGTGGGCATGGGCGGCCGCCTGGACAGCACCAATGTGCTCCTGCCGGTCGTAGCTGCTGTGACCAATATTGATTTGGACCACCAGGCCTTTTTGGGAACGACCCGAGCGGCCATCGCCGCCGAAAAAGCCGGCATCTTCAAACCGGGCGCACCTGCCTTGGTGGGGGAGCGCCATCCAGAGACCGAAGCCGTTTTTATAGAGGCTGCCCGCGCAGTGGGTGCTCCCCTCACCTTTGTGGAAGATCTCCAACTTCCCCAAACGCCCTGCGACCTCCTGGGTAGCTATCAAGCCAAAAATCAACGCCTAGCTCGGGCCATGCTTGCGGCTCAGTCCGACTTTGAGGTAAGCGAGGCAGACATTGCGCGCGGCTTGCTCCACGTGGCCACGCAAACTGGCTTGCAAGGCCGCTGGCAGGTGGTCTCCGAGGCCCCATTCACGGTTCTGGACACCGCGCACAACGTGCACGGACTAACCGAGACCATGGCGCAGTTCCGGGCCCAAGGCAGCGGAGCGATGCACCTGGTTTTTGGCATGGTGGGCGATAAGGATGCAGCGGGTGCATTGGCGCTACTGCCGACCGACGCCACCTACTATTTCTGTGCGCCTTCCATTCCCCGTGCCTTGGCGGCTGAGCAGCTGCACTCCCTGGCGGCGGGAGAGGGTTTGAACGGGAACGTATACCCATCTGTGCATGCCGCATGGGAGGCGGCGAAGGCCGCCGCGGGGCAGGGCGATCGCATCTACGTCGGTGGAAGCACCTTTGTGGTCGCCGACGCGTTGACGCCTAGAAGCGCCAGCTAATCCCCGAATTCACTCCGTACGTAAAATTGGGAACGTCCGTTCCTGCTGGGTAGGCGTCGTAATTCAAGTTGCCTGAAACGGTAAGGTTGAGCATAGGGGAAATCGGCGTGCTGAAGCGGCTGTTGATGACCACCCGGACGTCGTCCCATTGCGCAATTTGGGGCTGGTAATACGCGATGGTGTTCCAGCGGTACTTTTCTTTCAGCAAGAGGTCTAGACTCATGTAGGTGCTCATTCGGAACACGCTTTCGTACACCCCTGTGACCGACTCAATGTCCAGTTCGTACATCACCAAGGGACTTACGAAGAAATTCACGGTCTTGCTGTCGATAGCTCGGTAGCGCGGGCCGCCGCCAAAATTGAAGCGCTGCGCAATACGCATGGGCTTATTGGACTGCCATTGGAAGAAGAGTTCGCCGGTCCATTCGTCGCTCCATTCGACGTTGTAGCGCCCGTGAACGAAGCCATTTTGCTCAAAGAGCAAGGCTTCCCCGCCTACGCGTGTGGACAGGTTGCCACTGAAAATGCCGTAGTAGGACTCTTTGCCGACGGTCTTCCGGAAGTTGGCGGAGGTGCTGAGGCGCAGCAGGAGCGCCTGGGTTCCGCCAAAGTAGAAGCTGCCGTCTAAGACGCCGTGAGTGCCGGGTTCATTGCCTGTAAGCCCACGCATGGCTTCTACGTTGACGATTTGCGCCTGCGAGGTAGTCCACGCAAGGAGGGAGAGGAGCAGGATGAGCCGACGCATACCGCAAATGTAATGGGAAGCGGCTTTGGCGTACCTTTTCCCCATGAAAAGATACCTCCTTGCCTTGCTGCTTCCCCTTAGTGTCTATGCCCAAGACCAAGACTTGGCCCAACGCATTTCGGCCTTCCAAGGCGACGCAGGAGAGACCTTCAAGGTGAAGACCTTGAACCTAGGCGGTGAAACGCTGGGGGCACTGGAGAAAGAGAGCCCCGAATTCCGCACGGACTTCAAGTTGGAGGGCTTGGAAAAGCAATTGGACAATTTGGAGCGGAACGTCAAGTTCGATCTTTATGTGCACGTCTTTCAATTTGCCGACCTCGATGAACTGAATTGGGCCATGAAGCGCTGGCTGCCCGACTTTATGGATGGGGCGTCCATTCGTCCAGGACGGGATGCCCGAACAGTGGAACACGTCGACCCCACCATCGTCGTCATTGATGGGACCACCATTTCAGTCCTCACCCTGCCCTGCACCCAGTTTAGCGTCGAATACTTCCGCGAATGGCGCAGCAAGATGCTGACCTACTTCGGCAGTCCTACGGCCGTCATGATTGAAGTGGCGGGCTGTGAAGGTCCTTTGATGTGGACCAAGAACGCTCCGGACCCCAAGGATCGGACCTGGAAATAAGGCCCTGGTTGGACCAATGCCACTGAGCGGCCTGGCGAATGTGCCTCGGCTGCACCCACAAACTGTTTTCGAGGTCTGCTACCGTCCGAGCAACCCGTAGGACGGACTGTACGGAACGCTCCCCCATCCCCATGCGCTGCTGCCATACGCGCAAATCCGACCAGGCCGATTCTTGAACCTGCAAGGCCGCCCCGAGGGCTTCTGCGGGAAGTTGGCCATTGCTGCCGAGTCCGCGCTCGGCTTGGCGCTTTCGAGCTTGTTTGAGTCGGTGTCGGAATTCGGACCATTCTACGGGGACATCCGTGGGGTCCGATTGCACATAGGCGTAGAGGTGAAAACGGTCCAGGAAAGGGCCCGAAAAGCGGCGTTGGTAGGCTTGAATTCGGCCGGGCGGACAGGTGCAAGGCCTCAAGGCATGCCCATGAAACCCGCAAGGGCAAGGATTGC
>Ga0255764_10002045_pt1 | contig 16627 bp, 20 predicted proteins | sample 071ome_30_FD_179964 | JGI IMG/M metagenome (GOLD analysis project Ga0255764, IMG submission 179964) | Coastal salt marsh microbial communities from the Groves Creek Marsh, Skidaway Island, Georgia - 071406AT metaG (version 2) | ecosystem: Environmental > Aquatic > Marine > Intertidal zone >... | reverse complement strand
TGGTTTACCTAATTGTTTTTTAGCAAACTCTTTAACAACTACTAACGCTGCTGCACCACCTGATAACGCAGCTAACTGTAAAGCCTCTGCATCTACACCAACTAGTGGGGCAACTGTTAACGCAGATATAAATGCTTCAACAAATGTCCATACAGTTTTTTCTAATATATCTTTATATTCTTTTGACATTATTTATTTCCTTTTTCTATTAAAGCAGCTAAACCTACAGCACCAAGTGTTGTAAATAGTTTACCTTTACCTTTACCTTTGCCTTTTATCTTAGCTAATCTAGCAAGACGTTCAGCATTTTTTTGAGCTTGTCTTCCTGTCATGCCTTGAGCCACACCTTCATCAAAAGCTTGTTTCATATTAAATGATTCACCAGATGTAACAGCTTTAGGTGCATCAGGAGTAGCTGAATTAATTGTATTACCAGATATTTTTTTACCAGCAAACTTACCTTTCATTTTACTTCTACTACCTGTTGGGTCTAAAGAATTTCTAAGTCCTTCACCACCATCAGGTAAATCTTGTCTAGCAATTTGATATTCAGGATTAGATGTATCAAAACTTGCATTATATGCATCTATATCTGCTTGTTTCATTGCTTCTTCATATTGATAATCTGATAAATCTTGAACAGTTTCTTCGCCTCCTTCTAATATACGACCTGGTGCTGGCTTACTATATGGGTCAAAGTTAGGTTGTAAATTTTTAGGTCCTGTTTCTCTATAATAAAAGTCACCTTTACCTACCTCTAAATGAGATGTTTCTCCAAAATCTACAGCTTGTCTTGGTTGTTGTATATTACCTTGTGCATCTACACCAGTAAACTTAGGACCTTTACCATATGTTTTACCTGCATCTGAAGTAGCTTGACCTAATATACCTTTTGAAGTTCCAGACGTAGGTTCACGATAATCATAAGGAACTGTTCTTACATCTACACCTTCAGAATAATACCTTGGTTTATCAGCACCTGGTTGAGCACCTTCACGCAATGCTTTTTCTACTGATGCTTGTCCTAAAGAACTTTTAGAAAAAGAATAATCGCCAGATTTTACTTTATCATAAGGTATTTCTCTAGCTTCTAATCCTGTTTGAATAATAGCTTCAGATGTTTTAATACCAGGACCTTTACCTTTAGATGTAGTAGGTAATGGTTTAGCATCTTCAATAGCTAATTCTACATTCATAGGGTCTACCTTGCCACCATAAGCAGAGGTAACTCTTTTACGTAGACCTTCAGTTTCGTATGTTTCTCCCATACCTTGTTGAAGTTCTCTAGATATATTTAATTCTTTTTTAAGCTCACCTTGTAATCTAGCAATTTCAGTATTAGCTTTCATTTCACCAACACTATCAGCAGACTTAATAGCTTTTTCTAAATTAGATATTTCTTGGTCTATTGCAGATTCAATAGCTTCTTCTACACCACGTTGCGGAGCTAAAGCTTGACGTTGTTGTCCTTCAAAAGGTATCTCATATTTTTTACCTGGACGACCATAAGGTGTAGGACTACCAGCACCACTAGCTAGTTCGTCCATTTCTCCACCAATGAAATCCATTTTTCTAGTTTTTCTTAAAGGGTCTTTAGATGATGGGTCATAATCTTCACCAGAAAATTCTTCATAATCAAAACCATTATCATCGTATAATTTATTTCCAAAAGGTATCTTTGCCATATTATGTTATTCTCCTGCCGTCTAGTTTAGCAGATAAAATCTGAACTTCGCCACTTATCTCTTGTAATTTTTCCATAACTGTACTTGTAAGTATGACATCATCAGTTGACTTATTAGATATATCTTTTAACTTACCATCAAAATCTATATACTCTACTTCTACATCTTGACCAGATTCTATAGCTGACAATACACGTGGATATACAAGTGTATAAGCATCACGACTTGAACCTATAAACCCATCTTTAGCTACTAGGTTGCTAGTTTGTGTATTTCCCAACAATAAACAACCTGCAGTATTTTCATCAGTATTACCTGAATGCCATAGTATCCATTCAAAGCCAGGTACATCTAGCACCCATATCATACCTTTATGAAAGTCCGCACCATATCTGGACAGATAACGATTATGAAAACCACCTTCAGTACGTAAACCTAACTTGTAAGTACCAGCAGGTATTCTAGTTTCACCCCAGACTTTAACATCACGTTGTTCATCTTCTAATGTATAACAAAGAAATGTACGTTTACCATTGTTTACTTCAAATAGCAAACCTGATGTAGAGTCTTTTTGGCTACTTACTCTAAGAACTTCGTACTTCATCTATTGGTTCCCACACTGCACACCAACCATATGGTGCTACTTGTTCCTGAAATTTAACGCAATAGTTATTAGAATAATATTCGCAATTACTACAATACTGACCAATTGTATTACTTCTGTTAACATATGCTCCAGGTAACGCCATTACTTATTCTTACGTATTTTTTTAATTTTATTGTTATGTGTTTTAGCATATATAAAGTTTTTAGTTTCACGAGTAACTGTACCTCTATAGGTTTTGTCACCCCACTTCCAACTTACTGTTTTAGCCATTACCACTTAACCTTATGTGACCAATATTTAGCAGACAACTTAGATTTAGGTTTACCTTGTGCATTATGTCTAGCATAATAAGACTTTTTACGTGCTTTATCCTTTTTAGTTTTAGGATTTTTACCTGCACCTTTTACACCTTGTTGTCCAAATCTAATTAACTTGTATGTATCACCTTCTTTAGCCATAACAACATGTGATTTTGTTTTATGACTAGGTGTACGTTTAGGTTTATTAACACCTTTAAGATTGTTCTTTTTCATAATAGCTTTTACTCTATCTGGAACTGCCATTATATCTCCTTTATTTGCGAAATCCTATGGTAAGTAGCCATATTACTAATGTAATTATAGTAGCTAATCCAGTTATTTGTTGAGCAGAACCAGTTAATGTTAATGTAGCTATGACAAGACCTACAAGTGTCCATGACAAATTAAGTGTTTCTTTAATTATTTCTATTAACCAATTCCATATTTTTTTAATCATATTGTTTTCCTAAATATAAATGCGGCCATTGTAGCTATTCTAGTCAAAATAACTGGGACTACAACTTCTTGTGCTTTTTCCTTTTGGTCTTGTGTCATGTCATTACCAATAGTTGTAATGTCAATAGTATCAAAATCTATTAATACTTTTATTGGATTTTCTATAAAATTTTCAAATTGTATTTCTGTAACTACATCAGCAAGTGTGTAATCTTCTACGTCTGCATTTTCTACAGCACGTTCTACAAATATTTCTACAGCTTTAGCTACTACTTCGTCTGATTTAACAGCTTCTGCAATAATAACAACATCTTCAGTTTCAACTTTAAGTACATCAGCAACAACCTCAACTTGCTCTGGTGTAAGGTTTTCAACATTTTCTACAGCCTCCTTAACAACAGCTTGAACTATTTCTATATCTTCTTCAGTATAATTTTCTACAGATTTTTCCTCAATAATTTCCTGTATTGGCTCATCCAGAACTTCCTCGACCACTTCTTTAGTTTCCACCACAACAATAGGCTCATCTTCTACCTCATCTATTTTAATTATAATAACTTCAGGAATATCTATAACTTCTTCAACAACATCTAATGTTTTTACAAATTCTTCAACTTCCTTAATTACTTCTACAAATTCTTGAATATCTTTTTCAGGAATATCTAAATCAGTATCTTTTAATTCTTCTTTAATAGCATCTTCTTCAGCTTTAATAAGAGCAGCTTCTGCCTCAGCTTCCTCTCTAGCTTTACGCTCAGCATTAGTTTCATAAAAACCAGTTTCAACAAAATTTAATTCTTTTTCTGTTGGAGGTAATGTAGTAGTTGTAGTAGTTGTAGTAGGTGCTACTTCTTCTTTAACAGGTTCTTTACAATCACCAGGCTGATAACCAAACCATTTTTTAGATTCAATAGCTGTAAGATATTCTTTATATGAAAGCGGATTATCTGGATGCTCGCAACCATTTTTGTCCCAAGCCAAGTAAGTAGTAACACCATCTTCGACCACATCTTTCGCCTTAGGTAACGTTGTCGTTGTTGTGGTGGTAGTTGTTGTTGTCGTACTAGATGTCGTTGTAGTAGGTATATAAACATAGTCATATTTTACACTAACTACTGCTGTTAAGTCACTAACTGTACCACCTGTGTCATTTCTTGCTTGTATCTTTGCATAGAATGTAAGCGTAGTTGTTTCAAACTTTTCGTATATATATTCAGGAGTAAAGTAATAAGTTCTCCAAGACAATGCTTCATTAAAACCAAAGCTAGTATCTATAGAGTAGTCTGCTGCTTGGTCATCATCACCAAAGTATAACCTATAGTATTCAGGTGGGTTATCTTCTAACGCATCACTCTCTTGCCAGGTAAGTTCTATCTCTCCATTCTCACTATCAACAGATATGTTTATTCCATAAGGTGTTTGTGTTTCTGTATGGTATGCAAATACAGGCGTAGGTATTAATAAAAGGAGTGCGAATATAAATCGCAGCATTACATTATGATTGCTGCAACAACTCCACCTACTGCTACAAGTAGCGTTAATACTTTATAAAATTCTGCTTTGTCTAGTTTTGCATCTAGTTTTTCTTCAAGACTATCTAACTTTTCTAATACCATAATATTTAATTCCTTTTGTGTAAAACCGTTTGAGTATTTGTCAGACATTATGGTAGGTCGTCCTCTGACATATAAATATCATCTGACCAGGTATATGCTTTATCGTAGTAGTTACGATTTTCCCAATCATAATTACTTATTCTTTTAAGAGTTGATAGAATATCTTTTAAAAAAATACCTAATAAAAATCCAATTATGAAATCCATAATCAGGATTATAACATAAAACTTTATGCAGGTTTTGGATTATCAGACTTAACTTGTGTTATATGGTCTTTCCAAGTAGTTGTTCCATTAACTGCATCTTTATAAAGCATATCAAGTTGTTCAGTTATTGGTTTATAAGCATTTTTTCTATCAATAACATATTCAGCATTTTGTGCATTCCATATTGCTTGTAGTTCTGCTAACTTAGCATTTACATCAGCTTCACTAGGAACTTCAACTCCCTCTATAACTGATTTTACATTTGAATAAACTTCACCATTAGCTTCCCAATCAATCCAACCATACCAATTAGGTGTGTCAGTATTAAACATACTTAAAGCATCTTGTAAATCTGGTTCTGTAAACATTTTTACATCATTAATATCCATTATTTATCTCCTGTTTATGTATCTGCTACTTTAGAAAACCTAAACCAAGTTTCCTCTTTAGTGCCATTGGCTCTATTTCTAGAGTAAGTATTAAAAGTACCTGCACTTCTAAATTTAACTTTATGTGTTGAAGTGTCAGTTACATCAAAAATATAATTTACATAAACTGTTTTTGAACCCTCAACACTTGAACCAGTTCCCATTTGCCCATTAGCTACAGTACTATAACTGCTATTATTAGTAGTTGTTTGTATAATACAATCTAAACCTGCATTTTCAGGCATAGTCCAATGCCAAAATCCTTCTACTAGCCAATATCCTGTTTCTGGAAAGGTAAATACACCACTTGAAACAGACATATTACCTCCATATCCCTCTGGCTCATCGACTATGTTTGTAATATCTGACGGTGAAGCAATATCAGCATTACTTGCAAAAGTATCTACAATACTGTAAGCAGCTGAAGTTGCATTATTATCTACATAGTCTTTAACTGCTGCTGATGTAGGTATTGATGTATCGTTATCATTACTACTGATACCTTCGCTTTCAAGTACAACTGCATCTGCAGCTAAATCAGCTACTTCAATATTAGAAATACTATTACCTGTGCCATTAGCATCAATAGTTTTGTTTGTTAGAGTAGCTGTACTATCTGCAGATATTGTATTATTATCTACATATGCTTTAATTGATTGTTGTGTAGCACCTTTTGTAGCACTATCAGATGTCATAGTATCTTCATCTAAAAATAATGTTGTATTAACTGCTGTACCATCAGAGTTAATTATTGTACTTACTCTATCATTAACATCTTGAAACATTTCACCAACAACAGCCATACGTATTGTTACACCATCTGCATGTGAAATATCTGGGTCATGTCTGTTACCAATATCTCTAGTACCTGTTACATCACAAGTAACGCCACTAATAGAATTTACTAAAACAATTTCTCTTTTAGCTGCTGTATCTGGGTCTATTACTAAATAAAAAGGTCCTGCTATTGCAGAGCCATCACCTGATGTAGGAGCAGCTGACAATGTAATTGATGTATCAGAAGCACCAATATTACCATCTGCTGTGGTTTCAAAAAAGTTACTAAAATTTAAATCTTGTGCAGTCATTAATTATCTTTTCTCCGTTACTACTGTATCACCTAATCGTGATAATCCAAAACTTGCTAATCCTACTATAGCAGAATAATTTATATCATCAGTAAAATCTATATCTTCATCAATAGGTTTATTACCAATAGTATCAATACCTAATCCACCACCTTCTTTTAACATTAATAATATTGACATTATCCTCCGAATTTCATCAGACCAAGAGTATTAATTCCTAATACTTCTGTTGATGATACCTCACTAATACCTGGTTGTCTAGTACCTCTTATAGTTAATACTGCATATAAAGTATCACTACCTAAATTATTATTAGAAACAATAGGATAACTTATTTGTTCTACTACACCTTTAACAGTTTCTGCAGGTTGAAACAACTCAAATGTAACTGAATTACCTTCTAAGTTTTTAAGTTCTGCATATAATGTATCGCCTAAACCTTTAACTAATATAGGTTTTCTACCAGGTCTTTCTACTCTGTCAGATATATTTATAGGAACTTGCATTACAACTAACTCTGGTCTAGCTAATGCACGTACTTGTATTGATTTAACTTTAGGTGTGTCACTACCATTATCACTTCTTAAAACAACTTTAGGTATTATATATCTAGATACTTCTGCTACTTGTTTTTCAACATCTCCAGAGCCAGTAATTTGTTTTAAAGCTGATTTAAATGTAGATGAATCAGGTTCATCTAATGCTTCAAATACAGTTGAATAATATAATTCTACATTAGTAGAACCAGGTAATTCAAATGTAGATACTTCTGCACCTACAAACTGTTTATGTTCTGCTGTATAAAAATCTGCAGCTGATGCTATTAAATAACCTTCAGATTCATATATAGATGTTTCATTATATACATCACTACCACTAACAATTATGTAAAATTTAGTATCATATTGCGTAATACCAGTAACAAATCCATTACCAGTTGTTTGTAAATCTCTAGCCAAACCACCTGTTGGTAAGTAATATCGCCACAAATTTACTTCATTAGTTGCTTCTTTAATACCCATATAAACACTATCTCTTGACACAAACATTGACTTAGGCGTTGTATCTATACCATCTTCTACCCATTCTTTTACTAATTGTCTATTAGCAAGTACATACAAGTTATCTGCAGCAACTAACTCTAATCTATATAAACGTCCTATGTTTGTAGATACTTCTTTTGTTCCTATAAATACAATTCCCTCTGCAGCTGCAATAGAATGTACTTCTTCAAAAGGTATCTTTGTTTGTCCTTGATTAACAAATGCAGTACCAGATAATTTAAAAGAATATACAGTACCATCTGTACTAGATGCTAATACTGCAGCTCCACCATCAACTACACCTGTTACAGTGTGTGTAGGTTCTACTTCTACTATTGCATCAGCACTAGCTAAATTAGATGAACTCCAACTATCAAAAGGATTTATTTCCCAAATGTACTCTGCTGTACCATCATTACCTGTAATCCATAATCTATTTTTTACATACCATACACCAGTAAGTCCTGCTGAACTATCTTGTGATGTATTTAGTAAGGTCCAACCAGAACCATCATATTTTAGTAATTGCGAACCTACTGTACCATCTGCTGTTGTAGCATATAAACCATTACCAAATGCAGCAATACCAGTAAAGTCATGTGTAGCTCCTGATGTAGCAGCATTAATAACACTCCAAGATGAACCATTATAAACATTAATATTGTCTTCATCAGTTATATATATATTTCCATTTGTAGTTTGTGTCATGTAATTATTGGTACTTTGAAAAGATAAACTATTTGTAGTTGTTGTATGTAGTAAATGTATATGATAAGAAGTTTCATCATCTCCATGAAATACATCAAGGCCTTTGCTATCCCAAAATCTATTTACATCATCTGGTTGTCCATTAGCTCTATGTGCAGTATCAAGTCCTTGACCTGCAGAAAAGTTATTGCGTGAATATATACGACCTAAGTTAGAAGTAAAGTCTTCAGGATTTTGTTTAACATTAACTTGTTGACCTGATTGTACATCAGATGATTGTATTGTTAATTGTCTATCTTGACTTACAGCAGTTCTAAGAAATATATTATCTAAACGACAATCGTATCCGTATCTTCTTGGATTAGATACTGTGTAAATGCTAGCTACTCTAGGCATTATGTAGGATAAAGTATGCTATTAAGTTGTACTGGTTCGGGGTATTTAGACCTTAAATTACTTCTTGCTTGTTGTATAAGTAACTGTTGATAACGTAATAGACTTTGACCGATATTGTTAGAACTACCTACAGGATATGTAGCAGCTTCTAGTTGTTCAGTAATATAACTTGTATTAATTTTACCAATGTCTTTACCTGCAACTAACTGTGCAGCAACACCAGTCATAACTATTGGTTCATATTCTGTTTCTAAACCTATTGTAGAAAGCTGGTCACTTTCTGAAGTTGGTGCAATAAATTTCTTTTTAAATGTTACATAAACAGTATGACCTGCAGATATACCTACAAACTGTACTGCGTGTACAACATTAGGTCCTGTAGTATATGTTTTAGTTCTTTCTGTTTGTGTATCATCTGTATAAGTAAATGGATTAGGAAGGTCAATCATTTCTATAGCTACACCATTATATCTAGTACCTGTTTGGTCTGAACCTGATGACCAATCTGTATATTGTGATATAGATTTTAAAGGTGCTACTAAATAATTATTAGTATCTACATCAGTACCATAAGTACCTAAAAGTTTATAACCTGTACTAGCTACAAGTTCTATTGTTTCTACTGCAAATAAAGTAGGATAAAGATTTTTAATTTGGTCACTTACTGCGTCAAATATATTTTTACGTGGAAATGTAGGTTTTATTTTTATAATGTCATCTACTTCATGAGATGCTGCAGTAGTGCCACGTTGTCCACGTTTAACTGTTATTTCATTAGAAACTGTATTAAGAGCTGTAGAAAACATTAACTCTTGTCCAATCTCTATTATGCAACCACCATCTAATGCATCTTCTTCTTCAACAGATAAAAGATTACCATCATACTTGATAGTTGTATCTGTTGTATTAACAGCTAATTCAAGAGTTGTGTAGCTGTCTACATTTTCTACTGGGTCAAGGTATTCTCTGTATACCCTGTCTACTAGGTCGCCTACTGTGTCACTCACAATGACTCCTAACTAGACTTAAATAAAAGTTGTAATGTTCTATCTGCTGTTTCAGTACCGTTAGATGTAACTCTTATAAAACCTTTAGCAGCAAAAGCCCAACCACTAGGGTCAACTCTTACTACATTGTCTGCTGATACATTATAAGTTACTTCAGTATTATCTGTTTCTACAACATCTTTCCAATTAGTACCATCAAATGAAAAATCAAATGTTAATGATGTACCTGTAAATGATGAAGGAAATACAATACCAGATAATAATAAACCATCTGTTTGTACGCCTGTAGAGTTACTAGCGTCTTCTGAAACGTCAATTAAAATTTCTTTTGATATTTGCATATTGTCCTTACTATAGCAGAAGAAATGGGAGGAAGGTGGATTCCCCCCAAATCTTCAAATTAAATTAAGCTACTTTAGCTATCTTTAGATGGTATGACGGTGGACCGAAGTCGTATGCCATTTCCATATAAATGCCTTTGGCAACTTGTGCATTTTCACTTGTATCAATATCTCTTACGAATACTGTTCCATATCCAGGGATATTTGTAAAGACTGGCTGTATGAAAGCAAAGTCTAAAATAAATGCTTCGTTTGCAGGTATGATATTAGGGTCAATAACCATCATTCCAATTTGTCCAAATGGAGTAACAATTACGTCAATATCAATACCAGCCAAGTTTCTATCTCTAGGTAAGATAGCACCTGTGATTCCAACGTTACCTTCTAGTAATTCTTTGTTTAAGTCAAGCAATTGCTTTGGACTTACACAAAGTACTGGTTGTACCATTGGTGCATGTGCATCATATAATCTCTTAAGTGCGTTTGCAATAGTGTCCCAAGAAAGAACTTGAGGGTCACCAGTAGCACCGTCACCTGTTGTTCCGTTCCAATAGATGTTTCCACCTACAAATGTAGGGTCAACTGAGTTATCTGCATTTGCATTTAAAGCACAATATTCAGAAAGACCACGCATTTCTCTTGTACCTGCGCCTGGTGTAGCGTTTGCTCCATCAGCGAATGTACCATTGAATGCGAACCATTCTACTTCTCTAGCTACTTTTTCAAGTGCTAAAGACATTTGCTCTGCAAATTCATCAACGATTGGATTAGAACCAGCTAAACCAAGTAATGATGATGCTGTTGTTGTACCATCTCCATCAGATGAAACTACTGGAGTAATTCCTCCACCAGCTGCATTGATAGAAAATGCATTTTGATGTTGATATGTTGCCATAGCTGTGTAGGTCATTCTTACACCTTTATGGAATATCTGTGTCACACCTGTATATGCAACTCTATCTCTACCGAGATATTCAGTTGGTGTGTTACCTTCTTGAGCTTTAGTTGGCTCAGAGGAAACTGTGTGTGAGTCAGCAGCTTGGATTTGCCAGAAGGTAGATTGTAAAACCTTACCTCCGTTTAATCCACCTGTTGCAGATAAGAAAGGAGTTCTTTGACCACCTACACGGAATAGCTCCCCAGAAAAGTTATTTATTTGCTGGGAATAAAGTGGCACTGAACCACTAAGACCTGTAATTTCGGCCATTTTTACACCTCCGTATTGTGTATCGTATTAAATTCTTTTACTTATTTTTGTCCATGTAGTTTAGTTTTGCTTTAAGCGAATCCTTCACTGAAGCATTTTTTAAAGCTGCAACTAATTCTGCATTGGCATCTAAAGGCACTTCTGAATTTGAATTTGCATCAAGTGCAGCCACTCTAGCTCTAGCATCATCTTGTACAACTGGTTCAGGTTCAAGTTGTGTTACTTCTTGTACTTGTCCTGTTGCTTCAAAACCATACTCGTCTTTAGCAAACTTGCTGATGGATTCCAAATCAACTGGACCATCATACACTTGTTTTAACGCTTTTCCGAAACCTTTGTCAGTAGATAAACCTAACTTACCAAAGACATTGTTAATTTCTTTATCTTTAAAAGAAGCTAACTCAGCCTCAAGTTTTTTGATAGTTTCATCTTTTCTATCAATTGTTTCTCTCATTTGTTTTACACCATGTTCTTGCGGTGCATCAAATTCATCCATTTGTACCTCCACTATGTATTAACCTATCAGACAAGACCATAGGCATCTTGCCGTGGTGCTACCTTAAACACTTGACTTATCTCTCTGGTAGCTACAAGCTATAAGTCCATTACTCTACGGTTTTTAATACGAGCTTTCTACGTAGGCGCTGAAAGCTGATTTGCAGGTCTATTTTAGCGGACCACGCAACGCCTAAATATATTATACACTAATCTGCTATAAGTCCAGTAATTTGTCCATTTTTTTGTGCAGCACCTAATGTCAATCCTTGTTGAGATTGTACTTCTGATTGTATACGTTGTAGTCTTTGTTCTGCTTCTGCGTCACCTATTGTTGCAGACTCTAATGTACTTATGTCTAAATCTCTGCCTATACCTCTAGCTACAGATATAACTCCTCCAGCTGTTTCGTATAAACTTTTAGCTTGTTCTGTAGTTAAACCAAGATTTTTTAACTCTTGAAATCTACCGAATGTTGTACTAAATCCTCTAGATGATGCTTGTGCTTGCAACTGTAGTGTTTGAATATCTCCAGCTAATACTTTATCTTGTATCTTAGGATTTATTAAAGCACCAAATATAGTAGGTGCATCAAGTGATACATTGTATCTTTCTCTAAATAATTTTTCTACTTCAGGTATTTGGTCTTTAACACCAGCATATACCATATCTACTCTTGTTTGAAATTCTTCAGCAGATACAGGGTCATCTGTTCCAAAACCTGTAGCCATATCATCAAATTCATCTTCAAAGTCTGTAAAGTCATTTATACCTACTTCAGCTAATGTTTGTTTGTATGATGCTTTGGTACTTAAAAATGTCATTTCGTCCATTACTAATGTTCCATCATCACGCATTAATTTACCAAAGTTATCTTTCCATGCTTGAGTTTGACGAGTAGCACCTAATGCAACTTCAGGACTTCCTGATTCTACCCATGCTTTAGCAAACTCATCTATAACTGCATCAGGTAAAAAACTATATAATGCTTGTGCTACATCAGTACCAGCTTCAATTGTTCTACCATCATTTGCAGGTCCAGATGATTGTTGTCCTGGATTATATCGTTTGTAATTTTGTTGTTCATATCTTTCAAGTTCAGATAATCCATCTGGGTCATTAGCTCTAAGATTTGAGTTAACTAACTTAACATCACCATTAGGTCCTTGAACATAAACTTGACCTTCTCTTATTTCGATTACTTCATTAGTTGCCATTATCCTACGTAACTCCTACTTGTAACTATACCTTGTCCAAAAGTATTCATCATAGCTGTAGCTAAATCGTTTTTAACTTTTGTATTACCAGTTTTTAAACCATATTCTCTTAATCGTTTTAATTCTGAACTAGAATCATTCATTTTTATAAGTTCATCTAACAATGGGTCATTAGATTTTAAATCTTGTCCTAGTACAGCTTTAGATAATTGTTGTTTAGATTGTACAATTTGTTGCCAAGATATATCTTCATCATACATATTGTAAAATTGATATCTTGTTTTCTTTAATCTTTTAATTAAATCTTCTCTAGCACCTGCATTATTACGTATTAATCCAGCTTCTTTTGCTATATCTTCTTGTGAAAAATGCAAATGTTCTGGCAAATATGTATCTAATAAATCTTGTACATCAGATTCACCTACTTTAGTAGTAGCTACTGATATACCTTCTAGCGCATTTAATATACCATTATCTAATATAATTCCAGCTGCTGGGTCAAATATTCCATTCATTTGCTCTAGCGCTTCTTGTTGTGAAAAATATCCTTTATTTGTTTGTGTTGCTAAATAATCTATAACAGATTCTGGTAACTCACTACCATAAGATTTAGCAGCTGTTTTAGTAAACAAATTGTAATAACTGTTATAGTTTTTTTGATACTGAACTGGGTCAGTATATTCCATTCTTTCTGCTGCAACTTGTGATTTAGTTACACCTAAGAATTCTAATATATCACCGTATGCATCTAAATCTTCTACGTTAGATATAGCAGCTTTCATATCTCCACCAGTTGCTATAAGTTCTGATGTTAATAAACTGATATATGAATCATTTTGTAATAATCTTGATGATATTCTTTTTCTATTTCTTTTAACAGCTTCAGCAAAGTTTTGTGCAATACCTACAGCATCAGAACCTTCAGGTAATTCTAATGCACCTACAGGTACGCTAACAAGTACGTCACTATTAAGGAAACCTGAATTAAAACTTTCTTGAGATATATCAGGTCTTAGTCCTGCATCAGCTCTAGCTTTAGCTTCTACTTCATCACCGTGTTGACCTTTATCTCTTTTAGGAGAGTTAGATATATCACCTAATAAAAATGTATCAGGTAAATCTAATACGTATGTATAGTTACCCATATCGATAGCTAGTTTGTAACCTTCTCCTGTTACATAAATAATTTCTTGACCTTCGTAATCACCTTTAAAATTATCGTAATTAAACTCATCTGGTTTAAAGTCTTCAATAGTTTCTATTGTTGGTTCTGCCATTATTTAAATGCTCCTATTGCTGATTTTAATTTATCTCCCATAAAACCAAAGTATCCATCTTCATCATTAAATACTTTTTCTTCTGCTTCCATAGTTAATCTTGTAAAAGGCATATGATTTACTATATTTATAAAAAATTCCATACCAGTTAGTAACGAATCTGCAATAGCTCCATATTCTTCTTCTGGTGTAAAATCTTTCATTTCTGTTGCAGGTTTAGAAGGAGGTACTCCAAACACACCACTGCTAAATGCTCCTAGTGCTTCTTCAGTTCCAAATTTTTCTGAATTATATACAAATGTTGATGCTACAGCAGAACCTAAAGCACCTAATAATAAACCTTTAAATTCAGCGACAGGTAATGTTTTAGCACCAGGTATTCCAAACTTAATAGCCATTAACTCAGCAGCTTCTCCTAAAGGGTCTAACAATTTAGAGCCTGTATTTATAACATAATTTAAAGCTTGTTTTGGTATATTATATTTACTAGATACATAATCAACATCTATTTCACTATCAAATACATTAGGGTCATTTACTTTAGCAGCACCTAATGAACTACCACCTTGTAAATTTGCAATTAATGATTTCTCTGCATCAAGGTCAGCCATTGCACCTATTTTTTTATCATTCCACCAATAAATTGTATTAGGGTCAATATCAATATCAAATGATGGATTTAATTCAGATTTCCAAGTAGTAGGTAATTTTTGTGTAGTATCTGTATTTATTATATTTAATATTGTAGAACCTTTAGTTTTTCTAAAACCTCTACTTGTCCAAGTAGGTGTATTTTTAGGTGCATTATAATCACTACTAGAAAGACTACCTTCATATTGTTTTTTCCAGTTTTCACGTTTACGGTCTTCACCAGTAAAAGTAGTATATTTTATTTGGTCTTCGTCAGCCATTATCCTCCAAACATATAGGAAACTAAATCATTTTGCATCTGTCTTACTTTCCTACCTTCTTCTACAGCATCAATCTGCTTACCAAATTCATCTTCAACTTGTTGCGCCATAATTTCTTGAGGCGTACTTGTAGAGAACATTGATAAGTCAATAACTTTTTCAGCACCATATTGCTCTGCTAATGCTTCTCTATCTTTCATTTCTAAATATTCAGGTTGTGATTGCATAAAATTATAATCTTGTAGCTGTTGTGTTTTAGCTCTAGCTTGTGCAAATGCTACAGAATAACTATCAGCAAAGTTTGTAGACCATACATCAAGTTCTTCTTCGGTAGCTTTTCTACCTAGTTTATTTTCAAAGTAAGCATCTACCATATCTTCTAATGCAGATTTGCTAGGTGGTATAAACTCTTTAGCAAGTTTCTTAGCTATTTCAGCTTCTTCAACTTCATCTAATGTTTCTTGTTTTTTAGCTAATTCTTTTAATGCGTGATTGAATATGTTTCTATGTATATCCCATTCACCATAAAGACTTTGTGATTCACTAAAATATATAGGGTCTTCTTCTGATATAGCTTTATATAACTCAGTTCCTGGTTCTGCATGAATATTTTTATCTGCCCAGTTCATCACATACATTATTGATGCACGTAATTTTTCAGACATTTCACCTTGACTTTCAGCAAAATAATTATCTGGTACTAAATTATTGTTAGTTAAAAAGTTTTGAAACTGTAATATTTCATCTTCAGTAGCATAATTGTCAAGTATGTCATTTACTTTTGTACCAACAAAATGTCCAGGAAAAGGCATTAATGGTTGTTTACCATTTATTAATACTGCTGTTCCATCATCATTATATGCAGGTCTAAGTATTGTTTCACCTGTCATTAAGTTAAAGTAAGCTTGTGCTTGTACTTGTGCTTCAAACCTATCTTCTTCAGGTTGTGTTGCTACCCAATTTAAAATATCTTCTTCAGTAGGACTAAAACCAAACTTAGTACTTAACTCTACATATGTATTTTCATCAATACCATATGTTTCTAATTCAGTCATTGATGTTTGTTTGCCTGATACTGCAGCAGGAACTGGAGTTTGACCTATTCTACGTTCTCTAGTAGTTTCAGCAACATCTTGAGCTACTGTACTAGATTGTTCTACTGTAACAGGTGATGATAAATTAGGACCTGAACCAGCAGCTATTTTAGTTGTAGTTTCTTTTACAGTTTCATCATCAGTATCTGATGCTGCAGCAGCAAAATCTTCTCTAAATTTTTTAAATGGTTTTTTACCTTCTTTAATAGCTGTTAATGCTTCTACTTTTGCACGTCTTTGCTCTGCTGTTGCTGGTGTAAAACTATTTATAAATTGTTCAAATTTTGTAGCAGATAATGTACCTAATTGTCTACCAACAAAAGCCTCTGGTGACATACCTAATAGTTCAGCATCAATAACATCTGTTTCTAATTCACCTTTTTTAAAAGCTAAAAATATTTCTCCTAATATTGTACCTATACTTTTTTTTGCCATATTATCCTTCTGGGAAGTAGTCTAATACTTCCTGGTCATCTCTATATAACTTTAACAGAACTCCTGTCCATACACCCCAAAATTCTGGATAATCTTCAATTATACCATTAG
>Ga0255764_10002040_pt1 | contig 16650 bp, 20 predicted proteins | sample 071ome_30_FD_179964 | JGI IMG/M metagenome (GOLD analysis project Ga0255764, IMG submission 179964) | Coastal salt marsh microbial communities from the Groves Creek Marsh, Skidaway Island, Georgia - 071406AT metaG (version 2) | ecosystem: Environmental > Aquatic > Marine > Intertidal zone >... | reverse complement strand
CGCTGATGAAACTGATACTTTAAATAATGCATCTAGAATTGGTTTTAAATCTAAATTTAAGCTATCTGAGAATCTTAATTTTTTACTTCAAGTTGAAAATGAAATTGATCCTACAGATGGAAGGGCAGATGGCGACAAGGTATTTAAACAAAGAAATACTTTTGTAGGTATATCTGGAAATTTTGGTAAATTATTTATTGGAACACACGATACAGCTTTTAAAAAAGGACAGTTAAAAATTGATCTTTTTAATGACACTCAATCTGATATTAAAAATATTCTAAGAGGTGAGAATAGAATGCAAGATTTAATTGGCTATGAATCACCTGAGTTATTTAATGGAATAAAAGTTGTGCTCAATAATATAAAAACCTCTGATAAGAGTTATCAATCTTATTCAATAAACTACTCATCTGATTCATTAAAAGCTTCTTATAGTATTGATACTGGTTTAAAGGGTTATGATGGAAAAAGACTTAGTATTTCTTATTCAGCTAATAAAATTACTATAGGCGCAATATATCAAGATACTGAAAAAACCATTACTTCTAATAAAGAATCTGGTTTCGTTTACAGTGTTAAACAAAAAATATCGAACAAGGGTTCTTTATTATTTCAAGTTGCTGAGTCTGATATGAAAGTAATGGGTGGAAAACAGACAAGTTTTGGTTACAACCACCAAGTCAGAAAAGAACTTAAAGTATTCACCGCCTTATCTGTATTATCAAAAGATAATGCTAAAGATAAAGACTGGTTGACTGTTGGTTTTGAATATAAGTTTTAATTTAAATTTAATTTCTGAATAAATAAATTTATATCTTCTGCAAGCTGCAATGGTTTCTCCATTGCAGCGAAATGCCCTCCATCATAGTCATTCCATTGCACAACATTATAAATTTTTTCAGCCCATACTTTTGGAGGCAACATAATATCTCTTTTAAAAATAGCACCAGCCATAGGTTGTTTAATCGATTTAAAAGAGAAACCAAAATCTCCATTTTCCTTATAAAGTCTTGCTGATGAAGTTATTGATTCTGTAAACCAGTAGAGAGATATAATGCTCAAGACTTCATCATTAGAAATAACTAGATTATTATCATTACCATCAAACCACCCATAGAATTTTTCAGATATCCACGCAGCAAGACCGATAGGTGAGTCGTTAAGACCATACCCTATAGTTTGAGGTTTTGTTTTTTGAATTTCGTAGTAGCCATAACCTTGAGTTTTATATTTATTGAAGTTTTCAAGGAGCTTTAATTCTTTATCTGTTACCCCCTCCATTGGATTATCAGTATTGGGTGGAAATGCAATAACTAGATTTAAATGAATTCCAATACAATTTTCAGGAAATAGTTCTGCCATCCACTTGCTAACTGTCGCACCCCAATCGCCACCTTGTACGATATATTTTTTATACCCCAAAGCTATGATTAATTCATGTTGAATTTTTGCTATCTCTTCAGAATTCATTCCTAGGTTATGTGGTTTATCAGAAAAACCAAATCCTGGAAGAGAAGGGCATATAATATCAATAGGTCTATCAGACTTTTCTTGTATTAAAGGAATTACTTTAATAAATTCTTGAATACTTCCAGGCCATCCATGGGTCATTACAAGTGGTAATGCATTTTTATTGTTTGATTTAGCATGAAGGTAATGAATTTCTAGACCTGTTTTACTAGTAAATTTATAACTACCAATATCATTTAACACTTTTTCATGTGTTCTCCAATTAAAATCATTTATCCAATATTTAGATAAGTCTTTAAGAAAACTCATACTTGTTCCATGAGACCAGAATTCATTATTTATTTCATCTGGCCATCTTGTTAATTCGATTTTTTTATACAGATACTCAATTTGAGCGTCATCAATATTTATTTGAAATTCTTTAATCATTTTAGATATTTTAATTATAAGTTTTAAACTATAAGCTAACGCCTTTAATAAAGTAAAATATTATCTTTGATAAATTTTAATTAGACTATGTTCGAAAAAATAGAAATATATCTGAACGCTAATGCTGAATATGCATGGATATTTGTATTATTTTTTGCATTCTTAGAGTCATTTATTCTTTCAGGTCTAATAGTTTCAAGCGCGATACTTTTTTCAATTTGTATATTGGTATATAACACAGAGCTAATGCCTCTAACTACGATTGTTCCAGTAGCTGTTCTTGGAGCGCATCTTGGTGATATGTGTGGATTTATATTTGGTAAAACAATAGGTCCTCAAATAATGTCTACTAAAGTGGTATCTAAAAGAAAAAAAGTTATAACAAGAGCCCAAAAATTTTTAGATAGAACGGGTTCTTATACAGTAATAATGGGAAGGTTTATTCCAGCAATTAGACCGATTGTACCTTTCTTACTTGGTATATCAGATTTAAAGATTTTAAGGTTTTATATTGCAGATTTAATTGCTTGTATTTGCTGGGGATTGGCATTAGGCTTCTTAGTAACAGGTATAGGTTCTGTGTTAGGATAAATTTATGTTAAGTATTTTTATATTAGTTGTTAGCACCATAGCTTTACTGTATTTATTCATGCAGTTAGTTAAGGCAAAAAAACAAGGTCGTCTTCTTCAGACACTAAGAGATCTTTTAATAATAGTATTAGCAATATTAATGACAGCTGCTATTTTTTATATAGGTTTTAGATTTTTTAGAGCTTTTTAAGTTTTATGTCAAAGACTTTATTTGAAAAAATAATTAATCGAGAAATACCTGCTGATATTATTTATGAGGATAATCTTTCAATTGTAATAAAGGATATTCATCCTCAAGCTCCAACTCATTTATTAATCATTCCAAAAAAAGTTATTCCAAAACTATCAGATGCTGAAGCATGTGATCAGGAGGTTTTAGGACATCTTATGCTGGTTGCTGGCAAGGTTGCTAAACAACTAAATTTAGACAATACCTTCAGAGTTATTATTAATAATGGAGCAAAAGCAGGTCAAAGTGTTTTTCACCTGCATTTGCATTTATTATCTGGTAGAACCTTGAGTTGGCCGCCAGGCTAATAAAATATATAAGCTCCTAGGCCCAATAAGAACACTATAGATCCAATACCAAGAAGAAAATATCCTCCAAATTTTATAGTCTGACTATCACTCATGTCACACTCCTCCCAAAAAAATATAACAAAAATATCTATATTTACAAGGTTATTTATATTTAATGCATATAAAATAAAGCCTAATCAATTCTAATAATAATATTTTGAATAATTCAGAAAATAAGATTTTTACAAAGACAGTAAAATCATGGATAGCATATGATGCTGGTAATTCAGCCTTTGCCACAACTGTAGTAGCAGCTTTCTTCCCAATTTTTTATCTTCAATATTGGGCCTCTTCCATGACCGAATTAGAAGCTTCTGTTTATTATAGTTGGGCTCTTGTTATAAGTAATGTATCAATTCTTTTATCTGGTCCAGTAATAGGTGCTATTACGGATTTAAATCAATCTACAAAAAAATCATTAACAGTCTTAACACTCACATCAGTATTTTTTGTAGGACTTTTATATTTTCTTCAAGCAGGATCTTGGATGTTAGCTTTAACATTCTTTGTAATTGCAAATTATTGTTTTTGTGTAGCCCAAATTCCATACGATAAGATTCTTACTAAGATATCTACCCCAAATAATTTTTCAATTATTTCTAATCAAGGTTATGCATGGGGTTATTTTGGAGGAGGGCTTTTATTTATAGTTAATGCTTTTATGAGCATTAATCCATCGGCATTTGGTCTGGCATCTCAGGCTGAAGCTATTAGGGTTTCTTTTTTAATGGTTTCAGTTTGGTGGTTAATATTTTTAATCCCCTTATTATTGAATTTTAAAGAGACTAAAGAAGTTAACAAATCAAAAAATTCAATAATTCAATCAATAAAGAATATAGTTAGCACTTTCAAATCAGTATATAAATATAAGAATGCTTTTATTTTTTTGATTGCATTTTTTTTGTTTATTGATGGTGCGCATACTGTTATATATATGGCATCAACATTTGCTCTTAATCTTGGGCTAGAAACTAATGCAATAATACAAGCTTTAATATTAGTACAGATTGTTGCCTTTCCTGCTACTTTAATATGGGGATATGTAGCTGGAAGATTTGGCGATAAATTAGTCCTGTATATAACTATAATTTCTTATGTATGTATCATTATTTACAGTACAACTTTATCCAGTGCGCTAGAATTTTATTTATTAGCCGCATGGGTTGGCTGTGTGCAAGGTGGCATACAGGGAAGTTCTAGAGGTCTATTTGGAAAACTCTTACCTAAAGACAAGGCTGGAGAGTTTTATGGTTTGTATAACGTTATGGGAAGAGCTGGAGCAATATTAGGGCCTGCAATGGTTGGTGGCTTATTAACTATATACGGCAATGTTAGAATTGCCCTATTGCCAATAGCAATATTATTTATCTTAGGTGGGTTGCTTTTAACAAGAGTTAAAAATGAAATTACTTAGCAAAGAGTCAATTATTTTTTATAGTATTTTAGGGGGAATTACTGCTTTTATTCTAGCGCCATTCATAAGAAGTCTGATGGATTTCTCTACACCTATTGAAATTTTAATAACTACGTCAATAATTATTCCAATATATATAATTTCAAAAAAATTACTGCTTAAGTTTATTAATTAGAATAAGACTCAAGAGTTTCAAAAAGTAATTTGGGTTTATCTGTAATTATTCCATCAACGCCAATGTCTATGAGATTTTTAAAGGTAGTTTCATCGTTAATAGTCCACACACAAATCTTCAAACCTTTTTTATGAACAAACTTAACAAACCTTTTTGTAACAAGTTTTATTCCATATTGATATATAGGAATTTGAAGACAATGACCAGTAATTGATTTTCTATATAAACCAAAGCTTGATAAAAGCATTTTCAATACTTCATTTGGGCCCATAGATAAACATATGTCTGGATATTGCTTATAAACATTTTGCAATCTTTTGCTACTAAAACTTGCAATACAAACTCTGTTCATGGCGTTGTTTTTTTTGATAACCTCTAGGGTTGGTAACGCAACCTCATCAGTTTTTACATCAATTTGAAAATATAGATCTGGAAAAGTTTTAAGAACAGTATCTAGTTTTGGAATAGGGTGATTGTCAAATAGCCTTAATTTATCAATTTCAGATGAATCTAGAGAATTAAAGATAATATTTTTTCCTAGTAATCTTAAGAATGTATCATCATGAAAGATATATGGAATTCCATCTGAAGATAATTGAACGTCCGTTTCAATGAATTTACAACCAATGTTTTTTGAATAATGAAAGGATTCAATTGTATTTTCATAGGACTCTAATGAGCCACCTCTATGAGCTAAGACTGCAACTCCGGAATAATTAAGATATGATTTCATCTCAAAGTATTGTATACAATAATATAATATATAAGAACGTTATATTTTAATAACATATACCCGTGAAAAAGTTTGATTCAATTAGACCATACCAAGACCATGAGGTTGAAAGTGTTATTTATGATTTATGTAATGATAAAGATGTAATAAAGACTATTAAATCATTAAAAATAAATAGTGCTATTACAAAAATACCTTTCATAGAAAAATTTATATCTCTATATCTTAGATATAAAACTAAAGATATTAAATCAATAAGTGATTATCAAAAATTTTTTGAGACTATTGTTGTTAATGTTGTAAAAACTACTATTGATGATTTTAAGATTTCAGGTTTAGATAATTTGGACCCTAATAAAGGATATTTATTTATATCTAATCATAGAGATATAACATTAGATTCTGCATTATTAAATCTCAGTCTTCATCAGAATGGTTTTACTACAACTAAAAATGCAGTTGGTAACAATCTTATGAATGAGAAATGGGCTTCTGATCTAATGAGATTAAATAAAAGTTTTATTATTGATAGGAGTGAAAAGTCAAAAAAAGATATATATAAAAGTCTGCAGCTTGTATCTGAATTTATTTCAGAATCAATCTTAAAAAACAATGAGTCAATATGGATAGCGCAGAAACAGGGCAGATCAAAGGATGGAGTTGACTATACTGATCCTGCAGTTTTAAAGATGATTCATCTCTATTCAAGAAAAGAGGCATCAATTAAAGACTTCTTTAACAAGATTTCTGTTATACCGGTATCAGTATCTTATGAAAAAGACCCAAACGATATATTGAAAGCTAAAGAGCTGTATTTAACAGCTATTAACAGCGTTTATATAAAAGAACCCAGAGAAGATTTAATGAGTATTTCTGATGGAATAACAGGGAAGAAAGGTAATGTTAATATTAGTATTGGTAATGAAATGAGGTTTCATAGCGATAGTTACGACGATATAGCACATGAAATATCAAAAACAATTAAAGATTCATACTATATTCATCCTACTAATATAGCTTCTTGTATTATCCAAGGAATTAAATATCCAGAGCATAGCTTTTCTAATGAAGAGATTGATAGCGCAATGGAGTACTTAAATAAAAGGATGCATATCATTCAAGAAGACATGCATCCGTTTCTTTTAAGTCAATATAGTAATTCTGTTCTATAAACTATAGCCTTGTTCGTTATGCTCGCTCATATCCAGACCTATTTCTTCTTCTTCGTCAGAAGCCCTTACTTCAACAAAAAGATCTACTAATTTTAAGATTACATAAGTGACAATTGCTGTATAAAGAGATATTACTATCACACCTTGAAGCTGTATCATAAATTGGGCTATAGCGCCTTCTTCTGAAATTCCAGCAGCGCCAGATCCCAAGAATCCTTCTGGATTGCCAACAAATGAAAGCATTATTATTCCCAGGATTCCTCCAACCCCATGAACAGGGAAAACATCCAAAGAGTCATCAATTTTAAAATATGATTTTACAGCTTGTGTAGCATAAAAACATACAATACCAGCTAGAAATCCAATTAGTAATGCACCTGCTGGCCCAACAGTACCTGATGCAGGGGTAATTGTTGCTAGTCCTGCAACCATTCCAGTAGCAATCCCTATCATTGTTGCTTTACCTGATTTAATCCACTCAACTGCAACCCATGTTAAAGCTCCAGTAGCAGCACTAATATGAGTTACTAACATTGCCATACCAGCTGATCCATCTGCAGCAACAGCACTACCAGCATTAAAACCAAACCAACCAACCCAAAGCATTGAAGCTCCTATCATAACCATGGTTCTGTTATGCGGAGGCATTGGAGTAACCAAAAATCCTTTTCTTTTCCCAAGATAAATTGCAGCAACTAAAGCGCCAATACCACATGTTGCATGAACTACAAGTCCACCTGCAAAGTCTATAACACCAAGATTTCCAAGATAGCCGCCACCCCAAACCATATGACATGCTGGAAGATAAACAAAAGTAAACCATGCAACTGAAAATAAACACATTGCGCTAAATTTCATTCTTTCAGCAAAGGCTCCTACTACTAGCGCAGGAGTAATAATTGCAAAAGTCATTTGGAAAGTAATAAAAACACTTTCAGGAAGTGTTCCGGACAATGAATCACGACCAACCCCATTTAAAAAGAGGGCACTTAAATCACCAATAAAAAGTCCATCTCCTTTGAATGCTAGACTATATCCATAAACAACCCAGCAGACTGAAATCAAACAAGCAATTGAGAAACATTGCATCAATACTGACAGAACATTTTTTGACCTTACTAATCCGCCATAAAATAAAGCAAGACCTGGTAAAGTCATAAATAATACTAAAGCTGTAGAAGTTAATATCCAAGCTGTATCACCTGAATTAAGTTCATCTGCATGAACTAGTTGTGAAGCAAATATGAAGCCCACAAATAAAAAGAATTTATTCATTATATCTCCCTTAAAAATATATACATTTATTACATGCAATTTATATGCCATAAATTATTACTAAACACGATATTTTTTAATGCAAACCAATCAATAATTTAATTAAATGCATTTAATTTGTGCAATAAAAAAAGCCGCTACAGGGGTATAGCGGCTTTTATGTTTTTACAGGTTAGGTATATATAAGGGGGGAGATATCGATCCCTAACCTATAAACTTAAAATTCTGGATAAGCTTCAACTCCTATCTCAGAACTATCAAGACCAGCGTACTGTTCTTCATCAGTTGCTCTAATCGGGGTAACAATGTTGATTATAGAAATTACAATGTAACTTGCTACAAAAGTGAAACCTGCTATAGATACAACTCCTAAAGCTTGGTGAACAAATGAAGCATCAGATGTTAATGGAACAACCATTACACCTAAAATACCAACAATACCATGAGCCGATATAGCTCCAACTGGATCATCTATTTTTAATGTTTTATCAAAAAATAGAATTGAGAAATAAACTAAAGCACCACCAGCTGCACCTATAAGAACAGCTATACCAGCTGCAGGAGCACTTGGACCAGCAGTAATAGCTACTAAACCAGCTATTGCACCATTCATTGCCATTGTTACATCCATTTTTCCAGTTAAAAATAGGCTTAGAAGAATTGCAGCAACAACACCACCAGCAGCTGCCATATTAGTATTTAAAAATACTTGGCTAACAGCTATAGCTGAAGCTTCAGTGCTAACAATTAACTCAGATCCACCATTAAAACCAAACCAGCCTAACCATAGAATCCAAACACCTAATGCTGCCATTGGGATGTTTGATCCAGGCATTGGTAAAGATGTTCCATCTTCAGCATATTTGCCATTTCTAGGTCCTAGAACTAAAACAACAGCTAAAGCTGCAGCAGCTCCACATAAATGGACTGTTCCTGAACCAGCGTAGTCTGAATAACCCATTGAGCTTAAGAAACCTCCGCCCCAGTTCCAATAGCCTTGGATAGGGTAGATAAAACCTGTAAGCACAATAGCAAATAAGAAGAAAGGTACTAACTTCATTCTTCCAGCCACAGCACCTGAAACAATAGACATAGCTGTTGCGACAAATACTACTTGGAAAAAGAAATCAGCTTGTTGTGAATAATCCATTCCATAAGGAATACCAATTTCTTCGTTAGGTAAGCTTGTGGATAAACCTAATGAGGTTCCAATCGCTGGAATAACACCCTCAAGAACTGCTCCAGCTGGATACATTAATACGAATCCACATACTAAGTACATAATACAAGCTATTGAATATAGACCTATATTTTTTGTTACGATCTCTGATACATCTTTTTTCTGCACAAGTCCTGCTTCAAGCATGGTAAAACCAGCTGCCATAAACATGACTAGAGCACCTGCCATTACGGCATAAAATGTATCTAATGCAAATGCAATTTCCATCTTCTACTCCTTATATAGCCTCAGAACCAGTTTCACCGGTTCTAATTCTGACGACCTCGTCGACAGATGTTATAAATAGTTTTCCATCACCAATCTTTCCAGTTTGAGCTGTTGATATGATTGTTTCTTTAACCAAATCAGCCTTTTCATCTTCAACTAATATTTCAAGTTTTATTTTAGGTAATGTATCTACAGAATATTCAGATCCTCTGTACATTTCTGTATGTCCTTTTTGTCTTCCATAACCTTTAACTTCGGTTATGGTTAGACCTTCGATTCCAGCTGCCACTAAAGCCTCTCTCACTTCTTGGAGTTTGAAAGGCTTAATGATTGAAGTAATTAATTTCATTTTAAATAAGGGGAAACCTGAAATTAAAGACTTGCTGAAACTGAGAAAACTAGATAATCATCATCTGCACCACCTGCATCTGCTGAAAAATCTGTATAAGCTAAACCACAATCATATGATCCACATGTGAATCCATATGAAATAACAAGGTTGTCACCATAATCGTCATACTGACCATAAGCAAAACCCACAGCACCTAATGCATATGAAACTTCTGTATAGTCTGGAGCGCTATCTTGACCTAGTGCAAAAGTAAGACCTAAGTCACCATAAGATAAACCTAGAACAACTTCTTCAAAGTCTAAGTCAGTTGCTTTTGGATAATCAAATGCAACATATCCTAGATCTACACCAACTGAACCAATTTCAAAAGCGTATCCAAAATAGTAATCTAACTCACTACCTGCACCGTCACTGAAGTTTACGTTTGAACCCCAGATTCCTGCATAGAATCCACCTTCTGATTCATAATCAAAACCACCTGACATTGCTGGACCGTCAGTTTGTGTCATTCCTCTCCAGATATAATCTGTAGCAAAACTAACATTTGCACTAACTCCTGCAAAAGTTGGTAGAGATAAGAACCCTACTAGTAATAATAATTTTTTCATTTTTTTCTCCTTGGTATGAAAAATAATTTATATACACCTCTGTTAATGCAATTTATGTGCCAATTTAAAATTTTTTTTAATTTTTCTTTACAGGTATAATTTTTAATAAAATTATTTGGAGTTTGATATGGATCTAAAAAATAATGTTGCATTGGTTACAGGTGGAGCGTCTGGCTTGGGAAGGGCAACTGTTGAACATTTTGTTTCTAAAGGAGCAAAAGCAGCAATCATTGATATTAATGATGATAAAGCCAACGAAGTAATCAGCGTATTAGGCTCTGAAAATGTTGCTTATTTTAAAACAGATGTCATGAGTGAAGACTCCGTAAAGTTAGCCATTGCTGGAATTAAAGATAAATTTGGGAAGCTTAACTTTATTGTTAATTGTGCAGGCACTGGTTATGGTGCAAGAATTCTTGGGAAAAATGGTCCTCATCCATTAGATATATTTAAGTTTATTATTGATTTAAATTTAGTTGGAACCTTTAATGTAATGAGATTAGGAGCTGAACTTATAGATTTAAATGATCCAGATGAAAAAGGTGAAAAAGGGGTAGTTATTAATACAGCTTCAATTGCAGGATATGAAGGTCAAATTGGCCAATCAGCTTATGCTGCATCAAAAGCAGGTGTTATTGGTATGACTTTAACATCAGCGAGAGATCTAGCTAGACATGCTATAAGAGTTTGTACTATTGCTCCTGGTATATTTGATACACCTCTGATGAGTTTAGCTAAAGATGAAAACAAAGAAGCTTTATTAAAAACTACACAGTTCCCGCATAGATTTGGTGACCCTAAGGAATATGCTCAATTAGCTGAACATATTATTAATAATACCTACTTAAATGGTGAAACTATAAGGCTAGATTCTGCAATGAGAATGGAGGCTAAATAAGCTTATTGACCAGCAACCCAGTATGTCATTGCTATAACTGAAACAATAACTAAAAAAAGAATTACATTAGCATCTGACTTACTGTCTTCATTAGCTTCAGTTGATTCATAATATTTTTCATACTCATCTTTTTTCATTTTAATCTCCGTGTTTAATTACAACTCTTCCTATCTGTTTTCCATTCAATATCTTTGAAATTTCATCATTAACATCTCTAAGGCTTATTACTTTTGTAAATGCACTTAAATCCAATGACCATTCATTTGCAAATAAATTCCAAATTGATTTTTTAAATTCTATTTCTGATTCTGCAGAGTCTATTCCTATAAGGTTTATGCCGCGTAATATAAATGGAAAAATAGAAGATGTAAATTTAGCACCACCAACATTACCACAACATGATACAGATCCATGTGCATCAATCATCGATAGCATTTTTGATAAAGTTTCACCACCAACAGTATCAACTCCTGCTGAGAAAATTGCTCTATCAAGAGGTTTAGCAGGTGTACCTAGAAATTCTGTTCTATCAATGATTTTTGATGCACCCATATTTAATAATTTTTCTTCAGTTGGTTTTCCTGTAATAGCATGAACTTCATAACCTAATTTGTTTAACAAATTAACAGCAACTGATCCAACGCCACCTGTAGCACCTGACACCACAACCGGCATATCAATTATTTTACTTGAATCTAGAATCTTTTTTACGCATGCTCCAGCAGTAAGACCTGCAGTACCATATGACATAGATTGAAGTAATGACATATTATCCGGAAGAGGGACTACCCAATTAGAAGGAATCTGAACAAGTTCACCAAACCCACCAAAAACAGACATGCCGAGTTTGTAACCAGTGGCAATTACTAAATCTCCTTCACTAAAATTAGTTGAAGTAGATTCAAGTATCTCTCCAGCAACATCTATACCAGGTATAAATGGATATGAGGATACAACACCTTTAGCACCTGAAGATGCTAATGCATCTTTGTAATTTAGTGATGAGTAATTAACCTTTATAATCACATTGCCATCAGCAATTGGTGGCATCTCAACTTCTTGTATTGTTCCTGAAAACGTGTCGCCTTTTTCTTCTACCAGATAACCTTTGTATTTCATTTTTACTCAGACAAAAATTTTTCAGCATCTAGAGCCGCCATACATCCAAAACCTGCCGATGTAACAGCTTGCCTATATACTTGGTCAGATACATCACCAGCTGCAAATACTCCATCAACTGATGTTGATGTAACCATACCTGAAGTACCAGATTTAATTTTGATATAGCCATTATCCATATCTAATTGACCTTTAAAAATATCAGTATTAGGTTTATGTCCAATAGCAATAAAGACACCCATAACAGAAAGTTCCTTATCTTGCCCATCACTTTCTAGCAATACACCATTGACACCCATTTGATCACCAAGAACTTCTTTAAGCTGAGTATTCCATAAAATTTCTATATTTCCTTTTTCTTCCTCTTTAAAAAGTCTTTCTTGAAGAATTTTTTCTGCCCTTAATTCATCTCTTCTATGAACAAGATAAACTTTTGAACAAATCCTAGAAAGATATAAAGCTTCTTCTACTGCTGTATTACCGCCACCAACTACAATTACTTCTTGGTCTTTATAAAAAAACCCATCACAAGTAGCACATGCAGAGACACCTTTCCCTAAAAACTCTTGCTCTGAAGGTAATCCCAGGTACATTGCACTCGCACCAGTTGATATTATTAATGAATCACATGTGTATGAATTCACACCTTTTAATTTAAAAGGTCTTGAAGATAAATCAACTTCATCAATATGATCATTTATAACTTCTACACCAAATTGTTGTGCGTGTTTTTTCATTCTTTCCATTAATTCAGGACCTTGCAGACCATCACTATCACCGGGCCAGTTTTCAACATCTGTTGTTGTGGTTAATTGACCACCTTCCTGTGAACCAGCAATTATTATTGGACTTAAACTTGCTCTAGCTGCATAAATACTTGCAGAATATCCAGCTGGACCTGAACCTAATATGATTAATTTGTTATGATTATTGGACATGATGAAGATTATAATTGAATATAAACAATTTTGATTGATTAAACATATAATTTATACATAAAGACGAGACAAATACCGTGTTTTCCAACTACGTTAAAAATACATTAGTAAATTTTTTTAGCTTTTTTTTAATCGCTTTTTCTTTATATATATTTATAGCTCTTGTTTCATATGATACTTCTGATCCTGGTTTCTTCAACAAAACATCATCAACAGTTATCAATAATTTAGGTGGTCCACTTGGAGCAAATATATCCGATTTTCTCTTTACTATCTTCGGTCAAGGATCTTTTGTCATATTGCTAATAGGAATTGTGTGGGCATTACAAACAATATTCTATAAAGATCCCTTTGGCTCAAAAACAAAATCCGTAGTTAGATTTGTCAGCTCATTTATATTATTAATAGCATTTTGTTCAATAATCGAATACTACTTTGATTTAAATAGTGGAGGGTTTTTAGGAAAAATTGTTTTTGTTAATTTATCTAATAATCTAGGTTCTATAGGTGCATTGATATTTTTAATATTATTCTTAATTCCAGCATCTTCCTTATCATTTAATTTTTCATGGTTAAAAACAATAGATATGCTTGGAAGAATTGTAATAAATTCTCTCAATTATTTATTTGATTTTATAAAGAAGACTTACTCAAATTTAGTATTAAAAATATCAAATTCCTATAAAAGATATAAAGATATTAGGGATGTAAAAAAAGCTGAAAAAGAAGAAACTAAAATACTAAAATCAAAAATCGTTTCAAAAGATAAAAAATCAACAATTAAAGAAGAGTCCAATAAAACTTCAACAATACCTCAGCAACCAGATTTACCAAATACTTCTGAACCTGTTATTAAAGAAGTCGAATCAAAAGAACCAATTCAAGAACTTCAAAATGAAAAAGCTGTAATGCCTAGTACAGCTTTATTAGACAGAGCTCTAGATGATGGCTCATCTCTTACAGAAGAAGAACTGAGTCAAATAGCTGCTTTATTAGAAACTAAATTAGAAGAATTTGGTATTGAGGCTACTGTAGAATCTGTTTTACCAGGCCCAGTTGTTACAAGATTTGAAATTCAACCAGCTCCAGGCACTAAAGCTAGCAAAATAACTAATATAGCTCAAGATATTGCTCGTTCTTTATCAGTTAGCAGTGTCAGGGTTGTTGAGGTAATTGAAGGTAAATCTTATGTTGGAATCGAAATTCCAAACACAAATAGAAAGATGGTTAGATTGACTGAAATATTATCTTCACAGACCTTTAAGAAATCATCATCAAATTTAACATTAGCACTGGGGCACGATATCTCAGGTAATCCGGTGGTAGTAGATTTAGCAAAAATGCCACATTTACTTGTAGCGGGAACAACAGGTTCTGGAAAATCTGTTGGAGTAAATGCAATGTTATTAAGTTTATTGTTTAAATCTGATCCCAAAGATGTAAGGCTTATTCTTATTGATCCGAAGATGCTTGAATTATCTGTATATGATGGAATACCTCATTTATTAACACCAGTTATAACTGACATGACTGATGCTTCAAATGGATTGCGATGGTGTGTTGTAGAAATGGATAGACGTTATAAATTGATGTCTTTAATGGGAGTAAGAAACTTAGCTGGTTTTAATAAGAAAGTTGAAGAAGCTGCGGCTAATGGAAAACAGTTACTAAACCCACTTCATCCTGATGAGGAAGAATATCTTGAGGTCCTTCCATCAATTGTTGTTGTAGTTGACGAATTTGCTGACATGATGATGTTAGTTGGTAAAAAAGTTGAACATTTAATTGCAAGAATTGCTCAAAAAGCTAGGGCTGCAGGAATTCATTTAATTCTAGCAACACAAAGACCTTCAGTAGATGTTATAACGGGATTAATTAAAGCTAATATACCGACAAGAATAGGCTTTCAAGTGTCAACCAAAATAGACTCAAGGACGATATTAGATCAAGGTGGGGCAGAGCAACTCCTTGGATATGGTGACATGCTTTATTTGCCCCCAGGTGTTGGAGTGCCAATAAGGGTGCACGGAGCATTTGTTGGAGACGACGAAGTGCATAGAGTTGTGAATGATTGGAAATCTAGAGCAGAGCCAGAATATATTGATGATATTGTTTCCTCTCAACAGGAAACAGGTCCAATTCCTGGCTGGTCTGCTTCCGAATCATCATCTTCAGAAGATGCAGATGATTTGTATGATGAAGCCGTTAATTTTGTTATTGAATCAAGAAGGGCATCTATTTCAGCTGTTCAAAGAAAATTAAGAATTGGTTACAACAGAGCTGCAAGATTAATTGAAACTATGGAAGAGGCTGGACTGGTATCAGAGATGAGTAGCAATGGATCAAGAGAAGTATTAGTACCAAAAAGAGATTAGTTTGTACAAATTAATATTAATTTTATTGTTATCTATAAATATATCCTCAAACGATATTGTTTTATCTTTTAATCAATTGATTAACAATAATCTAAGTTTTATCCAAACAACTGATACTGGTGCAGAAGAAGTTGAATCAATAGGCCAAATATATAAAAAAGAAGATGTTATTGAAATTATCATAGACCTTCCAAATAGAGAAAAGTATACAATTCGTGATTCTTTAATAGAGATTTATGACTATGAGTTTGACCAGACTCAGATTATTGAAATCAACGATGATAATTCTTTTTTAATAGATTTTTTAAATAACAAATTTGATTTTGATGATATTCAACTTCTTGATAAAAATTCCTTTATTGTTTTTAAAAATAATAAAGAATTTACTATAAGCATTATTTCAGAAAGCACTTTTTCAATTATTTACAAAGATAATATGGATTATAAAAATTCAATTCTTTTTACAACATTATGAATATTTTACTAATTGGTATTGGTGGTTCATTTGGTGCGATGCTGAGGTATTTACTAAATGAAATGATAAATAAATATATTCACACAACTTTGCCTATAGGTATTCTTATTGTGAATGTTGTGGGTTGTTTTTTAATAGGATTAGTTTTAGGAAATACATTGATTTCAAAAGATCATTCTTATTATTTTTTTGTTATTGGCTTTTTAGGATCTTTTACAACCATGTCAGCTTTTAGCTATCAAGTTGTAGAGTTATTTAATTCCAATATTTTATTTGCATGTTCATATATAATACTGATGATATTGATGACTATTTTAGCAACCTATATTGGAATAAATTTTTCTAAGTAAACATGATTGATTTAAAAAATCTCAGAGAAAATATTAATGCTGTCTGTGATTCACTGCAGAGAAGAGGGTATGAATTAGACGTAAATAAATTTAAAACTCTTGACGCTAATAGAAAGGAGTTGCAAGTGAATGTTGAAAATCTTCAGTCTTCACGAAAAAAATTATCTGAAGAGTTCGGAAAACTTAAAGCTTCTGGATCAGACACCAGTTTATTAAAAGAAGAAATTGATAATATAAATTCAGACTT
>Ga0255764_10002029_pt1 | contig 16699 bp, 15 predicted proteins | sample 071ome_30_FD_179964 | JGI IMG/M metagenome (GOLD analysis project Ga0255764, IMG submission 179964) | Coastal salt marsh microbial communities from the Groves Creek Marsh, Skidaway Island, Georgia - 071406AT metaG (version 2) | ecosystem: Environmental > Aquatic > Marine > Intertidal zone >... | reverse complement strand
TTTTAATCTTGCTAAACCTAATGTATTTATTGTTCCTATGCTCCCAGCTTTTAAAGTATTAATAGGATTTTCCTGATATGCAACTGGTGAAGCAGCGCTTGCAAAATGTAAAATAAAATCTAATGATTCATTAATTTCAATAAAATCTTGCACATCTGAATTAATAAAACTTACATTATCTTTTTCAATTAGATTTTCAACATTTTTAATTGAACCAGTAAGAAGATTGTCTAATAAAATTAAATTATTGCCTTCCATTGATAGCTTCTCAGCTAAATGCGAGCAAACAAATCCTGCTCCTCCAGTAATTAATATATTCATCTAATTATTTCCATGGATAATAAATACTACAATTATTTTTGTTGGCAAAATCAATAACATAACTTTCTAAATGATTACTAATCGGAAACATGATGGATATTAAGGAATTACTATGATCAGAATTTAATTCATCTATTATATTTAATTCTTCTGAACTAACTAATTTATCAAATATGAAAATTGAATTATTTAATTTAAGTTTATTGTAAATTTCAATCGTTGGTGAATTTCTTATATCATCTGTATCTTCTTTGAAGGATGCCCCGACAAGAATAATTTTATCCAAATTATTTTCAGATTTTAGTTCTAAAATTTGATTTATTGTCCAATCTTGATGAAGAGAATTTGAGTGAATAATGTTAGAAATTAATGGAAGGACTACTAAACTTTCGTCATAAAAATTATTTACCTCAACTAAGTCTTTTGGGAAACATGAGCCTCCCCAGGAAGGTGAAGGTCTAAAATAATGTTGGCCAATACGTTTATCTAATCCGACACCTTTTAATACATCTTCAAGATTTGCATTAGTATATTTAATTAATCTAGTTGCTTCATTAGCAAAAGTTAACCTAAGTGGTAAATATGTATTGGATAAATATTTAATTAATTGGGAACTTACAGGATCAGTTACTATAATTTCAACATCAAAACTTTCATACAATTTTTTTAATTTTTCAATTCTCGTTACATCATTTCCACCAATGACAATCCTGTCCGGATTGAAGAAGTCAAATACTGCACTGCCTTCTCTTAAAAACTCAGGGTTAAATGTTAATTGTTCTTTGTTGTAACCAACATTGTTACATACATTTTCAATTTCATATGGTGGGATTGTTGACTTAATAGTAACTACTAAATTAGAGTTATCTATTTTTTTAATTTCAGCTATAGCTGATTCAAGAAATCTAGTATCAACTGAATTAGTGTCCAAATTATTAGGTGTTTGAACACATATAAACACAATATCTATATTTTTCCAATCAACAAAATTGTATTCACTATAAAAATTCATTCTTTGAAAATTATCCTCATTGAAAAATAAATCTTCTAATCCGGGCTCAAAGAAAGGTAATTGTTTAGCTTTAAGTTTTTCAATTTTACTATTATCTAAATCAATAAAATGTACCTTATTACCAAGTTGGCTGAAACCAACTCCAGTAACTAGGCCGACATAGCCAGTTCCAATCACTACAATGTCCATTATTTATTCATGTTAACAATTTTTGTATTTAAAATAATTCTAGATGATAAATTATATTGCCCATTGGGATTGGATACTTGTACGCTCTAGAACTTCAGTTGTTAAAAACATAAAAACATTTCAATTTAGAGCTATATGTCCGAACATTAATCCAGTTATACAAAATAGTTTTGATGACACAATAAATTGGAAAATTGATAGGACAAAATTAATAGATATTTCAGGAATTATAAATTTAAGAAGAATTTTAAAATCATTAGAAAATAACGAAAAATTTCATGTTTTTACTCTTAAAAGTGGCATATTATTTATCATTGCAAATTCATTTCTAAATAAGAACTTTAGAAGCACATTATCTATAACCGGATTAGGTTTTATCTTTAATAAAAGTGTTAAAAGTAGACTAATAAGATTTTTTTTAAAACCATATCTAACTTACTTTATAAATAAAACTTTTGAAAATATAATTTATCAAAATGAAAAAGATTTAAAGACATTTAATAAATTCTGTAATTACAAATCAAAAACTTTTATAGTTGAGAGTTCAGGTATCGACCATAACTTATTTGAAATAAAAAAATCCTTTAACTCTCCATTAAAAGTAATTCTTGTTGGAAGATTATTGAAAGATAAAGGGGTTTTTGACTATATTCAACTAATTGAAAAATATAGTAAAAGTAATATAAGTTTCTTTCTTGCTGGTGAACTAGATGTTGGAAATCCAAGTTCGTTAACAGATAAAGAATTGGATGAAATAAAAAATAATCCAAAATTGAAATATTTAGGACCTATTGATCCTGAAAAAGATTTACATAATTACGATATCTTAATATCATTATCAAAATCTGAAGGCTTTTCACGTATTTTACTTGAAGCAGTATATGTAGGCTTATTTGTTATGGCAATTTCAAATTCTGGTACAATTTATATCAATCAATTTTCGAATTCATATTTATCTGACAATTGGATAGATATGAGTGAAGAACTAAAAAACCTCTCAAATTCTAAACTAAAAATTGATCTTTCAAATAGAGAATTTGTATTAAAAAATTATTCATCAGAAAAAGTTGCAAAAGATTTTGAAAATATTTATATAATTTCTAATTATGATGAATGATTTTCAATTAAATATCTATGTAGCTGCTTTAGGTTCCTTCATATTTTCTTACTTTTTAAATAAATTAAGTATTAAATTTAGCAAAAATTTATTTTTTTCTAAAAATAAAGATGAAATTAGACTTTCTCATAAAAATATTCCGCCAGTTGGAGGTGTTGCAATTTCATTTGTATTTTTAATCTTTGTAAGATTACTAGGCAAAGTTGATGATGAATTTCTTTATGTTGCATTTTTTGCAGTCTTGATTTCAGTAATGGGTGTATTAGATGATTTTTTTAATTTAAATTGGAAATTAAAACTAATTTTTCAAATTGTTTTTGTTTTTTTCCCAATTTACCATCTTCAAGTTTTTTTTAATATTGAAAATGTAATAAATTTAAATCTAAACAATAATCTAAATATTATATTTTCAATTTTTTGGATTGTATTAATTATAAATTCCATAAATTTTATAGACAATATGGACGGTTTAGCAGTAGTAATTTCAACAAGTATTGGATTACAAATATTAATCTTTAGCAGATTAACAATGCAATATAAGATTACTGATATTTCAATTTTATTAATTTTTTCAGTTCTTGGTTTTTTTATTTTTAACTTTCCACCAGCTAAAATTTATCTAGGTGATTCAGGAAGTTTATTCATTGGTTTTTGTTTAGGTTTTTTAAGCATTTTTTTTATTTGGAATCAATCTGAGTTAAATATTATTTCATTTGCGTTAAATCCGATTTTCTTATTTTTCACTATCCCACTGTTAGATTTTGCGATTGTTTTAGAACATAGATTGTCTAATGGTAAATCTCCGTTCAAAGGCGGTACAGATCACATTTCACATAGGTTAATTAATTTAGGATATTCACAAACAAAAGTACTAATAATTTTTTTCATTTATAGTATTTTTTGTTTTTTAATTATCTATTTAAATTATTATCTATCAAATGTTTGGCAAATAGTTGCAGTTTCAGTTTATTTAATACAAATAGTATTTTTCTTTAGATATTTAAGAAAATTAGAACCATTACAAAATTTTTGACTCAAGTTCAATAATCCTTTCAGGTGTTCCTGCATCAATCCACCAATCTTCAATAGAGAAATTTTTACAATTTTTATTTCTAATGTAAATATTTATTAAATCAGTAATTTCATATTCTCCTCTTTGTGAAGGCTTTAAAGTTTCAATCTTATCAAGTGCTGAATAATCAAAAATATAGAAACCAACAACTGCCTTGCTGCTTATTGGGTTAATAGGTTTTTCTTCAATATTAACAACTTCGTTTTTATTATTGATTTCGGCAATGCCAAATTCTGATGGATTATCTACTTCTTTTGTAAAAATGTATGAAAACTCAGAAGAATTTATTTCAGAAAAATTTACAAATTTTAATGGATTACTACCAAAAAAATTATCACCCAACACACATACTAAAATATCATTTTTTTTAATAAAATTTTTAGATTGATAAAAAGCGTGTGATATACCTTTAGGTTCTTCTTGTATAACATACTCTAGTTTGCAATTATTAGTAAGAATTTGAGTGGATTTTCTAATCTCTTTATCAAAAATGGGATTTGTAATAATAATAAATTCATCTAAACCATAATTAAGCAATCTTTCTATTTGTAAGTTAATCATTGGAGTACCATTGACCTCAAGTAAAACTTTTGTTAGATCATTATCTCTAAAGCCTTGCAGACGCTTACCAAGACCACCTGCTGCAATCAATGTTTTAATTTTGTTCACAATACTAAAGTATATCGTTATAATAGCCTTTGATTTATGAACAATGTAAATAAAAGATACATTTTTTTATTTTCCTCATTAATATTTTTTGCAGGATTAGTTTATTTTTTATTCATTCCTTCTTTCGAAACACAAGAATTTGATAAAAATATAGTTCAAGAGATTGCAGATGGGGTTACTACTACTACATTATTAAACTCAACGAACAGTGAGCAAAACGATCAAATTGAGAACACAGAAATATTTGAAAATATAACTGAAGAAGAATTGTCTGAAATTGAACAACTGCTTATTAATAATTCTTTAAATACAAAATCAGGTATAGAAGCTTATTTACTTATAGGATCAGATGAAAGGAATGAAAATTCATCTGCATCTAGAGGATTTGTTGAGGGTTCAAGATCTGATGTTATATTATTAGGAATAGTTAATTTAGAAAAAAACCAGAATTTCCTAATTTCAATACCAAGAGACACTCTAATTATTAATTCTTGCACAAAAAAAATAGAGAGAATAAATGCTTCTTTTCAAAATAATGAATGTGGAAACAAAGCTGAAAATCTTGCTGCAGCTATCTATAATTTAACAGGAGTTGAAGTTGTAAATTTTGCTAGTTTCAATTTTGAAGGTTTTGAAAAAATAATTGACGGCTTCTCTGGAGTGGAAATCTGCGTTGACAAAACACAAAGAGAAGGTTATTCATTTGAATTACAAAAAGGTTGTCAAATTGTATCTGGCTCTACTGCATTAAATTGGGTGGTTTCTAGGCATACTGAAGTATTAGTCGGTGAAAAAATCGTAGATTCTAATGGTGAAGATATTTCTACATGGGAACTTATGCCAGGTGTTAGTGATCTCACAAGAGTACAAAGACAACAATATGTAACAACTCAACTATTAAAAGAAGTTAAAAATTTTCAAAGTATAAATGAATTATTTAAGTTTATACAAGCATTAGAAGACACATTTGTAATAGATGAAACTTTATCTTTAAACAAAGCAGTAAATTTATTATGGGATTTAAGAAACATAGATATCAACTCAATAAAAAAATTAACTTTACCTACAAAACCTTATGTGCTTGACGATGGTAGACAAGTTTTAATTTTGAGTAAAGGTTTTGATGAATTTGCAAAAGAATATTCTATTGGAGATTAGTTTTTTTAGCTGCTAATAATCCAACTGATAACCAAAAAATTATTGATGCATCAGGTGAATAAATTAGATCATTTGTTAAATTTTGCACTAAAAACATAATAAGAATTGTTGTTGGCAGATGATACAATTTATTTTTAAAAATATTTTGCTTAATATTAATAAATAAAAATATCAATAATGCAATTGTTGCGAACAACCCATATTCAACAGAAAATGTTACAAACCCGTTATGGGCGGTAGTAATTTGATTTAAATTATAATTATTATCAATAATCATAGATTGTGAATCTAATTGTCCATCTTTAGAAATTAAGATACCACTTCTATAGCTTCTATCTCCTAAAATTTCACTGTAAACTCCTTGGTCGTCTGCCCAAGTAAAGAACATCCTGCTGTCCTGAATAAACCACTGCCAAGAATGTTTTGAATTATCCAATAAACTAGATTGCGAAGCTAAAACTTGTTTATTTACAGGAATCTCATCTAAATTTAAATATAAAATTATCTGAAAATCTTTTTTTGACAAGTCATATTTTTCTATAGTTGATATCCAATATTTATTTGGATTGTAGGCTTTAATTCCTTCTTCTAAAAAAGTTATATTGTTAATGTATTCATTTAATGTATTTGGAAATAATACTTTAAATTCTTTACTTAAATTATTTCTATTAAAAGTAATCTTGTCATTGAAATTATCTGATTTAATTTCGACACTGTTAATTACAGCACCTAAAAAACTGTCTCCAAAAGATTGTCCATCAGCCCAACCTCCAATTTCAATAATTGAATTTGAACTTACTAAATCAACTTTGTATCCAGGAGTATATTCCTCACCTATTTGTTTCCATTCATTATTATCGGACATAATATAAAATGTAACTTTAGATCTAGGTAAAAATTTATCAATGTAATCAAAATTAAGCATCAATTTTCCTTTATTTGAAGAACTGTTGCAATCTATACATTTATTTTCTAGATTTTCTATATCAATAATATTTTCAATATTTAATTTTTCAAAAAAATAGCTTAACTCACCATAATTTAATTCTCTTTTTGGACATGCATATTTGTCTGTTTCTTCGCAGGGTACATTAATTTTTGCGTCACTCAATTTATTAAAATATCCTTGATCCTTTATTGATAAATCTGGATAGTTTACTTCATTGCTTGTAGGAATATTTATTAATAATATATTTGAGGCGAGACAATTAAGTTGATTTCGATTAGCAATTGTGTTGTTTGATACATTACATATATTGATAATTTCAGAAATATTTGTTGATTCTTCTGAAATTAATACAAAAAAATCTAATAGAGTTTGAAAAGGTACTTTATTATTTTTGCAAATAACATAGCTTGAATCGCATTTAATCAGATTAAATTTATTTAATAATTTATAACCATTTAAAGAGTCTTTGTAAATAAAGCTTCCGTTATTTTCGAAACCAACTGGAGCAATATCTGAAGAAATTTTACTAATATCTACTCCATATACTTTTTCTAATTCATCTAAATTTAAATATTTAAAGCTATCTTTATAAACTTCATAAATGTATTCACCACCACCAGTACCACTGAAAAAATTTATATTTTCAATTCCTGTTTTTAACAAAACTTGTCTGTCATTATCTCTTAAAATTATTTCTGAATATTGATATGAAAAATAACTTATAAAAAGTGAAAAAATAAATAGAGTTGTTAATGAAATTTTAAAATTAATTAACTTTAATAAAAAAAGCAATACAAGCAATCCAATAAAAAATGCTAATATACTACCTCTTGATTTCGAAAAAATTAAAGTTGTAAAACTAACAATAAAAAAAATTATGTTTGAAATATTTTTTTCTTTAGTTAACAATTCATAAATAAAAACTATTGAACATACAGCAGCAATAAAACCAAATACATTAGGGCCGCTACCTTGAAAACCGCCTAACCTTCCTGAAGAAAATAAATTGCTTGTATTTGTATAACTGGGAATCCAACCATTTATACTTCCATCAAAGTTATATTTAACGAATATATTTATAAAATTTACTAAAGTTACAATTGCTAATGGTTTATAAAAATTAATTAAATTAGATTTATTGCTTTCAAAAAAATTTTTAATTAAAAAACAAAACAATAGAAAATAAATAAATCTTATGTTTGTTTTATTAAAATAATCACCTTTTCCAATGAAAATAATTATGTAAACAGAAAAAAGAAAAATAAATGTTATCCATGATAAATATGAAAATTTTTTTTTAATTTCTAAAGTTATAAATTTATAAGACAAATATATAAATATTAAAATTAAAGGAGCATCTTCCAAATTAATACCAAAAAATGAAAATCCAGAATTTGGAAGAATGAGATAACTTATTGCTACTAATGTTCCTAGAACTTTTTCACTTTGAATTTTCTTAAGATTCATATTTGTGGGCCCGGCAGGACTCGAACCTGCGACCGACGGATTATGAGTCCGTTGCTCTAACCAACTGAGCTACAGGCCCTAAAATTAAGATATTATTGATTGAACTTTTAATGCAATACTCATATCTCCAGAAACTTTAAGCTTTCCAGTCATAAAAGCTGCTTGTGGACTTGAAGATCCATCCATAATCGCTTGCATTGTATCTGTATCAGTGGTAACTGTACAAGTAGCTTCATTGTCATCTGATGTAATTTCACCACTAACACCATCAATAAACACAATATTTTCGCCAGCGATAAACTTAACAGAACCTCCAAGAACACTTAAGTCTTTACCTTCTGCTCTTTCTTTTACTATTGCAAGATAATCCATAATCCCTCCATTCAACATAATTATAGTTAATAATTATAAGTAAAGCTCCGAGGGTGGGACTTGAACCCACAACCAACGGATTAACAGTCCGCTGCTCTGCCAATTGAGCTACCTCGGATAGCAAATTAATAATACTATGTCTCAAATAGTATTCAGATATATTTCTTTTTTCTTTTTAATATCTTCAATTTTTTGGATAATTGAAAAATCTTTTTCTGTTGAATTTTCAAATTCATATATTAAATCACGAATCTTTAACTCAGCATAATGTAAATATAGCCTAGCTATAGATTCTTTTAATTGATCATCAGAATATGAAACATTCAATATACTATTTTTGAACTCTTTACTTTTTTTCATAGAATTAACTTCATCTGAAAATGAATCGTTAATTAAAATTAATTCATTTAGTTCATCAGAAATGCCATCTTTTTGCTTTATTATCTCTGAAAATATAATTTCTTTAAAAGTTTCAATTGCTACATTTTTGTTATTATTTATTGAACTTGTTTCTGAAGAAAGTGTAAAACTAATTTCATTTTTTAATATATCTTTTTGAGTGTTTAGCTTTAAAGATAAATAATCCAAAGCAACATCAATTTCTAGCGGGCTTAAACTAGTAGACAATATTTTAAAATAATTAAATATTGATACTTTATCAGAATCATTTTGCATTTTAATATCAAGCAAATGTTCAACTATATTTTTATTTTCCTTAATTAAAGAAGAAAGGTTCGTGTTTTTTGCTTCATAAAAATCAGATATATCTTTATAAGGATTAGGCAAATTTAAACAATGTATTTCAATTTGTGTTGAAACTTGACTTTTTAATTCTAAAAATTTTTCAGTTGCTTTTAAACCTGCATCATCGTTATCAAAACATAAAAGAAATTTTTTAGTATATCGAGTTAAAATATTCAGCTGATTTATTGTAAATGCTGTTCCTGATGCGGACACTACATTACTGTAGCCTAATTGATTTAATGCTAAGACATCAAAATATCCTTCGACAATAAAAACATAACTTTTTTCTTTTATAGATTTTAAAAAGTTTTGACTAAAAAATAAGCTTTTATTTTTTTTGTATAATATTGATTCCGAAGAATTTAAATATTTTGGACCAAAGTCGTCAAGTGATCTCCCTCCAAAAGCAATAACTTCGTTTTTGAAGTTAAGAATTGGAAACATAATTCTATTTTTAAAAAGAAAATTATTATTTGAACTTTTAAAACCTAGTTTAGATAAATCTTGTTCAGAAATATTTTTACTATTTAAATATTTATTAAGTGAAGCTAAATCACTATCAATATATCCGATAGAATATTGGATAACTTCCGCTTCACCGTATCCTCTATCTTTTAAATAACTCCTAGAATGTACTCCTTTTTCAGATTGAATTTTACTTAAAAAATATTCATTTAGATATTTCATTTTTTCAATATAAGAACTAGTGTCTACTTCATATTGATTTGATATATAACTAAGTTTGAAATTATATTTTTCCGCTACAAACTCCACAGCTTCTTGAAATTCAAAATTATTAATCAACTGTACGTAATGAAAAATATCACCTCCTTCTTTACACCCGAAACAGTGAAACAAGTTTTCGGAATCAGTAAAACTCATACTTGCAGTTTTTTCACCATGGAATGGACAAAGAGCCATCCCTTTTAAGCCTCTTAATTTTCCTGTAGTAGTCGATAGTACAAAATCACTAATTTTTGAACTTTTTCTAAGATCTTCAATCGAATTTTTTGAAATTGACATTAATCTTTATCAAAAAAATTTAATAATTGATCAATAGACACTCGATGTTGCACCATAGTATCTCTATCTCTAATTGTTACTTTATTATCTTCAAGAGAGTCAAAATCAACTGTTATACAATATGGTGTTCCGATTTCATCTTGCCTTCTGTATCTTTTTCCAATTGATTGAGTAATATCAATTTCAGTGCGATACTTGGCTAAAAGTATATTATTAATTTCGTTTGCAAGTTTGATTAAATCTTCTTTTTTACTAAGTGGTAGAATACCTATCTGGACTGGAGCTATATTGAAACTAAATGAAAAGAAATTTCTAGTTTCATTATTTACACTATCTTCCTTGTAAGAAGCACAAAGTAAAGCAAATACAGTTCTAGTCAAACCTGCTGCTGGTTCAATGACATTAGGCACTATTTTTAAATTTGCTTCTGCATCAAAATAGCTTAAATCTTTACCACTTGCATTTTGATGTGCTTCAATATCATACATACCTCTATCTGCAATACCTTCAAGTTCACCCCATCCCCAAGGATATAAAAACTCTATATCTACAGTTTTATTTGCATAATGGGCTAATTCAGATTGATTGTGTTCTCTAAACCTTAAATAGTCTTTTGAAATACCGAGGTTCAAATACCACTCCATTCTTGCTTCCTTCCAAAATTCGAACCATTTTGAAGAATCTTCTGATTTACAAAAAAATTCTATTTCCATTTGTTCAAACTCACGAGTTCGAAAAATAAATTGACCAGGAGTTATTTCATTCCTAAAAGATTTTCCAATATTTGCAATTCCAAAAGGAAGCTTAGCTCTCATAGTTCTTTGAACATTTTCAAAATTTATAAAAATACCTTGTGCTGTTTCGGGTCTTAAATAAACTTTGGAATCTTCATTTTCTGTTGGTCCAATATTTGTTGAGAACATTAAATTGAAATTCTTTGGTTCTGTAAATTCTGGCTCTGCACATTCACAACTTAATTCATCTAACTTATCACTTCTTAACCTCGTATTGCAATTCTTACACTCAACAAGTGGGTCAGAAAACTCAGTTAAATGTCCTGAAGCTTTCCATACATTAGTACTTTGAATTATTGAAGTGTCAACGGGGAAAATATTTACATCTGAATTAATTCTCAAACTTTTCCACCAATCTTCTGAAATATTTTTTTTCAGAATTGAACCTAATGGTCCATAGTCATAAGAGCTTCGAAGCCCTCCATAAATTGAAGAAGAATTAAACACAAACCCTCTCGATTGAGAGACTTTTACAATTTTTTCAAAAAGTTCTCTATTTATTTCCACCATAAGTTCTTTTCCTACTTTTAAATTCTAATAGTACTTTATCTAAAATCTTCTCATCAACGTCTGGCCATAAATCATCAATAAAAATTAGCTCTGAATAGCTAATTTGATATAGCAGGAAGTTACTTAACCTTTTCTCTCCTGCTGTTCTAAGAAGTAGATCAGGATCTGGAACTTCTGGGTACTGGAAATTTAATCTAAATTGTTCTTCAAATTTTATTTCATTAAGTTCCTTATTTAAATTTTTGTTATGTAAATTTATTACAGCTTTATGTATTTCACTTCTAGAGCCATAATTAAACGCAAAATTAAGATTTAATATTTTATTATTTTTAGTTATTTCCTCAGTTTCAATCATTAAATTTTTGTTTTCTTGTGGTATTTTATTATCTTCTAAATTCCCCAAAAACCTAAATCTAACACCTTTTTCATTAAACTCTTCTCTTCTTCTTAGTAAAATATCTCTATTAAAAAACATTAGGTATTCAACTTCTTCACTGCTTCTTAACCAATTTTCAGTTGAGAATGCATAGACCGTCAACCAAAGTATTTTATTTTTAATTGCCCAATCAATCGTTCTAGAAAGAGAATGTTCACCGGCTGCATGGCCATTAGTTCTATCCAAGCCTTTTTGTGTTGCCCATCGACCATTTCCATCCATAATTATTGCTAGATGAGTTAAATCTTTTAAATTATTTTTCATTCCAAAGTTTACTTAATATTTTTTCTTCATAATTTTTAAGTTTAGTTTCCTGATTATGACTAAAACCTAATAAATGCAATAAACCGTGCACTAAGACTAGTTGTAGTTCTTCCTTTAAGGATTTTTCATATTTTTCTGCATTAATTTTTAATTCATCTTTGCATATAAAAATATCTCCTAAAACAACATTCTCCTTAAAATTTGAATTCAAAAGTTCAATATAATTTTTAAATATTGGCAAAGTTATAACATCTGTTGAATAATTCTTATTGAAGTAATCATTGTTAAGATTTTTAGATTCTTTTTTATTAATTGAATGTAACTCAACAAAAATATTGTTATTTAATGGAAAAAAAAATTCAAAATTAACTAAAGCATCATTAAGTGCTACTTTTTCTTTTTTTAAAAATTTTCCATAAAAATTAATTTTCAAGTATTTACTCTTCTTCTGTACTTTCTGGGTATAGAACTCTCTGATGATACAATCCCTCTAAACTTTTTTGAAATGAATCTTTAATTAAAGTTATTTCCTTAAACGTTAATGGTGAGTTTTGTAGTTGGCCATCAGAAATTTTTTCATTAAATATTTGATCAATTATATTCTTAATTTTATTTTCATTAGCATCTTCTTTCATGAATATAGCTCTACAAGCAGCTTCTAAAGAATCAGCAAACATAAGTATGGAAGATTCTTTAGTTGTAGGCTTAACACCCAAATGCCTATACTCATTTTTATTAACTTGTATACCTTGTTTTTTTGCTTTTTCATAGAAAAACCTAATCACTGAATCACCATGATGTTCTTCAATTCCTTTATATACAATTTCAGGTAATTTAAATCTTTTGGCTAATTTTATTCCTTCAGTTACATGACTTTTAATAATCTCTGCTGATTCGAACGGGCTTAACTGTTCGTGAGGAGTTGAGTAACCAATTTGGTTCTCAACAAACATTAAAGGATTGATGGTTTTTCCTAAATCATGATAATATGCCATAGCTCTTGCAAGTTGACTATTTGCTCCAATTTTAAAAGCAGCTCGATCAGCAAGAGTTCCAACTACAAGTGAATGATTAAATGTGCCTAAAGCGTTATCTTCAAGATATCTTAAAGCTGGATGGTTTCTATCAGATAATTCAGATAATTTTAAATTTGATGTGATTCTAAATATATTTTCAATATAAGAAATTAATGAGAAAGCAAATAAATTTGTTATCAAGGAACTAAAAAATGCAACAAGCAAAATTTGAGTTAAATTTGCTTCTTGTCTTAAATAAAAATATACTCCAAAAGCAAGTAATGGTTGGGAAAGTGAGATGTAAATAATTCTTTCTCTTAGTAACTTTCTGTCTGTTTCTTCTGAAATAAAAATAGCTGGAATTATAGTACCAAGTGCTCCTAAAGCAACTAATCCAATATTTCCACCGCCTGCAAGTGCTAGCAAGGAGCTAGAAAGTGAAAGAATTAAAGTAGCACGTAAATTTAATAGAGTCATTGAAATAATTCCAATAAATGACACAGGTAAACCATATTGTATAAATTTATAATCAGAAAGCTGAGAAAAATATGAAACACCTCTTAATGAAAGTGAAGACATGAATAACAAAGTTAATATTAGTAATAGTTCATTATCATTTTTCCAAATGGAGTCTTTTAATCTCCATAATAAAATATACAAAACCAAAAAAACTGAAACAATTATCGGAACTGCAGCTGTCTGTACAGTTCTTGATTGTCCTGATAAATAACCTAATTCGTTTAAGGCTTCAAAAATAACATTTGTAATAATCTGTCCTTCTTGAACAATTAATTCATCTTTAAAAAATTGTACTTCAACAACTTGAACAGATTCTATAGCTTTTTGTTTTTGGATATTCCACAATTCTTCTTCTAGCTTTTGGTTAGCTATTAAATTTTCAGCTATAATTTCTGCAACAGCAGATCCGACTCTCGCTTCAGGAATTATTGCATAAATCTCACTTTGCAAGTTTAAATTAGGTGGTGTGGAAACAATATTTTGTCTGATTTGGTTTAAAGAATCATTACTAATACCAGAAGTTAGTAATTTATTTGCTTGTACTTTTGCTTCAATTTCTAATTGTGTTAGATAATTGTTCCCATTTTTAATATCATTATTTGATACCTCAACTAGTACTTCAATACTTGATGTTGATATAGTTGAAAACAAAAGAGAAGATTGAATTTTTTCGATCTGTTCAATTTTACTTAATTGAACAATTTCAACAACTGGATTTGCTTCATTAATATCATTTTCATTATCTTGAATAAGTGTTTCTTCAGTTCTAGCTTTAATAACAGTTAGAAACATATCTGTAATACCATCAATGACTGTTGAATTAACTTCAGAATCTATTGAGTAAACCGGAGCTACATTATTTAAAGCATTTTCAATTAAATTTTGAGTTTTATCTTCATCAATTACTGAAATATACCTAGGTGAATAAAATGTTGCAGGAGATTCATCGCCAATATCTATTTCAATAATCTGATTCTCGGGAAAAACAGTAAACGATATGAACCATACACCTGTAGCAAAAACCATTAGGTACAGTACTTTTTTAATATGTTCTTTATATTTATTCATTATTTTTGGGAAATACTTCTAAAATCTTTGAAACAATCTTATTTCTTACAATATCAGTTAGCATAAATTCCACTACCTCAATCTCGTCTAGTGTTGTTAAAGTTTTTCTAACTTTTTTAAGTCCTGATAATTGAGTATTATTTAAATCAACTTGAGACTCATCACCTGTAATTATCATTTTTGAATCTTCACCTAGTCTGGTTAAAAACATTTTTATTTGACTTAAAGTTGAATTTTGTGCTTCATCTAAAATAATACATGCTTTATTTAAAGTTCTTCCTCTCATATATGCTAAAGGTACTATTTCAATATTTCTCTTTTCTATCAAATATTGTAAACTTTCATTCCCAAGAAAATATTCTAAAGAGTCAAAAAGTGGAACTAAGTATGGATCTATTTTTTGTGACAAATCACCAGGTAAGTATCCTAATCTCTCACCTGCTTCCACTGCAGGTCTAGTTAATACAATTTTTTTAATTTTTTCTTCATTATACATTTTAACAGCACTTGCAACTGCTAAAAAAGTTTTACCTGTTCCAGCTGGTCCAATTCCAAAAGTTATAGTTGATTTCTCAATAGCTTCCAAGTATTTGAATTGTGTTAAGTTTTTTATTTTAATTTCTTTATTGTTAGTAATTATAAGTTGATTAAAACTTTCATTTTTTTGAGTTTTTTTTGTTTTTATTTTAGTAAGTAATTCAATATCAGAAATTTCAATATTTTCATTTTTTCTATTCAAAATTACCATTTCATCAAATATTTTTTGGAATTCGGAAATTAATTTTTCATCACCTTCTAAAAATATAGTATTACCGCGAACATTCAAATCAATAGTGGGAAATACTTTGCGTAAATATTTAAGATTTATATCATTAATTCCTAAAAGCTTTACAATATCTTGGTTTTGTGGAATTGTAATTTCTTTCATAATTAAATATTCTTTAACTTTTCTCCACCAATTAAATGCATATGAATATGAAACACTGTTTGACCAGCATTTTCATTAGTATTTACTATTAACCTATATCCACTATTACTTATTCCATATTTTTTTGCTAATAACTTTGCTGTTAAAAACATTTGAGCAAGATATTTTGTATCCTCTTCTTCAATAAAATTTATCGATTCTATTTTTTTCTTTGGAATTATTAAAATATGAACTTTTGCAACTGGATTGATATCATTTATTGCAAAAACATAACCATTTTCATAAATTATATCTGAATTAATTTCACCTTCTAGAATCAATTCAAAAATAGACTTATTATTCATAATTTATTTTACATCAATAATGCTGCAGCTGTTAAAGTTGCTGTTTCAACTCTTAAAGTAAAACTTGAAATAGAATATACAAAATCAAATGATTCAAGTTCTTTTTTTGACCAGCCTCCTTCAGGTCCAACAGCAAAATTGTTAATTTTTTCAGAATGTTGCTTTATTGGTTGTCCTGAAACATCTAAACAAGTATCGAAAATATTGAAGTCTATACTTTCAACTAAATTTAATTTTGGTATAAATGGAACACCTGACTGCTCTATTGAAGAAATTATCCAACTATTAATTTTACTTTCATTAACATATCCATTTTGCGTAAATTCAGTATTCCCGATAAAAATTTCAGAAACACATAATTCAGTTAATTTTTCAATTAAAAATCTAAATCTATCTTTATTTTTTAAAAGAGGAAAAAAAACTTTCATATCATTCCCTCTTTCATAATTTTTTGATTCAATTATCTCAATCAAGTTATTATTTAATTTTCCAAAATATATATTTCCCTGACCATCTGAAAGATTGATCGATTGCCCATTTTTAATTCTTAGTACATCTTTTAAGTGATGTATTTTTTTAGAATCAATAATTTCATAATGATCTTTTTGAGTAATATTGATATCAAAAATTGTAGGAATATGCATTATTGTTTTAAAAACTCCTTAAATGCTTCTTTAGGCACTGCTACTTTCCCAATTTGACGCATCTTCTTTTTACCTTCTTTTTG
>Ga0255764_10002018_pt1 | contig 16744 bp, 10 predicted proteins | sample 071ome_30_FD_179964 | JGI IMG/M metagenome (GOLD analysis project Ga0255764, IMG submission 179964) | Coastal salt marsh microbial communities from the Groves Creek Marsh, Skidaway Island, Georgia - 071406AT metaG (version 2) | ecosystem: Environmental > Aquatic > Marine > Intertidal zone >... | reverse complement strand
ACCGGGCCCTTGAGGCGCTCGAGGCCATTACCGGCCGGCCCCATTCAGACCTGGAAACGCTCAGCGATGAATTTCCAATCGAGTCTCTAGATCCGGCTTCACTGCAGGAGTGGGTAGGACTGGCACTGGATAACAACCTGGCGATCAAGGCTGCCGAATACGATTTCGAGGCCAAGAAAGAAGACGCCAAGTCAGCCCGTGCTGCCATGTTCCCGACCCTGGATATCAGTGCCGGTTATGGCTGGAACCAGTCTGCCAACCCCTTCAGCTTCTTTCCGGCTGTGGCGTCCGAGCGCACCAATATCACCCTGAACTTTACCTACCCGCTGTTTGCCGGCGGTCTCAATGCGGCCCGCAAGCGCCAGGCCTACTATACCCGTGATGCCAGCGAGGAAGCCCTGCTGAAAACCGAGCGTGACAGTACACAGAGCACTCGCAACAACTACCGCAGTGTCGAAACCGATGTGCTGGCTGTACAGGCCAGGGCGCAGGCGATAATTTCCGCCGAAAGTGCACTGGAAGCCACGGAAGTGGGCGCCGAGGTGGGTACGCGAAATGTGGTTGATGTGGTACTGGCGCAACGCACCCTGTTCCAGACGCGTCGTGATTACGCCAACGCCCGTTACAACTACGTGATCAACACCCTGAACCTGAAACAGTCTGCCGGCATCCTGAACCCGCAGGATGTTATCGAACTGAATAACTGGCTGGAGTGATCAAGCGCCAGCCTGTGCTGTCATTCGCGACCTGTTAAAAGCAGGTCGTTGATGACAGCCAGGTTTCGCCCTGTTGCTCCCTGGTTGGCTTCCACGGTTCTCCTGGCCGCCTCACCCATCGCTCTACGCTGATCGGCATCCGCCAGTAACTCGCACACTTTTTTCGCCAGCTCATCGCTATCAGCCACCAACGCCAGGCCTCCAGCAGCAACCAGCTGGTCACTGACCGCCAGGAAATTGAACCGGGAGGGCCCGGTGATAACCGGTAATCCCATGGCGGCAGGTTCAATGATGTTCTGGCAACCCGTATTGACCAGGGACCCCCCCACGAAGGCCACGTCCGCCAGGCCAAAGTAATAATGCATCTCTCCCATGGAATCGCCGATCAGCACGGATTCTGATGCGCCCGGCAAGGTATTGCTGCTGCGACGCGCGACCTCGAACCCGGCTTTTTGCGCCATGCGGGCCACCTCGTCAAAGCGTTCGGGATGACGCGGCACCAGGACCAGCAAGGCATCAGGCAACCCGGCCCGTATCAGGGCAAAAGCCTTCAGGACTTTTTCTTCCTCGGCGTCACCGTCCAGAATGCGCGTGCTTGCCGCAATGAGCACCGGGCGGGCTTGTAAACCCGCCTTGTCTTTTTCAGCCTGCTCGATCTGGACCCTGTTCAGGGACATGTCGTATTTCACATTCCCGACCACCTGTATTTTTTCGGCATCCGCTCCGAGCATCTGCAACCGCTTGCTGTCCTCTTCGGACTGGGCAGTGATGCACTCAAACTGCGTCAGCATGTGACGGGCCAGTTTCGCGATCCCGCCATAGTTTTGCTGCGATTTTTCCGACAGGCGGGCATTGGCCAGCATGATCCTGATACCGCGCTGGTGACTGTAATGGAGAAGATTGGGCCACCATTCGGTTTCCATGATGACCAGCAATTGTGGTGATATACAGTTGAGGAAGCGCTTTACTGCACCGGGAATGTCATAAGGCAGGTAAACATGGGTTACCGTGTCTGACAATAAGGCAGACACCCTTGCCGATCCGGTAGGTGTCGTTGTAGTCACCAGTATTTCCAGGTCCGGATCTTGCGTCTGCAGTTGCCTGATCAGTGGTACGGCGGCATGAACCTCACCTACCGAGACAGCATGAAAGACGATGTCCACTTTACCCGGCTTGTTCTGCGCATCGTACAAGGCGAAACGCTCACGCCAACGTTCCCGGTAAGCGGCTGCACGCCTGGAGCGCCACAGCAACCGTAACAGGAGCATGGGGGTGGCCAGGTAAAATAGCGTGGAATAAAAAAGGCGGTTCACTCGTGCGTCTGGATCAGTCTTTTCCTGTCAGTAATGACAGGCCAGATGATTTCCGGTTTGGTCTGCATTCTGTTTAACTTATACTGTCATGCTTTCCCGTTGCGCACAAACTTCCATCCTATGGCTGAAACCCTGAAAACTGACGCATTGATTATCGGCGGCGGTGTAGCCGGTCTCTGGTTACTGAACAGGTTGCGCAATGCCGGCTACAGTGCCTGGTTGCTGGAACAGGATCAACTGGGTACCGGGCAGAGCATAGCCAGCCAGGGCATCATTCATAGCGGCCTGAAATATGTCAGCGATGGCACACTGAACAAGGCAGCTGCTTCCATTGCCGACATGCCAACACGCTGGCGACAGTGTCTTGATGGTAACGGTGAAGTCGATCTGCAATCGTGTCGCGTGTTGTCAGAACAGTTCTACATGCTGCCCGGCAATTCCCTGCGCGCCAGGTTGCTGTCTTTTCTTGGCAGCAAGGCACTGGCATCCAAAACAGCCAGCCTGCCGGCGAAGGACTATCCCGACCTGTTCAGGAATCATGTCAGCGGTCCCCTGTACCGCATAGCCGACTTCGTGCTTGATGTGCCTTCCCTGCTTGCCACCTTGTGCGCCAACCACACCGATGCCGTGTTCAGCATTGATTGGCAGCAGGCACACCTGGACAAGGACCCGCAGGGAAAAATTACGGGACTGCAATTCAACGACGGGCCGCGTATCGAGGCCAGTCATTACGTGTTTTGCTGTGGCGGCGGGACTACCTCCTTGTTACAGGACCTGGACCTGCCCGATGTGCCCATGCAGCGCCGCCCCTTGCAGCAGGTCATGGTACGCCACCAGACAAGCGATCCCGCCTTCGTGCATTGTGTTTCGAGCCGGGTTGACCTGACCCCGGAGCTGACCATCACAACCCATACCAATAATCAGGGCCAGCCAGTGTGGTACCTGGGCGGCAGGCTCGCCGAGGACGGTGTTGGCATGGCACCGGATCGGCTGATAGATAGTGCCCGTAGCAAGCTGGAAAAACTTTTCCCCTGGTGTGATTTCAGCAAGGCACAGTGGGCGACACTGGACATTGATCGTGCCGAGGCCCGTCAGCCCGATGGCCGGCGGCCTGAAAATGCCAGCATGATTACCCGGGATAATCTTGCTGTGTGCTGGCCCACCAAGCTGACCATGGCGCCCGCACTGGCTGATCGCGTCCTTTCCTATATCGAGTCGAACGGCACAATACCCGGCGGGAACACGGCCTCGCCTGCGCCGACCTTCCTGTCCCGTCCGCACGTGGCAGCGACACCCTGGGAGAATCTCTGAGTATGGCCTTTATGCGCACACTGCCGGGTACGGACATATCCGTTTCAGCCCTGGGATTGGGCACGGTAAAACTGGGCCGTGACCAGGGAGTAAAATACCCGGCCTCATTCACCATTCCGGATGATGATGCGGTCAGGAACCTGCTTTCACAGGCACATGACCTGGGCATCAACTTCATCGATACCGCACCGGCCTATGGCACCAGTGAAACAAGGCTGGGACAGTTACTGGCACAACGCCAGGACTGGATCATTGCCACCAAGACCGGTGAGGAGTTTGACAATGGTGAGTCCCGCTTTGATTTTTCTGCCGGCCATACCCGTCATAGCGTGGAGCGCAGTTTGAAGCGCCTGAACACCGATTATCTTGATATTGTGCTCATTCATTCCGACGGCAATGACACGGACATTCTGAATAAAACAGACTGCGTGGAAACCCTCAGGCAATGCCAGCAGGAAGGGCTGGTCAGGGCCATTGGCATGTCGTCAAAAACAATCGAGGGCGGCATCCTGGCCGCATCAATGCTCGACCTGGTCATGATTACCTACAACCTGGAACAGCGTGACCAGGCAGTACTGGATTACGCGGTGTCCCATGACAAGGGGGTCCTGGTCAAGAAAGGTTTAATGAGTGGTCACACCGGTTCAGTCAATGACAGTATGACCTTGTTGATGCAAACAGAAGGTATTCAGTCGGTCATCGTGGGCACGATCACACCTACTCACCTCATGGAAAACGCTGCCCTGGCAAAAGCCCTGGCAGGTTAAATTACCTGAAGGGCTTTAACTTTCTTCCCTGATCCTGTCGACAATAGCGGATGTAGAACAGTCATCCAAAAATGACAGCACTTTTACCTCGCCGCCGTAGGCCGTAACGATATCTGCACCCACTACCTGGTCGACACCGTAATCCCCACCCTTGATGAGGCAATCCGGCCTGACCGCGTCCAGTAGCGCTTCGGGGGTATCTTCAGAAAACGACACGACCCAGTCTACGGATTCCAGGCCGGAAACCACGGCCATGCGACGTTCAACCGGGTTGATCGGCCTGCCCTCGCCTTTCAGTCGCTTGACCGAGTCATCATCGTTGATGGCAACCACCAGCCGGTCACCCAGCTTGCGCGCCTCGGCAAGATAACCCACGTGTCCGGCATGGATGATGTCAAAACAGCCGTTGGTAAAGACCACTTTTTCACCGTGGGCCCGGGCATCGGCAACAGCCAGCGCAAGCTGGTCACGTGTCATGACACCACGGTCAGAGCCACCATCGCGCTGCACTTCCCGGCGCAATTCCGGACCACTGACAGCGACAGTGCCAACCCGGGTAACGGCCAGGCCTGCTGCAATATTGGCCAATGCCACCGCCTCGGGCAGGGGTGAGCCTGCAGCCAGGGCCGATGCCAGTACCGAGATCACGGTGTCGCCGGCACCGGTGACATCAAACACGTCACGGGCGCGTGCCGGAATATGCAATTCAGGCTCACCCGAACGAATCAGGCTCATGCCATGTTCCCCGCGCGTGATGAGCAGGGCTTCCAGTTCAAGTTCCTTCAATAACTGCTGGCCACGGGCAACCAGGGTTTCCTCGTTGGGGCATGCTCCGACCACCTGCTCAAACTCACTCAGGTTCGGTGTCATCAAGGTGGCGCCCCGGTACCGGGTAAAATCACTGCCCTTTGGATCAACCAGGACCTTGACGCCGGCCTTTTTTGCCATGCTGATCAGTTGGCTGACTTTTGCCAGGGAACCCTTGGCATAGTCTGAAAGGATGATGATATCGGTAGCGGCCAGCAATGCCTCGGCGCGCCGGTTCACTGCCTCCGCGCTGGCCTCATCAAATAGCTCTTCGAAATCCAGGCGGATCAGCTGCTGATGGCGGCTGACCACCCGCAACTTGGTGATCGTCGGTTTGTCCGGGACTTTCTCAAAGTCGCATAGCACCCCGGCGGCACCGAGACGGGATTCCAGTTCGATGCCTGGCTCATCTTCACCGACCAGGCCGACCAGTGTTGCTGCCGCGCCCAGGGCGGCGATATTGAGCGCCACGTTGCCAGCGCCACCGGGACTGTCTTCCCTGCCATTGACACGTACGACCGGCACCGGTGCCTCGGGAGAAATACGTGATGTTCCACCCTGCCAGTAGCGGTCAAGCATGACATCGCCGACGACAAGAACACGTGCAGAATCGAACTTGGGTATATCGAGCTTCATTGAATACTAAAGGGCCCTGATGGTAAGTGGCCGCTATCATATCATAGCCATTGCTGCTTACTGATTCTGATACAATCACGAAGAAAATCAGACAAGCAGTGTATGCAGACGCCTCCTCCTTTCAGCTCCTTTACCCACCTCAAGTACTGGCCAACCTGGGCGGGCATCGGCGTGCTTATCCTGATTGCCTGGATGCCGTTCACGATCCGGTATCGTTTCGGCCAGGCCCTGGGCATGCTGACCTTCTGGCTGGCCCGGGAGCGTAGATACATCACCACCATCAACATCGGCCTGTGTTTTCCGGAACTCACTGCCCGGGAACAGGAAACCCTGGTCAGGGAAACGTTTCGGGAAAACGGCGTCGGCCTGGTGGAAACGGCCACTGGCTGGGTGCGGAAACCGGGCACGTTCAGGGACCAGACCACCCTGATTGGCCTGCCCGCCCTGGAAGCGGCCCAGGCCCGGGGCAATGGCGTCCTGCTCATAGGGGCCCATTACTCGACGCTGGATTTTGGCGCCAACCTGTTATCCCATTTCCATCCCTTTGCCGTCACTTACCGGCCGCACCGCAACGCCCTGTTTGATGCGTTCATGCTGCGCGGCAGGCTGTCCAACTGTAACGGGGTATTTGACCGCAACGATATTCGCGGGGCTTTCCGGCATCTGAAACAGGGCAAAACCCTCTGGTATGCCCCCGACCAGGATTACGGTCCGGACCATGCCGTGTTTGCCCCGTTCTTTGGCCATACCGCTGCCACGATCACTGCCGGCAGCCGCTTTGCCCGAATCAACAATTCCGCGGTTTTTCTTGTGCGCCAGCATCGTCAAGGGGCCACCTGCCAGTATGAAATCGAGTTTGTACCCTTTCCGGAAAGCTTTCCGGGCAAGGATGACACCAGCGATGCCGCCATGACCAACAGCATGATAGAGAAGGCCATTCGCCAGTATCCCGCCCAGTACCTGTGGATGCACAAACGCTTCAAGACCCAGCCAGGTGGCAAACCGGAAAGTCCCTACATCGATATTGCCACGCCGAACCATCGCCTGAAGGAAGCCCAGTACGAACAGGTCATGTCCGGGGCTACCCAGCTTTCCGAACTGGATAACATCAAGGATTACCGGCTGCCCTCCGGGCTCTGGATGCGGGAGTATCCCGGCCTGGTCGGCAAACGCTTTTTCGGGGGCAACGATGCCAGGGTGTTTGACCAGCATGCCAAGAAACTGCGCATGCACGGCTTTGCCTCGATTACCGTCGACAATTTTTTCCGCGTGCCCGACAGGAAGTTGTCCCTGGTCACCTATTTTGTTCCGCCAGGCAAGCTGCTGAGCCAGGTGCCGCACAGGGAACTGCCGCTGGATCTGCTTGCCGGGTTCATGGCCCGGTTGCACCAGGCAGGTTTTGAATGTCAAAAGCCGGCGACAGACATGTTCATGATTGATGGCGAGTCACTGGCAGTGATTGATCCCACAGAGTTCCGGTTTAACGGCTCACCACCTGCCCTGAAAAACCGCCGTAGCGCCCTGATCCAGTTGTCCAGGAACCTGGGCCTGAACAGCAGTGACCGTGACCGTTTCTTTACCCGGTATGCCGAAAAGGCAGGCCTGGGTATCGCCGGCATGGAGGCCTGATGATGGGCCTGCCTGACCCGCTGAAAACCCTGGACCTGCGCTGGCCTGCCATCGGGCTGAGTTGTCTCTTCTCACTGCTGGTCATCATTCTCAACCCGATTCCCAATGATGACGCGTTCAGCTACCTGCGCGCTGCACAACTGTTTGGCACTGAAGGGCTCAGGGCAACCCTGTCCACGTATGGCTGGTACGGTTACTCGGTGCTCATTGGTCTTGCCAGCCAGGTACTGCCGGGCTCGTTGATGACAAGCGCCCATATCCTGAACATCCTTGCCTTTGCGCTGCTCGTTTACGCTTTTGTCACACTGGCCATGGAATTCCGGGCAACACGTCATGTACAGGTTTTTGCCGTCATGATCATCCTGTGTTTTCCCACGATCAACGAGATGCGTTTCAACCTGATCCGGGATTTTGCCTACTGGGGGTTTTGCCTGACCGCCCTGGTACAACTGATTCGCTACAACCGCAGTGGCGCCCTGGTGCATGCCCTGGGCTGGGTGCTGGCGATGGCCGCTGCCATCTTTTTCCGGCTGGAAGGTCTCATCATCCTGGCACTGTCACCGTTTGCCCTGTTGGCACAATCTTCCATACCGCTGGCACAACGCTGGCTGAAAACCGGCAGCCTGTTTTTACTGGTCATGGTTTTTACCGCTGCCATGCTGCTGGTATTTCTGCCCGCCGATGTGAACCTGGTCGATATCTTCCGTTATGCCTGGCGCTGGTACCTGCCCTTACTGACCAACTACCCCGATACCCTGGCCAATGCCGCTGCCGGCGTCCCGCTGGCACTGGATGTCACAACCGACCTGGCATTGTTTACCGGCAAGGGGCTTTTCATTCTCTTCCTGGGGTTTCTCTGGTCAGTGATCAGCAACCTGGTGATGGCCCTGGGGCCGGCCCTCGCCCTGGTCATGGGTTATGCTTTCCTGTCAGGTAAACACCCGCTGCCTGCAGCATGCAAATGGCCCTGGGCGGCCTACCTAGTCTGCGCCGTGCTGGCGCTGCTGGTGTTTGTCTCGATCCTGCAATTTCTTACCACGCGATACGCGGTCCTGGCGGCATTACTCCTGCTATCGGTGATGCCGCTGTACCTCGAGCAGCTCTACCAGCAAGCCATGGCCCAGGGTTCGCCAAGGCGTTTCCAGGTGATTGTCACCGTCATAGCGGCTTACTTCCTGCTGGACAGTCTGGTGAGCTTTGGCTATTCAAAACGCTATATCGAGGATGCCATCGACTGGTCGCAGGCCAATATTGCCGCCGGGCAACACGTCACGACCAACAACTTCGCACTGGCCTACTACACCGGCCTGGTGCCTGAGTACGACATGATAGAGTCAAACCCATCGCGGGTTTTACAGACATTGCCTGAGGAAGGCTATGTCATCCTGGAGCTGGCTCATGATAATGCGGTTGCCAGAAAAGCTGCCGCAGACAACGCGGCACTGGTTGAACTGGTGCGCTTTGGCAACAAGCGCGATGACATTGTCGTCATCTACCAGTTGCAGCGCTGAGACCCGGTCAGAAATTTCCTAACCATGACGGCGCTTGAGCCGCTCTGCCCGCTCCTTCACCTTGCGCCAGAATGTGTCCTGTTCAGTCAAGGCCGTGCGCAGGCTGGTGCCGGCATAGCTGCGCACGAACCTGTACAGGTCCCGCTGCGTCAGGCCAATGTCCATGGCAGAAAAATACAGGCTGCCAATATCCTTGATAATCCAGCGTTGCCCAAGTTGTTTTTTCAGCAGCGCGCGGTGCAGGTCAATCAAGGTGAGCTGATGACCAACCTTGTCCCGGATCATGAAATGGCACAGGTAAAAATCACGATGGCAGATACCATGGCCATGCATCAGGCGGCTGATACGGGCCACTTCCCTTAACCATGCCAGCTTGTCAGTAAATGAGGGTGGTTCGCTGCGCCAGTCACGGGTCAGGTCTTCCAGGTTTTCCTGCGTGCCCACATCCTCAGTGACGATAAAGGATTCCATTCGCTGTGGCAGGAAACCTCGTCTGCCCCAGCCGGCAACCACGGGCACAGATACGCCCAGGTCCTGCAAGGCCTTGATGGCGCGCCATTCATTGCGGGCGCTGACTACCGGCAGGCGCAGGCGCACCAGGTTTTTCAGGATTTCACCGGACCCGGTACCACGGTGGTATTTCACAAAGAAGGTTTTTCCACCCAGGTCCACCGCATAGGTACGGCGACTTTCCAGGGCACGGTATTCTTTTCCGGCCATGGTGGCAAAACGGGCAAAGGGATCGGAGTCACCGATGGCGTCCACGATGTCTTTACGCAAGTAAAGCTCAGTAGCCATGATCACTTTTCCCGATTGAGCTGAAACACAAATCGGCTCTCACTATAAACATCGCAGGTCATTTATGCCTTCCGGCAATCTGGTCATTGAGCTGTTGCCGTGTCGCCTGGTTACGTACACGCTTGGCAAAAAATAAGAGTAACCGGCCAGTCGTGGCCAGTCCAGCCAGACGTTGATAACAGCAACACCAACGTCATGTGGCTTTCCTGAAGCAAAAAAAAACGGCGGGCTATTGCCCGCCGTTTTTCTTTCAGGTCATGAATGTTTCTAGAAGGTAGATTTAATACCCAGGAAGAAACGACGACCCAGTGTGTCGTAATAACCACCGTTGAATCCGCCTACACCTGGCAAGCTAAATCCATTCGGATTGTTACAACCCGGAGCACCACCACAAACGTCGAGGTTGGAACCGGCAGGGTAACCACGAGAGCTGCCTACATTCGGTGGCTCTTCGTCGAACAGGTTGGTAATACCACCACGAATCGTGATGGACTCACTGACTGTCCAGTTGGCTGCCAAATCGAAAATGTTATAGCTGTCAGTTTCGATTTCAGTGCTGGGCGTATAGCTCAGTATCAGGCCTTCACCGCCTGCTGCAACACGGGCATTATTCTGGATAACGCCTTGCTGTGCCGCATAGTTGGCAGTGTAGACACCGGGCAGATGACGCCAGCGCAGTGTCACGCTCCAGTTATCCTTGATGTAGCTGACGTTACCGAACAGACGGAAATCGTAAGCACCACCATTGGTACCGGAGAGATTTGGACCCAGAGAGCCTTTCCAGTCTACCGGCACGTCAAATGCGGCAGCAGACTGTTCGGTTTCGTACTCGTTGAGGATCGTGGCGTTCAGGCTCAGTCCCAGGTTACCGGACAGGCCGAACAACTCATTCAGATCACCAAACCAGTTCACACCAATGTCCATACCGGAGGTCTCGATGGTGGCCTGGTTGCCATAGGACAGCAGTGTGTTAAGCGCATTACCGTTACGCTGGTCACGAGGAACCAGCTGACAGGCGTTACTGGCCGCTTGTGCTGCCGCTTCCGCAGGCGTGCTCACGATAGTACCGAAACAACCGAAGGCTGACTGGTCAATGGAGGTCAGCATGATGGCGTCTTCAATTTCCACGTTGTAGTAATCGAATGACATATTCAGACCACGTGCCCAGGCGTTATCCCAGGGAGAGCGGATAACCGCACCCAGAGTCCAGGTATCAGCCGTTTCAGAGGTCAGTTCAGAATTACCTTTCTGCAGAACCCAGGCGAAACCACCGCCGCCACCCTGCTGGGTAACGTCATCGCCGTTAAAGTAATACTGCTGCTCGGCAAAGCTGCCTGGTCCACCCATCAGGGCCTGACAGATCAGGAAGGTACTGTCTGCACCAGCCTGAGTCTGACCATCGGCCAGCTGCGGGGGAGCCTCGTTGGCACCGATAACCGGGTCTCCAGCGTAGGAGTTACCACCGGCACCATAAGGCGCATTGGCACGTGGAGAACATGGGTCACCGAAGTTACCACCACCGGTGAAGACTTCCTGGGGATTCAGGAACAGCTCACCGAGGTTGGGCGCACGTGTTGCACGATTGAAGCCACCACGCAGGCGAGCCCAGTCATTGATCTGCCAGTTGGCCAGGGCTTTCCAGGTAGTTTCTTCATCGGTTTCCGAGTAGTCGGAATAACGGGCACCAAGTTCCAGTTCCAGCAACTGCACACCCGGTACATCAGATACCAGCGGTACCAGTGCTTCTACATAGTAATCTTTGACAGAAGTACTGGCATCCAGGTAACCGGTCGGATAAACACCGACCACCTGGTCAGTGAAGGAGTCCTGGGACTGCAGGATATCAGGCACAAACTGTGCTTCATTGTCACGTGCCTGGAAACCGGCAGCAAAGCGGGCTTCACCAGCAGGCAGCTCAACAATGGAACCCTGCAAGTTGATTTCAATGATGTCCTGCTGGTTGGCCGCACGCGTCTGCAGAGTAGCATTCACGGCGTTGTAGCAGTCTTCGGATAATGGCTGGTCGCCACCGAAGAAGGTGTCATAGAAGCCGGACTCACAAGTGAAGTCACCACTACCAAAGGCGGGCCTGATGGTAGGAACAATTTCAGCGTTGGCAATGGAGTCGCCAGTCACATAAAACTGGTTACCGGTACCGGAGGCGCCGCGACCATAATCAGGATAGTTGGTTACCGTACGATACCTGGCCAGAGACAGGTTACCTTTGGCATTGTTATAGGTAGCCGACTCACCGTGTGAATAATACAGCTCTGCAGTCCAGTCCTTGAAAGGCAGGTCAACATTCACGCCGGCTTCAATCTGCCACACCTCGTTGGTATTGAAAGTACTACGCGGCGGCAGGCTGAAATCGGGGTTCCAGTTTGGCTGCCAGCGACCGTCCTGGTCGGGCCTGGCATTCAGCATGAAGGCCAACTCGGGCGGTACAGGAAAATGCGCCCCTTCAGCACCCGTAGGGATGAAGTTGGGGTTCGGGTAAGCTGACAAATTGGCAGCCACGGCGTTAAGCACTGCAGGATCCGAATAATCCAGTGTTGGATCAATCGGGCTGTCAGTTGTGGGATCGTAAGGAATGTGGGTTTCCCAACCGCTAATCGCATTGGTACCAAACAGCAGTGTTTCAGTTCTGCTCTCGGCAAAGTTTACCCGGGCAAAGGCGTTAACCCGCTCAGTGACATCAAAGTTGCCAGAGGCGAAAAATGACCAGCGGTCCTGGGGAGCACTGGCAAATGCCTGGGTGTTGTTCCATTTCAGCACCTGATTGGTCGTGGTAGCAGTGATATCACGGTTGTCATTCACTGTACGCAATGCATAAGACAATCCATCAATGGGAATCTTCGCCCTGGCTTCACCACCGGCATTACCGGAAACAAACACCGTGCCGTCAGGATTGAAGTTAAGGTTGGGAATGTTCGGTGAGAATGCCTGGTACCAGGCCAGTGGATTCTCGCCACCGTACAGGGCGTACAGGGCATCCTTGCTGGGATTGTTCGGGCGGATAAATCCCGCCGAGTTCACACCCTGAAGGAAGAAGAAAGAACCGGCTGTGGCGGGATCCTGCCAGAAGTCGGTATAGATATCGCGGTTTCTCTGCAGCGCGGATTCCCTTGAATACTGCTCAAGACCAAGTACCACGTTACCACGGCCATCAGCGAAGTTGCCGCCCAGAATGGCAGAAACACGATACTCGTCACCGTCACCGGCATCCTGTATGCCATATTGTGTATCTACTTCAAAGCCTTCGAAGTTGTCACGCAGGATGAAGTTGGTCACACCACCGATGGCATCCGCACCATAAACGGCAGAAGCACCACCGGTAATTGTCTCAACACGCTCGACCAGTGCCGAAGGCACGCCGTTGATGTCAGTAACCATCAGGGCATTAATCGGGGTTGGACGATGACCGTTTACCAGCACAAGGCTACGGTTAGGACCGAAACCACGCAGTGATATTGAGGCAATACCTACAGAGTTCACCGGAGTAATTTGCACATCACCCTGTGAAGTCACTGGTGAAGCAGCAGGATTGTATTCCGGCAACTGGTTTAGGTAGGACTCAATGTTCAGTCCGGTCTGAGTTTCGAAGTCAGCCTGGTCAACTGTGGTAATCGGGCTGTTGGATTCCAGGTCCCGTCGAACAATACGAGATCCGGTAACGACGATTTCTTCGATTGATTCATCCTGAGCTAATACACCGGGCGCACTTGTTAAAGCAAATGCACCTATTGCAGCTGAGATTGAAACAGAAAGAAGAGAACGTCCTAAATTAGGATTAGACATAGATGTCCCCTTGATTGTTGAAGAATTTCGGTATTGCCGCGCATTTACCTGATCCAGCTTCAGAACAAGTTCACATTTTTATAGTCACGGCGAAGCAAACTTTACCTCTCGAATGCTCAACAGTCAATTAAAAAAGACAATGTAAGCCTCTGTATTAAAAGAGAAAAATAAGAAACAAAAAAATACTTGCGTATTTCTTGCGCAATTCGGGAATCCCTTTCCGGAGGAGTCTGTAAAAACAGGAAAAGAGTCCTTAAAAGGGACTGAAAAATGCGCTAAAAATGAAGGAAATGGCGGCTGGAAATTGGGAAGTGTGGTTGAAGTTTGGAGGCTGAAAGTTGAAAGCTGCCAGGTAGCCAGCGTTGCTGTTTTCAACGACTGCTAGTCAATCCGTTTGACCTGGATAAAGCCACGCAGCCTGCTGGAAGTCAGGCGATAGGAGGTACCCCATTTGCTGGGATAGATCCTGACTTCTTCCCCTTCCCTGAGATAGTAGCGTTTGGTTTCTGTTTGTTGCCAACGCTGGCCGCTGGACAGGGTGAAGACACTGAGCCCTTGCCCGATTCTCGAGATTTCGGTAATGGTATCCACCAATTCCGTCTGGCCGTCTGCACCTTCACGTATGCGGGTGTCAGCTGTTTCTTTCTCCAGGCCAAAATCATCGATCTGCTCGTTTGTTGTTTCCTCACGATCCCGTACATTGGATTCAGCCACAGGCTGTTCTTCTTGCCTTTCCACCTGCCTCTCCACCTGCCTCGGCAAGCGGACTACCGGAAGGTTTTGTGTATTGCCTCTCGGCACGGATTGCTCTTGCTGACTATTGCGAGCTGCACCAGTTGCTGACTCTTCCACGTCGTCTACAACAGGTGCTGCCTGGTTAGCTTCAATGGCGTCATAACATCTATAACGCTCATCACGATTCTCGATGGTACGGCAATCAGAAAAACTGGATACCTGGGCTGAGCCAACAGCAGCAATAAAGCAGGAGGAACCCAGAAAAGTGAGTAATGTTCCTTTGATGACTATCCTGGATAACTTCATTTTGCGCGTTCTTTTTTATTTGACGAGAATTAAAGGCTTTGGCCCGGGATTGCAAATGAATGCAAGAATTGGAGCAACAACTGCTTACTCTTCAAGCTGGCGGCTGAGTATATAGTAGCCAATATGGCAGTTCAATTAAGCCTGTTCTGCAAGATGGCAGACCTGGTGACACTATTAAAAGGCGTAATCGAGTAAAAGCCCTGTTGGCCTGGTACAACGCAGCGCAGGACAATCAACGACCAAACAAGGCTGCTGCGTCTTGCCGCAAGCAAAGCTCAGTGGCCATGATCACTTTTCCCGGCAGCGTCAAGAACCCTTTGTGCCACCCGGTCGGGCATATCGTAAAAATCCCCCTGGCGGCCGTAGGCAATGCCGTTATTACGCCAGGGAGTGCGATCAGCATTCAACATGTACACAAGACGTTCATTCATTGTCTGCTGGCTGAAGGGGGCAGGCACAACCACGCCAGCCCCAGCTTTCTCCACGTGAAAGGCATAACCACAGGTTGCCGTTGCCAGGACAGGCAAGCCCGCCACGATGGCTTCCAGCAACACCATGCCGGCACTTTCCTTGCGGGATGGCTGCAAGAGCAGGTCAGCTCCCTGGTAAAAACGCGGCAGGTCGTTTCGTTGGTCCAGTATGGTAACTCCTGATTCGATCCCCAGCTGCCTGGCCTCGCTGGCATGACGCTGATGGCGGTCAGGGCCCAGCAGGAAATAGTGGACTCGTTGCCGGAGTGCTTCCGGCAATGCGGCAATGGCAGCCAGCGATCTGTCCACGCCTTTGATCGGGTGGCTACTGCCAACCTGTAGCAACACCAGGTCATCTGCTGCTATGGAAAATTCGCGGCGAAATTCGCGGCGTACTTCACTGGCATCATCCGGCGCCATGCGGTCCCTGGCAATGCCCGGCGGTATGTCTGTCATCCTGGCTTCGGATTGTGGATAGCAGGCCAGGAACTCCTGTTTTTGCAGCGGGGAAAGCATCAGCAGTTGTGTCCTGGCAGATGGCCCGAACACGGCGCGCTCAAAGGCCAGGTATTGGCGGCTTCGCGGTGCCCAACGGTAAAACAGGTTGCGCTCGCGAGTCGCTTTCCAGGCAAAACAGGTATCGGCAGCAAAATAGAAATCGAGGCCGGGCAGCCGATTGAAACCTATGACTGCCGCGTAAGAATGGCTTGCCAGGTGATCCGCGAGAAATGCAGCGAAGCGGTTTCGAGCCGCCACCTTGTTTCGCGTTCTGATTTCCGGCATGACCCGATTGAATCCCTCGGGCACGGGTCCTTCCCAGCTCATGCAAAGCACATCCACTGCACAGTCTGCTGCCAGCAGACTTTCACCGATACGCCGGCAATCCCGTTGCAGACCGCCATAGGCAAACCAGTCAAACAGTACCAGGGCAATCTTCATGGGTTATCCAGGATGCTGACCGCATCAAGTACACGGCCAGGCTCCAACTGTTTTAGACAATTGGTATGGCCGAGCGGACAGAGTCGTTTGAAGCAGGGACTGCACTCCAGTTTCAGGGAAACGCTCTGGACCCTGTCTGCCAAAGGCGGCGTGAATGCCGGCGAAGTGGAACCGTAAACCACCACCAGGGGACGTGCCAGGGCAGCACCAATATGCATGAGCCCGGAATCATTACTGATCACCATATCGGCACAGGCCATCAGGAAAAGGGCTTCGGCCAGGGTGGTGGTTCCTGCCAGGTTGTGGCAATGGGCAACCGACGCCCCGGGAACACTGTCCTTTATGGCCTGGGCATCCGCATGATCATTTTTCGAGCCCAGAATCCAGACCTGCCCCTGCTGCTGTTGCAGCCAGCTTGTGGCCACCTCGGCATAATGACTGGCCGGCCATTTCTTGGCTTCGCCAAACTCCGCACCGGGACACAGGACAAGTACCGGCTTGTCGCGCGACAATGCCAGGCGCTTCAGGGTAGCCTGGATATCCGTGTCTTGTACTGCCAGTGCAGGATATGGCAACGGGTCCGGCAGTGGCTGCCCGGCGGGCAAGGCCAGTGCCACAAAGCGTTGCACCATCAAGGGGTAAGCCTGCTTGTCCAGGACCCGGCAATCATTGAGCAGCCAGGAACGGGCTTCGCCGCGCCAACCCGTACGAACCGGAATATCGGCAAACCAGGGAACCAGGGCGGACTTGAATGAATTGGGCAGTACGATGGCCTGGTCAAAGTGCTGCGCCTTGAGCTGCCGGGCCAGTGCCCGGCGTTTACCCAGACCCAGTTCACCATGGCCGACCGTCATTTCAATGGCGGCAGTAACTTCTGGCATGTGGGCAAGCAGATCCCCGCACCAGGCTGGCGCCAGGACATGAATTTCGGCATCGGGGTGGACGTGTTTGAGGGTGATGAACAGGCTTTGCGCCATTACCATGTCGCCTACCCAGGATGGCCCCACA
>Ga0255764_10001988_pt1 | contig 16949 bp, 15 predicted proteins | sample 071ome_30_FD_179964 | JGI IMG/M metagenome (GOLD analysis project Ga0255764, IMG submission 179964) | Coastal salt marsh microbial communities from the Groves Creek Marsh, Skidaway Island, Georgia - 071406AT metaG (version 2) | ecosystem: Environmental > Aquatic > Marine > Intertidal zone >... | reverse complement strand
ATCTGCTTGTGGTGGACCGCGAGGTCGTAGATCCCTGCCGAAGCGATGCGGCGGGCATGAGCGGCGAAGTCTCGAATACCGAAGCCAGGCATCTCGAATCCGGACACCTGTCGTAGGACCGCTGACATCATCTGGTCTGGCGCAACTTTGAACGCCGCTGCCGCGAGGTCTCGGTAAAACAGGTGGTGAAGGTTCTCGTCGGCGGCAACCCGTGACATCACTTCCTGCCCGACTGGGTCACCGATCATTGCTCCGGTGGAACGGTGCGCGATTCGCGTGGCGAGTTCCTGCAATGAGAGATACACGAGTGCATCACATACCGATGGCGGCTCAGGGATCTTCCCCGAGCTGACCTGAGCCATCCGGTCACGTTCGAGAGCGACAGGGTCCACCGCGCGGGTGGTCATGAGGTAACCGTAAATCGCCATTGAGTGGCGACCCTCCTCCGCCGTCCATCGGCGCACCCATTCACCCCAGGCACCATCGCTGCCAAGCGTGCTTTCAACGGTTCTGAAGTAGTAGGGAAGGTTGTCCTCGGTGAGAAGGTTGACAATGAGCGATGAACGCACAGCGTCATTGATGACTGCCCCGCCGAGATCGGCGTCGGTGTCCTGCCAGTCACCCTCTCGGCGTTCACGACCGCGCTCATACGGAACGTATTCGTGCGGGAACCACTCTTTTGACCGCTCGAGGTGGCGTTCAAGGAGTCGCTCGACATCTGAGTCGAGTTCTCTCAGCATCCCTCGTTCTTCGATCACGGCCTCACCGTAGGCGGTCAGGGGCGTCGCCGGTTACCCCACCGCCGTGTGGCATGCCGCACGATCATGACGGTGCATGACCGAACGTCGATCGCGCGTTCATCAGTGGCCGCCACGCTTCGATGACGGCGCCCTTGCGCCAGCCGAGTGCGAAGAATTCGAACGACACTGCCCACTCCCCCACTCGAGCACCCTCACTAGGGTCGAACCATGCGTCGGGGGCACCTCATTGGCTGGCTGTTGTTTCTCGCCTCCGCGATGGTTTACCTCGCGGCGGGCATCCGAACCGGTGATTGGTTGGTGATCATCGGCAGCGTCATCTGGGCCCTCGCGTGCCTCGTCTTCCTCGCCACCGATGGAGCATTTCGTCGCTCTCGGCACGCCACCTCGCGTCACGAGTAGGGTCGAAGCGATGCATCGTGTCTCGATTACCTACTGCGTCCCTTGAGACTATTCGGATCGCGCCGTGGGCGCGGCGAGGGACATCATGCACGACTACCAGCACGTCATCGCCGAATTGACGCTGGTGACCGGCTCAGCCGGGGTGTTCGACGTAGTGGTCGACGGCGAGGTGATTTACTCCAAGCACTCGACGGGTCGACACGCTGAACCCGGGGAGGTGCTGGCGCTCTTTCGCGACTACCTCGGTCGCGAGGTGCCGATCTACGAGCGCTGACCCGTCATCCGGGCTCTTCGTTGAAGGTGACCAGCACCGGATTCGCGCCAGATAGGTCGATCCGGGAGATCGCGGCCTGACCCAGTCGCATGCGGTGCACGATCGACGTGGGCGCGCCCATCGACCAAGCGACCGCGGACTTGATCGGCGAGACGTGGCTGACGACGATGACGTCAGCGTCAGCCGCCGCCTCGCGAAGCCGGCGGCAGGCGCCATGGACCCGGCGGTCAAGTTGTGAGAACGACTCCCCACCCACTGGCGCGAACTCGGGATCCTCGCGCCACGAGACCCACACCGATGCGTCGACCTCGGTGATCGACGTCCCCTCGAGCTCTCCGTAGTCGAGTTCGATCCAGTTGTCGTCAACCTCCGCGGTCATGCCGTGACGTTCGGCGATTGCTGCGGCGGTCGCCCGCGCACGAGCAAGCGGACTGGTCAGTATCCGTGTCGCTGAGATCGCCGAAAGTCGATCCGCGAGCGCCATCGCCTGCTGCTCCCCCACCTCGTCGAGCGGCGCGTCGGTCCGCCCCTGGAGGCGCCCGCCGGCGTTCAACGCGGTCCGGGCGTGACGGACGAGGATCAACACGTCATCGAACCGAGAGATCGAGTACGCCCCGCGAGATGAACTCTCGGCGCCGCTCCACATCGTCGAGTCGGGCTCTTCTGAGCATCGCGGCCAACAGGAGAAAGCCGAGCAGTTCAAGCGGCAAGTTCCAGAGGCCTCGAGACGCGACCGGCGATGTGATGTCGGCGATCGAGCCACCAAGCGCCGGCCACCAGAAACGCTGCCCCTCCGTCCACGATCCCGTGAACACCAGATGGAGGAACATTCCAATCGGCAGGCCGAGCAAGGTGCGTCGAATCGGCTTACGGCCCGTGGTCACAGCCATCAGGACGGCGAGCACGACGACCGGCGTGGCCATCGACAACAACACCGCCGAAGCGTCGCCGACGAGCCCGCCCAGCACGGGAACGATCGCACCGACGATGAGGAGCCGGTGATCGAAGGCGAGGTCTCTGAACACCAGATGCACCGAGAGCACCGCCGTGGCGACGAACCAGAAGAGCATCAGCGCACCAGCATCCGCCCACATTGCGGGCAGTCGGGGAACTCGTCGTCACCGGCCCGGCGGACCTCGTCAACCTCGGCGGCCGACAGATCGAGGTGGCAACCCTCGCATCGCGAGCCCGTAAGTCGTGCGGCGGCGACGCCGATCTTCGAGCGGATTCGGTCGTAGCGAGCGAGCAGGCCATCGGCGAGCAGCGCCCGGGTATCGGACCGCCGTCGCTCGAGCTCGTCGAGCTCGGCCTCGATGGCGGCTTCGGCGATCTGGAGTCGCTCATCGGCTGAACGCGCGGCCTCTCGGATCGACTCCTCCGCGCTGAGGTGCCCCACGAGTTCGGCTTCAGCATCACCCTGTTCGGTGAGGGCGACGAGACCCTGCTCATCGGACTCAGCCCGCTTGGTGGCGAGCGTCTCGAGCTCGTGTTGGAGGGCCTCCGCCTCACGGGGAGCGATCACCGTTCGCATCTGGGCGTTGAGGCGAGCGGTCTCAGCGTCGATGCGCTGACCTTCGGCCTCGGCCCGTTCGACGATCTCGGCGTTCTCGGCGATTCGTGCGAGCAGCGCCTGGCGTGTCGACTCCCACTTGGTGACCTGAGCCGTCGCCTCCACGAGTCGGTCGCGTTCGTCGAGATGCTCGCGTCGGTGCCGGAGTTGATCGGCACCGGTGTCGATCCGTTGGAGCTCGAGCAGAGCCTCGGCGGCACTCATCAGCGATCAGGATCCCTCAGGCGGAGCACAGGCCTCAACATAGGCGTCGAGGGGCACCGAGGGCAGAGGCGCGTAGGGGTCGAGCACCTCCGGCGGGATCGTGGTCGCGGTGGTCACCGGTTCAAGGATCGGGATCGGCGCGTTCGGATCTACTCCGTCGATGGGTGCCTCGACCACCGGGGGAACGGTCTCGACCGGCAGACCGGTATCGGGGTCGATGACCGGGGGCAGGGTGGTCGGCGGGACCGGTTGCTGGTAGCCGACGACGATCTGCGCGCATTCGGTCCCCGGCAGGTACAGCCGAGCCGGTGCTCGAAGAGCAGGAGGAGGGGTGCTCCAGTCGGAGACGGGCACACCCCGGTGGGCCTCGGTCATATAGGCCCCCCAGATCTTCGCGGGAAAGGTGCCACCTTGGACTCGCGGGACGCCCTGCTCGACGAACTCGGGAATCGAGACCATCGCGGTGTATCGGTCGGGATCGCGCACCATGACCGCGGTGACGAGATTGGTAGTCCCGCCCACGAACCACGCCGTGTAGTTGTTCTGCTGAGTCCCCGTCTTTCCGGCAGCGGGCCGCTGAGCCGCGAACTCGGACAACTCCCGTCGAGCGGTACCGAGGGTGAGGGTGTCCTTCATGATGTCGATCGCGGTCAATGCCACACCGGGATCGAGCACCCGCGACGGCTCACCACGATGCGTGAAGAGCCGCCGTCCGCTCGAGTCCTCAATTCGCTCCACGTAGTAGGGCTCGAGGTGCTCTCCGGCGTTGGCGAGCGTCTGCATACCGGCAGCCATGTCGAGGGTGCTCATCTCGTTCGCACCGGTCGCGAAGCTCGCGAAGGGTTCAATCGGCAGTCGGACCTCAGCCGGAAGCTCGCGGTCGAGGTAGATCGACCCAGCCATGCGATAGACGGTGTCGACGACTCGGTTGAGCCCGACGATCTGGGACAGTCGGGCGAAGGCGCAGTTGATCGACCGGTACGTGTGCTCCCGAAGGGTCGCGATTCCTCCGTCGACCCCACCGGTGATCTCGAAGACCGGTTCGATGTTGTTGCCGACATTGGGAAGCGAGCACGGCCGGGTGCCATCAATGACATCCTCAGGGATCGCGCCAGCCTGGAGGGCCGCAGCGAGAATGAAGATCTTGATGCTCGATCCGGTTTGACTCGGCGCGAGGGCCAGATTCACCTCGTTCTGGCCAGGCACGAAACCGCGGCCGCCGACCATCGCGCGGATCGCGCCCGTCGAGGTGTCGAGCGAGGTGAGCGCGGCGTCGAACCCCTCGACGGTGTCGGGGAGCAGATCGCGCGCTTCCTCTGCCGCCGCCTGCAACACGGGGTCGAGGGTGGTGTAAATGCGCAGGCCTCCCCGATACAGGGCCGTGTAGCGATCCTCGTAAGTCTCACCGAGCAGGTCGGAGCCGTTCAACAGATACTCGCGTAACGCCTCGGTGTAGTAGGTGCGATCGACCTCGCGGGTCGGGATGCGCTTGACGCGCTCCGGGATGACGAACTCGGCTTCGATCGTTTCCGCCTCGGATTCGGTGAGGAACTCGTCCTCCACGAGTCGAGAGAGCACCTGGCGGAACCGAGCACGACTGCGCTCGGGTCGGTTGATCGGGTCGTAACTCGATGGGGCTCTCACCAGTCCCGCGAGGAACGCCGCCTCGATGAAGTCCAACTCGGGCACCGACTTGCCGAAGTACGTCTCCGCGGCGGCGGCGATGCCGTAGGAGTTGTTGCCGAAGAAGACCGTGTTTAGGTAGCGCTCCATGATCTCGGTCTTCGAGATCTCTTTCTCGAGGCGCACGGCGTAGGCGATCTGCAGGATCTTGTAGCGGCTGTCCCGCTCGAAACCTGCCATGAAGTCGTTTTTGACGACCTGCATGGTGATGGTGGAGGCGCCTTGGACCGGACCCTCGGAGGCGAAGTTCGAGAGGGTGGCGCGAACCAGGCTTCGCACGTTCACGCCGTGGTGCACCCAGAACTCGTTGTCCTCCACCGCGACGAAGGCGTCGATGACGTGTCCGGGGACCTCAGCGAGGGTGACCGGCTGGGAGTTCTCGAGTTCGTAGACCGCGATCTCGTTACCGGCTCGGTCGTAGACGTAACTGCGCTGGGAGAGCGGAATGAAGTCGGGCAACTCCACCGGGGTCTCTCGATGAGCGTTGGCGACCCGCCAGATCTGAGGGGCGATCGCCGCGACGACACCGGTGATGAGTAGTGAGGCGGCGCCGATCACGAGGCCGAGGCGCAGAATCCAACTCATGCGGCCCACGGATCGAGCGTACCGATGGACGACTACGGTGTCCGTTCATGCCCGACTCCCCCCGTCCCTTCCGTTTCGGCATCCAGGCGTCCTCCGCACCCGACCGGAGCGCCTGGGTGGGGGCGGCTCGTCGCTACGAGGAACTCGGTTATGCGGCGCTCACCATGCCCGATCACTTCGACAGCCAACTCGCCCCGATTCCCGCTCTGCAGGCGGTGGCGGACGCCACGACGACGCTACGAGTCGGGGCCCTCGTCCACGACAACGACTACAAGCACCCACTGGTGCTCGCGAAGGAACTCGCGACGATGGACGTGCTCTCCGACGGCCGACTCGAGATCGGCCTCGGCGCCGGTTGGATGGCCGTCGACTACGAGCGGTCAGGCATCCCCTACGACCCACCTGGAGTGCGGGTCAGCCGTTTCATCGAGGGTCTCGAGGTGATCCGAGGCTGCCTCGCCGATGGGCCGTTCTCGTTCTCCGGGGAGCACTACACGATCACCGATTACGACGGTTTGCCAAAACCGGTGCAGCGACCGTGCCCGCCGATCCTCATCGGGGGTGGGGGTCCGCGCGTGCTGAAGTTCGCCGCTCGGCACGCCGACATCGTCGGCATCAACGCGACGCTCACCTCGGGCGCCGTCGACGGCTCAACCTTCGACTCGATGTCAGCCGAGGCGGTCGACACGAAGCACCGAATCGTGGTGGAGGCGGCCGGCGAGCGAATGGCGCAGATCGAGATGAACGTTCGCGCGTTCCTTGTCCAGGTCACCGATGACGTGTCCGGCGCGATCGACGGCATCGCCGCCTTCACGGGCGCCTCAAGCGACATGATCGCCGAATCTCCGTTCGCGCTGATCGGCCCGCCGTCGAAGCTTGTCGAGGATCTTCTCGCCCGTCGAGAACGCTGGGGCTTCTCTTATGTCATCGTTGGCCCCGACGAGGCAGAGGCCTTCGCCCCGGTCGTCGCCGAGTTGAGCGGACGCTGATCAGCCGAAGCGGCGTTCCTTCTCAATGACGACGATGCCGTTGTCGCTGACCGTGTAACGCTCGGCGTCAGCAGCGCGGTCGAGTCCGATTCTCTCGAAGTTCGGGATGACCACGTTCTTGTCGACGATGCACCGGTTGAGCCGGGCGCCGGCGCCGATGTGTACGCCCTCCATGATGATGGAGTCGGTGACGTGAGCGTCGTGGTCGATGAACACGCGAGGCGAGATGATCGAACGCTCGACATGCGAGCCCGACACGATCGAGCCCTGGCTGAGCAGGCTGCCGTCGACGAAGGCGGGCTCGCCACCAACACCCCGCGAGACCTTCGCTGGTGGTAGCGCCTTGCGGTAGGTGTAGACGGGCCAGCGTTCGTTGTACAGGTTGAACAACGGCACAGGAGCGATCAAATCCATGTTGGCTTCGTAGAAGGCGTCGATGGTTCCTACGTCACGCCAGTAGCCGTTCTCTCGCTCGTCCTGACCGGGGATGACGTTGGTGGAGAAGTCGTAGACCTGGGCGACACCCTGACGGGTGAGGGCGGGGATGACGTCACCGCCCATGTCGAAGAGCGGCTCTTCCTCGTTCGGGGTGACGATGTCGATCAGGGTCTGGGTGTCGAAGACGTAATTGCCCATGCTCGCGAGACAGCGGGTGTCGTCGCCGGGCATCGTCGGAGGATTCGCCGACTTCTCGTGGAAGGCGATGATGCGCCCGTCGTGATCGGCTTCGATCACACCGAACTGGGAGGCCTCAGAACGTGGCACCGGGATCGCGGCGACGGTCACACCAGCCCCGCGCGACCGGTGTTGCTCGACCATCTGGCGCGGGTCCATCCGATAGATGTGGTCGGCACCGAACACGGCGACGATGTCGGGTCGCTCGTCGTAGATGAGGTTGAGGTTCTGATACACCGCGTCGGCCGAACCCCGGAACCACTGGGGCCCACGGCGCATCTGGGCGGGTACCGGCGTCACGTAGTTGTCGAGAAGCGTCGAGAACCGCCAGGTCTGAGAGATATGCCGGTCGAGGCTGTGGCTCTTGTACTGGGTGAGCACGACAATCTTCAGGTAGCCGGCGTTCGCGAAGTTCGACAGCGCGAAGTCGATGATGCGATAGGTGCCGCCAAAGGGAACCGCCGGCTTCGCCCGGTCGTTGGTGAGCGGCAGGAGGCGTTTGCCCTCGCCGCCGGCGAGCACCATCACCAGGACCTTCGGGTCGAGAGCCATCGGCGTTGAGCGTACCGCTCGGCGTCACCCAGTTCGGGTTGGCCTAGTGGCCGCGAGAAAGCTGCCGGTAGATCTCGACGTACTCGCGAGCTGGGCCGTCCCACGACCAGTCGACCGACATGACACGACGGCGAAGGGTGGAGAGCCGTCGCCGATCCGAGCATCGACGGGCAGCGCGATGCAACGCGGAGATGATGGGTCCGACCTCGGCCTCATCGGCGACGAAACCGCGACCCGCTCGCGGATGGGCGTCGACGTCGGGGACGGTGTCGACGAGACCGCCGACGCCGGTCACCACCGGAATCGAGCCGTAGCGCATCGCCTGCATTTGGGTGAGCCCACAGGGCTCGAAGCGGCTCGGCATCACGAAAAGGTCGGAGCCGGCGAACATGAGGTGGGCCAGTTGCTCGTCGTAGCCCTCGATGAAGGCGAATCGCTCCGGGTACGCGATGGAGAGCGCCCCGAGTCGGTCGGCGAGATCGCGCTCCCCCGAGCCAAGAACGGCGAGACGCATCGGGAACTCGTCGAGGAGCGGCACAACCGGTTCGAGGAGGTCGATGCCCTTCTGATCGGTGAGCCGAGTCACGGCAACCGCGAGCAGTTGACCATCGTCGGCGAACCCGAGTCGCTCAGTGAGGGCCGCGCGGGACTGGTCCCTTGACTCTGGGTCATCGACCGAGAACGGAGCCGGGAGGGCCGGGTCCGATGCCGGATCCCAGAGCGAGGTGTCGATCCCATTGAGGATCCCCGACACGGCCCCTCCCCGATCGCGAAGCGGGCCATCGAGGCCGAACCCTCCGTCGACGCTCAAGATCTCCGATGCGTGGTGTGGCGAGACGGCGACGACGCGGTCGGCGAGAGCGATCGCTCCCGTCAGCGGGTTCATCCCTCCCCACCACTCATAGTGATGACCGCGAGGGCCGATCACCTCGAGCCACTCCGACCCCGTCGCCCCCTGATGAGCGAGGTTGTGGAGCGAGAGCACCGAGGGAACTCCGGGGGCAATCGCGGCCAGCGCGGTCGCCGTATGCCAGTCGTTCAGATGGGCGACATCGGGGCGGGTCGACTCGACGAACGCCGCGACGGCGCGCGCGAATCGAAGGAATCTCTCGGTGTTATCCAGCCAACCCCGCCCGTCGGGTTGTAGGTACGGGTGACTTCGAGCAATACCGGGCACCTCAACCAAATGAACACGACCGGCGATGGGATGTTCTCCGACACGGATCGAACCCGGTCCCGCCCAGTCCGGGAGCACGAGGGGGATTCGCTCCGCATCGGCGAGTTCCACACCGCCGTAGTCCGGCAGGAGGACATCAACCTCAACTCCCGCGCGACGGAGCGCCCCGACCAGCCCACTTGCCGCGGCGGCGAGGCCGCCGACCGTGGCCAATGGCGCGAGCTCGGCGGTCGCGAAGGTGATGCGCACCTCCACATTGTGGTGGATCGTCGACCCGAGCGCACCTGAGCAGTCGTCCGATCCGCCCCGATCCGACGCACAATGGGGGGACATGACCGACATCGACTCCGGAGACAACATCCGCCTCCTTGGCCGAATTCTCGGCGAGGTGATCGCCGAGCAGGCCGGCGAGGCCGTGTTCGATCTCATCGAACGGGTACGGCGCACTGCGGTGGAGTCGCGACGCCAAGGGCACTCCCCGATCTCCGATCTCGGCGCCGACCTCGACGGGGCGGAAATCGACGACATCTTGCACGTCGTCCGAGCCTTCGGGTGGCTGGCCCTGCTCGCCAACACCGCTGAGGATCTCCACCTCGAGCATCGACGTCGCGAGCACCTCGACGCCGGAGAGACCGACCGTCCCGGCGGTGTCGCCGCGACAATGAGTGCGCTCCTCGACAGCGGCGTCGATCCAACCGATGTCTTCGAGGCCCTCGGTCGACTTCGCGTGTCCCCGGTGCTCACCGCCCATCCGACCGAGGTACGACGCCAGACCATCCTCGATGTCGTCGAGCGAATCTCAGGCCATCTCGAGCATCGGAGGCTCGTCGCCTCCTCGGTATCAGCCACCGCCGAGGTCGACGCCGCGATGCGCGACGAGGTGCTCACCCTCTGGCAGACGGCGATCCTGCGCCTCTCGAAGTTGCGGGTCAACGACGAGGTCAACGAAGCGCTCCGCTACTACGCGTCGAGTCTCTTCATCGTTGTGCCACAACTCCAGGCGGAGGTTGAGCGCCTCGCTGAGGAACGACTTGGCGCCAAGATCGACGGCACCGGCCTCATCCAAATGGGGTCGTGGATCGGAGGGGACCGTGACGGCAACCCCTTCGTCACCTCTGAGGTCCTTGAGCACGCGGTCACGGCGAACGCGACAGCAGCGGCCCGCCACCATCTGCTCGGGCTCATCGATCTCTCGCGCAGCCTCTCGATGTCGGCGCGCCTCGTGACCCCAACCGCCGAGCTGCTCGCTCTCGCCGACGCCTCGGGTGACGACTCGGTCTTCCGAGCCGACGAGCCCTACCGGAGGGCGCTCCGAGGCATCCACGCCCGCCTCTGGGCGACCTTCGACCAGGTCCTCGACGCGGTTCCGGGGCCCGAGCCGAGAGCACCGCTCTCCCCCTACGGATCGATCGTGGACTGCGTCGATGATCTCCGCGCGGTTGAGCGTTCCCTCGCGTCGCACGGCGCCGGGGATCTCGCCCGACATCGGGTTGCTCCGCTCCGACGAGCGATCGCCACCTTCGGAACACATCTCTGCCGCCTTGATCTCCGTCAGAACTCGGCTGTGCATGAACAGGTCATCGCCGATCTCACCCGATCATTAGGGCTCGACTATCGATCCGCGGCCGAGGCTGACCGAGTCGCAATCCTCATCGATCTCATGGAGGGCCGAGCGACACTCGGGGACGCTTCCGAGCCCGCGGTGCTCTCGGAGTTGGCGGTGCTCGATACAGCGGCCCGCGCTCAGAAACGCCATGGGAGCGAGGTGCTCGGTCAACTGATCATCTCGAAGGCCGAGTCGGTGAGCGATGTCCTCGAAGTCGCGGTTCTCGCCGATCACGCGGGTCTCGACCCGCTCGACGTCGCCCCCCTGTTCGAGACGATCGACGACCTGCGGTCTGGCCCCGAGGTCATCGATCGCTTGCTCTCCCTCCCCGCCTACCGAAGCCGCGTGGCGGCTCTCGGGGACGTTCAGGAGGTGATGATCGGCTACTCCGACTCGAATAAGGACGGCGGCTACCTCATGTCGCAGTGGTCGCTCCACGGCGCGCAGCGGCGCCTCGTCGGTGTGGCCACCCGCCACGGTGTGCACTTACGCCTCTTCCACGGCCGAGGGGGAACGGTCGGGCGCGGCGGTGGACCGGCCCACGAGGCGATCCTCGCGCAGCCCGTCGGAACGGTGAACGGCGATATCCGAGTGACCGAGCAGGGCGAGATGGTCGCTGCGAAGTACTCACGGCCGGTGACCGCTGCGCGCAACCTCGAAACCCTTGTGTCGGCGACATTGACCGCGACCCTGAGATCCGGCGACGATGACGACCCGGTCGTTGAGAGCGATCTCATGGACCTCCTCGCTGACGCCTCCCATCGCGCCTACCGGTCGCTCGTTCACGACGACCCCGACTTCGCCAGCTTCTTCCGAGCGGTCACCCCGGTGAGTGAGATCTCCCGACTCAACGTCGGAAGCCGCCCGGCCTCCCGATCCGCTTCGGACCGCATCGACGACCTCCGCGCGATCCCCTGGGTGTTCGCTTGGAGCCAATGCCGACTGTCTCTTCCTGGATGGTTCGGACTCGGCGCTGCGCTCGAGACCGCGGAGGCCGCCGGCCGCCTCGACGAGGTGGCTCGACTGAATCGCGACTCGCGCTTCACCAGAACCGCACTATCGAACGCGGCGATGGTGCTGGCCAAGGTCGACCTCGGGATCGCCGAACGCTACGTGGACCGTCTCGCGGTCGACCGGGCCTCCGCGGAGCGGCTCTTCGCCGTGATCAGCGAGGAGCACTCATCGACGCTCCGCCTCTTGAGCGAGGTCACCGGTGCCGAGGATCTCCTCGGCGATAACCCCGTGCTCGCCCGCAGCATCACGAACCGGTTCCCCTATCTCGACCCGCTCCACGTCCTTCAGGTCGATCTCTTGCAGCGCCTGCGGGCGGGCGACGACGGAGAACTCGTGCAGCGCGGTATCCAACTGACCCTGAACGCAATCGCGACCGGCCTGCGCAACAGCGGCTGAATGGGGTCGAAAACGACGAACTCCCGGCTCGCTCAGCGAGGCGGGAGTCGGCGCGTGCTATCGGGAGGACCCGAATCGAACGGGGTCTGTGGAATCAGACGACTTTGACGTTGATGGCTTCAGGACCCTTGCGTCCCTCGCCAACCTCGAACTCAACCTGCTGACCATCGAGCAGGGTGCGTCGGCCGGAGCCTTCGATGTTCGAGAAGTGGACGAACAGGTCGTCCTCGCCGTCGCGGCTGATGAATCCGAAGCCCTTCTGATCATTGAAGAACTTCACGGTGCCACTGGCCATGTGGGGTACTCCCTTACTTGTTGCATGCGTCCGACCAAGAGGTCCGACGTCCCCGCGGATGCTAACGGGCCCCGCCGACGAACACTCCGGCTCAGCCCTTTGTCGCTCCGAGCGTGAGGCCGGACACGAACTGTCGGCGAAGGATGAAGAACACGACGAGGGTCGGCAGGGCAGCGATCATGGCACCCGCGGCGAGCAGGTTGTAATCGGTGACGAACTCCCCCTGCAATCGGCCGAGCGCCGAGGTAATCGGCCGCTTCGAGTCGTTCGACATGAGCACGAGCGCCCAGAAGAAATCGTTGTAGATCCAGGTGGTCATGAGCACCGCCAACGAAGCAAGCGGGGGTCGCAGCAGCGGGAGCATGACATTCCAGTAGTGGCGGAAGACCGAAGCACCATCGACCTTCGCCGCCTCGGAGATCTCCTTCGGGATTGTCTTCATGTAGCTCGACAGCACGAACGTGGCGAAGCCCATCTGGAAGGCGACGTGGATGAGCACCACTCCCCACTGAGAGTCGTAGAACAAGCGCCGATTGCCGAGCCAGTCTCCGACGGTGAGGTACGCCTTGAACACGGGAATGAAGACGAGCTGTGGTGGCAGCAGGTTGCCGGCGGTGAACAGCAGCAGCATCGACACGTTCCACCGGAAGGAGTACCTCGAGACGACGAAGGCGGTCACCGACCCGAAGAGCAACGTGAGGAACACGGCCGGTGCCGTGATGATCAACGAGTTCCACAGGTAGGTCGGCAGATCCATGCGCTGGATGGCGGTGCTGTAGTTGTCAAGTCCGATGCTCTCCGGCACCGAGAACACACCATTCGCGCGAATCTCGCTGTAGGGACGCAGCGAACTCCACAGGGTCCAGACGATCGGGAAGATCCACACCAGAGCGAAGATGCCGATGAAGATCGAGATGAAGCGGTCCTTCACCCGCTGACGTCCCCGGTACCGACGGGAGATCGTGGCCGTCATGAGACGTCCTGCCGGAACTGTTGTCGCAGGTACGCGATGATCGGACCAATTGAGAGCACGAAGAGGATGACCGCGTAGGCCGCACCCTTCATTGACGCGCCCTCCCCGGCGATGTTCTGGAAGACGAGGATGCCGAGGATCGGCAGACCCGCGCTCGTCCCGTAGATCACGTAGACCATGTCGAAGGCTCGGAGCGACTCGATCATCGTGATGACGACGATGATGATGTTGACCGGCCGCATCGTCGGAAGTACCACCTTGCGGAAGGTCTCCCATTCAGTGGCGCCATCGATGGCGGCGGCCTCACGAAGGGCCGGGTCGACGGCCTTCAACCCAGCGAGATAGAGCAACATGATGTAGCCGATGTGCCGCCACGAGGCCATCACCATGATGACGTAGATGTTGATGTCGTAGTTGCCGAAGAACGACACGGCGTTGTCGATGTCACGCCCGAGCAACCCGTTCACGAAACCATCGGGCCGGAGCATGAAGTTCCAGATGATGCCGGTAACGGCGAGGGACAGGACGACGGGGATGTAATACGCCGACTGGTAGAAGCGATGCCCACGGATCTCTCGGTCGATCTGATAGGCGAGCAACACGCCGAGGGGCGTGGCGATGAGGAAGAACCACCCCAGCCAGATCGCGTTGTTTCGCAACGCGTCGTAAAAGGCCGGCGTCGAGAAGAAGATGTTGTCGTAGTTGTCGAAGCCGGCCCAGGTGATGTCGGAGAAGTTGATCCCCGTCCAGAACGTGAACGACAGCAGGATCGTCGCGATCGCCGGCAGCCACACCAGCAACACGTGGAAGAACGTCGGGAGTCCGACGAACAAACCGAGGGTTACTCGGTCCCCACGTGATGACAGGCGTCGGCGACGGCGGGAGCGCGGCTCCCCTGCTGTCGTCACGGACATGTTCAGTTGTCAGCGATGGTGTGCGTCAGAGCGGCGGGAGGGCGTCCCACTGCTCCTGCAGGCTCTCCAAGATGCCGTCGACCGAGGACGGATCGCGGAACCACTGCTGGATGGCAGGGCCGACAACGGGTCCGGCGAAGTCGGGCCGGGTGTCGCGGTCGAGGAACTGCGTGATGTACTTCGCCTCTTCCATGACAGCGAGCTGCTGCTTCTGGAAGGCGTCGTACGACGATGTGTCCTGGTTCTTGTTGGCGGACGTCATCGGCTCTCCGGTATCGAGCATGGCCTGCATGCCCTCCTTGGAGCCGGCGAACTTGATGAGGTCCTTGCCCCCGTCGCTGTTCTCGCCGTTGGCCGCCACGCAGAAGCCGTCGATCGGTGCGTCGATCGTGTCGCGAGCGTGCTCCGGGTTGATCTCCGGGAAGGGGATGATCCAGAGGTCGTCGTAGTCCTCCTGCGACTGCTCGAGGAAGTTCCCGCCGAACCAGGAACCCATGAGCATGGCGCCGGCCTTGCGCTGCAGAAGGAGCTGCATGGCTCCGTCCCACTCGAGGTCGAGAACGTTGTCGTTCATGTAGGGCACGAGCTGCTCCCAGTAGGTAAACACCTCGCGGGTGCGGGCGTCGGTCCACTGCTCGCGACCGGCCATCAGGTCGACGTGGTACTGGTAGCCGTTGATGCGGGCGTTCAGGATGTCGAAGGTGCCCATCGCTTCCCAGCCACCCTTGTCGCCGGCGGCGAAGCCGATGAGGCCCTTGGACTTCATGCCGTCGAGCATCCCCATGAAGTCGTCCCAGTTGTAGATGCCATCGGGGTCGATGCCGAGCTCGGCGAGCATCGACTTGCGGAAGTGCAGACCCCACGGGTACCACGACTGCGGCACGAAGTACTGCTTGCCGTCGAGGCCGGTGGACGCGATCTTGTAGGAGTCGTTGAACTGGTCGCCGATCTCGTCCCACACGTCGCTGATGTCGGTGAGCAGACCCTGCTCGGCGAAGAACTGCATGCGGTAGCCGGCCATCCACTGGAAGCAGTCGTCAGGAGTGCCCTGCAGGTACTGCGACAGGTTGTTCTGGAAGGCGTTCGACTCGGTCGCGTTGTAGACGACGGTGTTGCCCGACGCCGCCTCATACGCGGAGATGAGGCCCTTCAACTGCCTCGTCGGTCCATCGTCAACGGTTCGAGCGCCGAACGAGAGCGAGGACGAGCCCCCGCAGCTTGACATCAGGGCGCCGGCGCCGAGAACCCCGGCCGCGCCGATGAGGAACTGGCGTCGGTTCGGGCGGAAGCCCTGCGACGTCAGTACCGAACGATCCATATCTCCCATGTGAATCCCCCCTTGGAGTCGGTGTGTGTACCGGATTCTTCCCTGTGCGGCGGAGTTGGTCAAGAGTTTTGTTCTCTTTGTCACGAATTCGCACAGGTCACACCCTCGAATGATGTTCGCTGTCGCAAGGTGCCAGCAACGAACTGACAATGAAAATCCCCTTGTGAACACGGCTTCAACCACGAGGCCGTACGTACAGAGCGCCAAATCGGTCGTTTATGTCCAAATTTTCAGTTGATTTGTTCGATTCTGTTGACTTCCAATCACGTGCGCTCCATGCTGTGCGGGATGCCCGCGACCGACCGAGGACACCCCTCACCCGGAGGGTCCACTCATCATCTCGGTCGACGGACGCTCGCCCGTCATCGTCGAGAGATCATCCTTGGCGAACTCAGACGCAACGGCGCAGTCCGCGTGGCCGAACTCGCCGCCGAACTCGACGTCAGCGAGATGACCGTTCGACGCGATCTCGACTCCCTTGACGCGGCTGGTCTGGCTGAGAAGGTGCACGGTGGAGCGACACTCCGATTTCGGCACACCACCGACGAGCCAGGGTTCGACGCGAAGTTCATGTTGAACGCCCCCGAGAAGGAGTCGATCGCGCGAACTGCAGCTCTCGCCGTCGAGGCCGGGTCGTCGATCGGGCTTACCGCGGGCACCACAACCGCTCGGATGGCAATCGAGCTCGCGGCGATCGCCGACCTCACTGTGGTGACCAATTCCATGCGGGTCGCCCAGACGTTCGCCGGCAGCCCCCGTAGCGACCGAACGGTGATCCTGACCGGCGGGGAGCGCACACCCTCTGAAGCCCTCGTCGGACCAGTCGCCGTCGACTCCCTTGGTTCATTCCACCTCGATCACGTATTCATGGGAGTTCACGGGATGCATGAGCGTGCCGGATTCACCACACCCAACCTCCTTGAGGCTGAGACGAACCGTGCATTCATCACCGCCGCTGACCGCGTCACCGTGCTTGCCGACCACGCGAAGTGGGGCGTTACCGGTCTCGCCACCATCACCGGATTCGACGGTGTCGACACGCTCGTGACCGATGCCGGCCTCGCCGACCAGACCATCGACTTCTTGTCGGCACAGGTGCGAGACCTCGTGGTGGTGCTCACCTCCGCAGAGGCCGGAGGTGTCGGAGTTGCCTGAGCTGCGGCGCGACCCGTTCCTCGGCACCCGGGTGCTCGTCGACGGCAGCCGTCTCGAACGGCCGACCCTGCCGGCGACCGGCTGCCCCTTCTGCGTCGGCGGTCTCGAGTCACCCGAGCCGTACCGATTGAAGTCGTTCCCGAATCGCTGGCCAGCCCTCGGACCTGGTCGCTGCGAAGTCGTGCTCTACACCTCCGACCACGACGCGACCTTTCCCTCCCTCGGTGTGAGCGGCGCCCGGGAGGTGGTTGACCTCTGGACCGAGCGCACCACCGCCCTCGGTGCCGGCCCCGACGTCGACTACGTGCTGATCTTCGAGAATCGCGGGCCGGCGGTTGGCGCGACCATCACCCATCCACACGGACAGATCTACGCCTTCGACCACGTGCCCGACCGCCCC
>Ga0255764_10001980_pt1 | contig 16994 bp, 16 predicted proteins | sample 071ome_30_FD_179964 | JGI IMG/M metagenome (GOLD analysis project Ga0255764, IMG submission 179964) | Coastal salt marsh microbial communities from the Groves Creek Marsh, Skidaway Island, Georgia - 071406AT metaG (version 2) | ecosystem: Environmental > Aquatic > Marine > Intertidal zone >... | reverse complement strand
TCCATCCCAAATCCGACAGGACCTCCTGAAAACGCACCCTCAAATCCTTCATCAGCGATAATGAGAGCTTTACATTGTATTGGAACGATGGTTCCATTCATTGAGTCAAGAGCGAGAAGACCCTCGACTGCGAAATCGTTGAGCACAAGATGAAGGGGGATGTGGTCCCCTCTTCGAACAACACCAAATTTCATTGCTTGTTCTTCAAGCACTTGATGGACTTCGAGTGATGTGCTATCTCCCGAATCAATACAACGTGGTTGAAGGTGACCTACGGCATGGCGGGTCTTTGGCAATCCTTTTTGGTCACGATGAAAGATGACGCCCTTTCGTTCAAGGTAGTCAACTTCGCCGATGGCTTTTGCAGTAATTGTTGAAACGACATCTTGGTCTGAAAGAAAGGCTCCTGAACGAACTGTGTCTTCTCTGTGGCCTCTATTGTTTGCTTCTTGTAGACCTGCTGCAATCCCGTCTCTTGCACCATGACCATGATGGCCAAGACCAGTTGAAGAGAGCAAAAGTGTTGTTGCACCTGCGGCGGCAGATTCGCTTGCAGCACGCAATCCAGCATGTGTATCACCAAGAACGACGACATCCCACGCTTCCATTCTTACTCGCCCTCAACTCTGTCGAAACACCCTCCCTCCATAAGCAAACCGCTTCAACCGTCTGCTTAATCTGTGAAATTTGGGAAAGGTCGTAACGACATTTTGCGAACCCTCTCCTCTTCTTTGCTCTTGTTCCAACTGTTCTGATTAATCGCACGCGTTGAGATTGTTTCAAGAACTGAAGATTCGATGACGATGCCCTCGCTATCTCGTAGAATAACCTGAACATTTTGAAGGGCATTGTTGGTTTTGTTCCACGCAATACTGAGCCACAGAACAACACCGCGTTGGAGGTACCTTGGCATCCAATCAAGTGCATCGTTATCGCCATCATTTCGCAATTGGACTGGTCCGGTTGGAGGAGGGCAAGGTGCAACTTCAAATCGGTGATCTCTCGACAATGGTTCACCATCAGGACATATCACTTCGATTCGTGCAACCTTTTCTTCGAATGTTTGATTATTCAATGCAATGAAAAGATGTCCTGCTCCACCAACGCATTCTTTGTCGAGAGCAATGTCCATTCTCCAATCCGAACGAAGATATTCTGGTCTGCCAGAAATGAGGTCCAACTGAAGACGTTCAAGCAATTGAAATGCCCCTGGTTGCCAATTTCTTGCGTGTGAGATAAGGCGTTGAAATGACCGCCAGTGAAACAAATGATTGCGGTCAAGAATGAGGTCATCAATCGCATCGTTTCGAATGAATTCTTTTATTTCTTCAAGTGCTTCGTGCGATGTGATTTCTGCCTTCATATCGAGGTAGAGGACATACAACAAACGCTCCCATGATTGTTCTTTGTCAAAACCAGGCAAGACACTTTCATCGAACTTCCTCATCCATTCATTCCACTCAATCGTGAGGTCTGGGTCGAGATGAAGAACAAGCATCTCGCTCAAAATGGAACCCAATTGCGTAGGGTGATGCGTCGGCGAATGATGCGTAAGGTATGGCATTAAATCTCCTTGCTGTCGAACGGTTTCGGATGTAAAAATGGAATGAAACATGTGAGCAAAACCAAGTGTCATTGCGACGAGAAGAGCAAGGTTCCATGCAATTGTATCAGGGGTGATAGCAGTCGCAAAACCGAGCAAAAATAGTGCTACCATGCCTAAGAAAACGTTGGTGAGAATATGTCGTCGAACATCGGTCAATCCTTCGAGCACTCTATCCATACCCGGCTGAGAACGAAGAGATTGTTTGTGTGTCATGTGAAGACTTCCAAGTTCACGCAAGGACAATTTTGCTTGCGTAGCAGACCACATCGATTCTGAGGCAAGAAGTGGAGGGAGGATGGCAATGCCAACGGGAACAAACCAAATTAAAAACACATGAAGCGGATTACCAACCGATTCCTCTGGAATCAATGCTGTGAATAATGCAACAATAGCGATGCTGAAACCAAACAAAATCCGAAGGAGCATCAAAAATTTATTTCTTGCAATTTTCCCAGCCTGCAATCTTCTTCGTTCTTGCACTTCCCATTTCTCAAGGGTTCGTTCAAGAGGGTTATCTGTTCGGGTAAAACCAGAGCCGTAGGGGTCTGGCAAGATGTTATGGGCACGCTCAACTTGTTTTGTTGTGGCCGATTTTTCGTCGTCCATGGTCGCCCGCCTATCGTACTGGTTGTGTTGCTTCAATATGGGTCTTTTTGCTTTCTTTGAATGAATGATTTCGATTTCGGACATCTGGGTGAATGGGGCATGAATGGATTCGAAAAACCTCGTTACCTGTCCTACTGGTAAAGCCAGCGGTTCATTGAACGACTACATGTCGCCAAGGGTTAGGAGCGTTATTGAGAAAGAATTGAGTCTTTGAAGGAATATTTTGAGGCGTCGAACCTCAATCTTGTTTGACTCAATGTAATGGCTACCACGAGAGCAATCAAAGTCGCTGAAATGATCGATACAAAGGGCAACACGACCTCAGTAATTTCCAAAAGAGGGGTTGTAATCAACGAACCCAGACCTAGTTTCAGGATGAATTTCTCAGATTGGAGTTCATCTTCAATTTCGATTGGAATTGTTGCCAATAAGATCATCATCAAAATCAATGGCCTTGCAATACCCCATCCAAACACACTTTCTGGGCTGATGGAGTTGAGCAAATACATGAAGGTGATTCCGATGAGGAAGCCTAAGAATAATTTTTGATCACGACCTGATGTTCTTATTGTTAGGAAAATGATTGTGAGGTAGACAAAGAGGCCGACACTAAATCGCAATCTCTCCCATATACCAAGTTCTGAGGATGCTAATTCAACTCTGAAATCAGATGCTAGCATACCGAATAATATGAGAAAACAAAAGAGCATATTGGATAGATTTCTGGAGTCTTTTTGGATGTGAAGGACAACTTCAATCAAAAGTATTGATGCCAAGGCGTTGACCATGAAGTAAGGGAATGAACCTGTGCCTAAAAGGAAGGATACGACGATTGAAACAATAACACAAGGGATTACTACGCTCGAGTAACTCTTGTGTTTCAACTTTGAAACATACGGATGCTCAAACATAACCCCAAGGAAGAGGAAGAACTCAAACCACAAGCCTCCAACAGCATAAGATATCGTTCGGGCGACCTGTTCAATGTTTGAATCAAAGTCTCGAACCAGTCCAAAGGTACCATCTGAGGTCACAGTCCAAATGAGAAGGGAGATGGAATTGAGAGTAAATATTGGGATGAGACGGAAGATGAACGAGTGAAGATTATACGATTTGAGCATTGGATTTCGAACCATGTTAGCCATTGCCACGAGGAGAAGTATGTGAGCGATGAGGCCAAAGAAGGTGAATGGTTCCACTTATGCCACCCCTTCGTCTTGATTATTGATGTCCATCAGTTTTCCATTGAGGACAAGTGAAATTTCTTCGCCGTCGTCCTGTGATGCAAAGTGACCTCTCTCAACATCAACGGACACCCTAATTGTTAGATGACCGTTTGTTGAAGAATACAGGGTTGAGTATTGTTGTTCAAATTCATGGCTTGACATTTCTTGGGGTTCTGAAGTGAAGAATGGCCGTAATGGTAGTTCTACACCTCCATTTTCGCAATTTTGTAAACTCTGACCAACTGCAGGAATCGAAGTATTCACATCGAACTTTGGGATGAGTTCAACAAAGAAATTGTCGCAAGCACCGAGGTCAGTGATTTCGGTTTCTTGATAGGATGCAAGAAGTTCGAGTGAGATGAGATATGAGTTTGTTTCATCTGGTAACTCAAGGTCGATTTCGACCGTCCCGTCAATGAATTGTTGAACTGATTCAATCTCAAGCGTCTCGTAGGTAAGAGATACTGTCGCTGTTGATTCTTCATCTTCTGACATATACCCAAATTCTAGGAGGAATGGATGAAGAACGACAGTTAACACAATCCATACGCCAATTGATGCTGAATATTTGTGACCCCAACCCACACTCTCAGCGACCATGATGGCTGATATGGGTCTGACGCATATGAGCATTCTTCTTTCCAACCAGTACGGCGTTATCTCAGATGAACCAACCCATTGATTCGTTTTTATTTCTTAATCACTTGCTGAGATGGCTATTTGATTTTAGATGCAAGGATAACAAATATGCTGTACGCCGATATTGTTTGTTCATTATCCCGTTCAGTCCAAACCAGTAGCCTGCCCGAACAGGGCGTGCTCGAATCATAATGTTATCAAGAACGGAATTCATGTCCCTCTCGTGCGCAGCAAATATGAGTGCGGCACCAATTATTCCAGTACGGTCTTGCCCATGGAGGCAATGAATGAGAACAGTTTTACCTTCTTTCAGGGCATCGATGGCTTCGTTGGCAATGGTTCCCATAGCGTCCATGTTCTTGAGGTCGTAGCCATCAAAATTTCTAAACAACCATTCGCCCTCATAAGCGACTTTCGGAAAGGCTGGAGGTTTACTACTCATGGTGATGACCATGTCTGGAAGATGCTGATTGAAGGTGTCCTCGAAGTCATCAACGCCTGCCAGAACGAGGCGTCCACCGAAAACTGATACACTTTGATTAGTGGATAGTATCGGTGTCACCTGAGGCGGTGGGTCGGCATCGTGCATTTGCTGCCCAAGTTCGAAATTACCTGTCACAAAGCGTCGAAATGCTTCGGGTGTGGCTTGGAAATCATAGCATTCGCTAAGCAGCATCTCAACCTGAGCTGGTTCTTTAGCATCGATCGCCAGCAAAAGTTCGCTAAGTTCAGTGCCCTGGTGTAATTCTGTTCGGATGTACGTTTGGATTGCTGCATTCCAATATGGCCAATTAGACGTGCTTGGTTGAGCTAGGATTCGGTTGGTACCAGTTTCGATCAAGCCGGAGCAATAATCCTTTGAGGATGCATACTTGGCGATATTGAGTTTGGTCATGACCTTGACCTTGACATCATCCCAATCCTTGCGCATCTCAGTGTCCACTCGATACTGGCCCATCTCCCAAACTCTACAACCAAATTGCGAATGAGATTCATTTGGCAATGGAGTTGTTCGTTCAATCTCAACCTGAGCAATGCTGCCTTTTGGGAATTTCAGTGATTGAAAAGCCTGCTCGATAGAATGCCATATGATGCCATCGAACTCAAAACCACCCGGGACAATTTGAAAATTATCCGTACACGGAGGGCAAAGTTGTTCCTCATGAACACCATATGGCTGGAGTACATACTGCAAACAAAGCCCCCCCATTCAAGCAACCTCCATACTGCATGTTTGACGAATTGGGGCATCCTCAACCGATTCAAGTTGATCGTAGCATGGTCGTACCATTGTGGCATTGTCGATGTACAAGGTGTAACCGATGTAGTCATAAGCGAACTGCAATGTAGCCAAGCACCGCAAAGCATACTCATCGTCAATCACCAACAAAGCTCTTGCCGTCTGGTCATCCAAAGGCTGAATCAGCACGCCAATCTTACCAAAGTCCTTGGCCCTCGGCCATCCAATCCAGTTTGGGTGGTGGATGGTCTGTCGTATGTGTATTCGGGTTTTTGCCGTCATCCCAAACTCCTTATCCTCTTCGTTCAGTATAGGCAGGGTAATTCGCTCGCCGTTTGCTACTTCATATTCTCTTTCGCTTGTGTTCATTTTTTTCCTCCGTAGGTATTTATGTATACAATTAGAAAGTACTTAAAACATCTGTTTTTCAAACGACTGACTGCGAATATACTGATAAAAATCGACACAATATGTAGTCGGTTTTATAACATTCCTTCGCATAGTGAATGTATGCCCTCCAAACCATCGTTAGATGACCTTAGAACATGGAAATACATCAAGAGAAGTGATTCTGGAACAACCCATTCTCGTCTTTGGGAGAATTCGAAAACGACGATAGTAGTATCCCTTAGGCTTGATGAAAGTTTTTTCACCTATCTCGATAAACAAACGGGTCCAAAAAAGCGCAATTCAAATCGTGTGGTTGGCAAAACACCCGACGCTTGGTTTTTACAACCTGGTCGCCCAGCGAAGGGATATTCGCATCAAATTCGAAAGGAATTGAGTCGGCTGTTGACGATGGATATTGATAGGATGGTGGTCATGCTACACCAAAATCCAAACTACAAATCTGGTAAGAAGAAAAAACTAACCGTACGTTTACCCGATTTGAGTCAAGCAATAGAAGAATTGTTCCAGGAGTTGCTAATACGAGATGAACGTTTGGTGGAACATATCGCGCTACGCAAATTGTGGATTCCTGCCATGTGTCGACTTCTAGAGATACGCTCGATGTATCAATAACTCTCGAACGAAGAAGTACTTCATATTCATAAACAATGAAATTGAATCAAACAACATGGCATCGGTCACTGAAAACAACAAGCGGGCGTGGCAGGATTCGAACCCGCGATCTTCGGCTTAGGAGGCCGACGCATTATCCAGCTGTGCTACACGCCCAAATCTTGCTGTTATGGATTATTTCATGACGGTTGCGATGATTCACTTTGGTTGCTTCATTGCATCGGCGATCGAGAAAAAGAGTGCTTCTAAATGCACTCTTCCCTTAGAACCATACCTCATCGAGACATCGCATTTTGCCACGGCGTTCATAAGCACATCCATCGTATCTGTATCGTAATGGGACCTTCCTTTGATGAGGAAGGCGTGAATGTGCTCAACGACATCTGTCGGGCTCAGATAATGCTTTGCCATAATTTGGTCAAGCAAACCCATGGCTCCCTTAAGGACAAGGACTTGCTTGTTCTCTCTTCGTTCTCGTTTCCAATCAATGATTCGACCTCTCATGGCTTCTTCGACCATCAATTGAATTTCTCTTGAGATAATGTTTGATGCCATTTTTTGGACATTTTCCCGTTCACCTAAATGGTCGTGATGATGCATCGTATCGGTCAAGAAAATTGCTCTTCGAAGGTTTCCATTAGAGACGTGAGCGATATCCCCCAAAACGCCTTTCGCAACGAAGCACCCCTCTTCAGCAACAATTTGTGTGAGGCGCTTTTCGATTTGAGATGAAGATAGTGCTGGTAAACGGATGTGATGGGTTCGACTTCGCAATGCATCAATCACTCTGGAAGGTGTGGTTGCAGTAAAGATAAACCGGGCATTGATGCTTGTTTTTTCCATCATCCGTCGAAGGTATGCTTGCATGCCTCTTGTGAGGTAGTCAGCATCTTCAATAATTAAAATGCGGGAAATCGGGCGCTGATCTCCAATTTCAAGTTCAGCACCAGCGGGAGGAGGTGAGGTTGAAGTTTCATCATATCGAAGAAATTGAAAGGAGTCGAGACTAGTACGAGATGCCAAAGTATCGCTTGACTGTGAGCCCGATGGTCGAAGGAAGGCTTCGAAATTCGCCATCGCCCCTTCTTTTCGAACAATGTTCCTGGCCTGAAGAACGTGGCTTGTAGCTTTCCAACTTTGACCTAGAATTTGCCGACATACAAGGCGATGCATCGCAGTTTTACCACAACCAGATGGACCTGATATGAGAAGATGCGGTGGTTCGGCGACCGTGGTCACATGTTGAAGATACGCTTGAACTTCTTCGGGAATGAGCAATTCAGAATACAAGCGTGGTGCTTTGGATTCTAGCCACATTGCCATGTTGAATACGACATGACGAGAGTCTTTCAACTCTGCGAAGAAGATTACTCAGCAGATACACGCTTGGTGCCATGACGTCGTAGTTTGACGAAAATTCGAGCTCCGCAAGATTTGCAACTGATTCCATTTCGGTCGCGATGAAAGGCTTCTATTGAGCCGCAATCGGCACATTTGTAATCGACGTTTTCCATCATCTCATTCCCTCGATGTGCCTCCGAATTGCCCATTGGTTTTGAATGTGTTCATTCATGAATGCCTGAGAGATAATCGAGAACACCTGGTGGAACGAGAGTAAGTTGACCTTCTCGTATCAATTCCATCATCACTTCCTCAACAAGAATTTCGTCGATGTTGAGTTCATATGCAATTTTAAGAATCGCTTCTGCGTCGGAGCCATGGCGTTCAATGCGATCAACGATTTCATTGACAAATGGACTCTGCTTCACCCTTGATGTGGGTTTGCGTTTGGCTTTGTGAGACATTTCAACAATTGGTTTGGCCACCAACGATTTGTGGCATGAGAATGATGTCGTCGTCTTCTGTCAAATCATGCTCAACCAGTTGTTGAAGGTTGAGCATTTGGCCATTCACGAATGGCCAACTGTTGTTCTGTTGGGATGTTGCCTTCTCGACGAGTTCTTGTTTCGACATCAACACTGTTGTATGACCTGAAGAGGACGGAATTTTGACCTTGAGAGCCGATGTGTCATCGCTTCCACCAACGATAGGTGGCATTAAGCGAATTAGGCTATCATCATCCAAATCCATGCTTGCGAAATCATCAATGCTAACTGAGGTGTCGTTGACATACACCCATGTGTTGGTTGCATCAGCAAGTCGTTCGACGACTTCTTCTTGGGTCATTTGAGCAACAGTGTGCCCGGTTTTGTCTGCTATTTGTACTGTAAACGTTTTCATTTTTGTTCCTTCCTGACCCGTGAATTTGATGTTGAATTTTATTTCGTTGTCGCCTTCGTTGGGTACTGAAGAAGGATATTATCCACTTGTTATAAAGAATGGATTTTGGTTCAAAAGCGAATGTTGGCTTGACGTGCGAGGAGGTAGATTTGCATGCTCTGTTCAAGCATTGCAGCGTTCGCCCATGCTTGATTGAAATCAGCACCAACTGCAAAGGCACCGTGGCCTCGAATCACAACAGCTCTCATGCCACCTTGTTGAAGGGCCTCAACCAGTTGTCGGAGGAATTCGTCTGGATTATCTTCATCTGGCTCGACAATGATGATCTTTCCAAGACTTTGCTTGCCTACGACGTCAATGGGCTGAACGAGAACAAGGTCTTGTTCACAACTCACTGCGGTTGTGTAAGGAGCATGAACTCGAATAGCCGCTGCAGGGCCACCAGTAACCATACTTACAGCAGCAAGAACAACTTCAAACGAACGCCAGTCTGATGTGGCCCCCCTTGGAGCAACACCACTACCCATTTGACCAATGCAAATGCTACGTTCGTCCATCGAGGCAAGCATCACCATGTGCTTTGTTGCAAGCATAACTCCTGGCTGACCTGGGTGTAACATCGCTAGTCCACCGAGGTTGCCTCGAACGAGATGGTCACGGTCAAGTTGTTTCCCTAGCCGGATGAAATCATTGACCAAGTGTCCTGCGATGACAATATTTCCCTCCACAACAGGAGGCATATTTGGTTGCTCAAGGTCCTTTATGACTTCTACCGCTCCTTGAAGTGCACCGTCCAGGCGTTGAATTTCATTTTGCAATGCTTCAACATCTGGCCCGGGCGATGACTCTGTTTCCACGACTGGTTCTTTTGCTGGAGGGGTTTCTTCAATTGGCTCATCAACAACAGGTTCTGTTTCTTGAGGAGAATCTAATGCTTCATCATCGTTCTCTGCCTCGGAAACCTGTTGTTCAGCATCTTCGATTTTTCCTTCTACGATATCGCTTTCGTCCAATTGGGGTTCTTCTTCCGTGACCTCTGCTTCTTCAACAGGCTGATCTTCTGGTACATCATCCGTTGGCTCTTCTTCGGATTGTTCCGGCGGTGTATCTTGAGGAAGGGTTGAGGGCGGAGGGCCTGATGGTGGGCCGCTAGGCGGACCGGATGAAGGAGGACCAGATGGAGGGGCGCTCTGTGGACTGGATGGAGGCGGACCGGAAGGAGGACCTGATGGTGGGCCGCTCGGTGGACTGGATGGAGGCGGACCGGAAGGAGGACCTGAGGGAGGGCCGCTCGGTGGACCGGATGAAGGCGGATTGGATGGAGGACCTGGTGGTTGTTCATCGACATCTGAGGATTCCATCGGCGCTTCTTCATTGGCTTGGTCGGCATCAACTGCTTGCTCTGATTCATCATTGTCAGCAAGTTCTCCTTGAGCGTCTGCCGAACTCTCCTCGTTCTGAACTACGTCGACGTTCTCGGCTGCACCAAACGCATTGCCCATCATTGCGTCAAGTTGGGCGAGTTCTTCTTCTTCTCTCGTTTTTTCCGAAGAATTTTTGTTCGCCATCACTACCTACCCGTTTAGCCCAGTTCGCGCGACTTAAATATCGGTTGCGCTCCCGATGTTTGCTACTGCCCGCTTGGTGTAGAGGTTATCATGCAGGATTGTCATTCCTGCGACCCGGGTTCAATTCCCGGAGCGGGCGCCAATTACTCCTCTTCTGTCATCGTGCGACTCAACGAAACCATTGGGAAAATCAGCCAAAAAATAGGCAGCGTGTAGAGAACTGGAATGTTTTTCCCAACCTGAAACGAAAATGTCGAGCCGAATTGAATATAGGCATGGCTGTAATTTTCTGATGCAATTTGCTCTGTTGAATTTCTGGCCTCGTCAAGATCCTGTTTCGCCACCAACCCTGCATCATAACCCGAATATGAGGTTTCAATTTCAATACCACGATGCGTCACTTGCCAATCAACATCGTCGTCTTGATGGAGCAAGGATTCCTCGACATCATTGCTCGCAAAATTTTGGTAAGCAAGACTTCCATCTCTTCCCGAGCCCAAATCATAGACATATAGGGTTGGAAAAACGACGAAAAATGACACAAGAATCCATACAAACATGAAGTAAAGCAAAATATTCGTCCAACGAAAAGATGTGAAATACAACCCATGAAGCCCGATAAAGACCAAGAGTGAAACAAAAATCAGCGTTCGACCGAGGTCAACAAAATCTGTGTCTGAGGGAGTATCTTGTCCTTTATTCTCCTCCTCAGGTTGAGCTTCCTCTATACCTGTATTGTTTCGAGAAAGGCTGTAGATGAAAAAGGAGGTTGCCTTTTCCATTTCCACGTCAATGTAGGTTTGGTCAGCATCAACGACGACGAGAGCATGTATTTCAGTTGGTGAAGGTTTGCCCTCTTCATAGACGCCATCAAACTCAACAACCATCCAGGCACTCATGTAAACATGTATGGCAAAGAGAATCGCGACCCCACAATTGAGGTACACAAACCACCTTCGTGGTTGAAGACGCAGTTGCACACTGAGTCCTCGCGTGTTTCATTGATTATTCTTCGTCTTTTCCACGGAGAGCAACAAAGAACGCAAGGCAGAGCATGCTCATGACGCTGATTGGCGACAAGAAGGGAAGGAGGCCTTCCGCATCTGCTGCATCCTCAGCAGTCGTTTCTTCGTCATTGGTTGTGTCTCCTGGTTGGTCGTTACCAAGGTCGAGGTTCGAAGTATCTGCACCTGCTTGCTCGAGTGCTTCTTCGAGAGCATCAAGGTCGTAAGTTTCAAGGTCAACGATGGTGTTCAAGTCATTGGATTCTGCCATTGTTGCCTGAGCATTCATTGCTTCAACTCCGGTGATGTATCGGATGCTTACCTTTGCAGGTGCATCGTTTGAGAAATCTTCTGTCTCAGGTCCAACGAGCACATACCAGTCACCGTTGGCATCCATTGCATACACACCAACACCCACGATCGTTGCATGTTGATTGCTCCACATTGGAGCCCACATACCGTCTTCGTATGGGAATTCATCAGCCACAATATCGCTCAAACGCTCATCCAAGTTCATTCCGAATTCTTCGAGAACGTCTGGAAGTCCAGATTCAGCAAGTGCTTCAAACACCGCAACAAGTCTGTCACTTGGTTCTGGTTCTGCTTCTGCTGTTTCACAGGCAAAGAGAGTTTGGTACGCATTTCCTTCATCATCCTCAAGGGATGCTTCATAGCAATATTCACCTTCTGCTGGTGCAATAAACTCCTCATATAGGCCGTACGTGTATTCATCAACCGTATGTTCTATGGTTTCAATCTCGTTGCCTTCTTCGTCAAAAATTGTTAATGTGAGGGTTTGAGTCTCTCCTTCGGCAGGTGTGCTGTCCATGTAGACATCGTAATATTGGGTCATATCTTCATTGTTCACCATCAATCCGTTCATCTGAGCACCAATCCAAAGTTGAGAGCACGGTGCGTTGTAATTTGAGGCGTCGACGTTTTCGCCGCTGAGGCTGACCGCAGCACAAATTGTGTGGCCTCCGTAGTCAAGGTCCATGGTTGTCATGTCATATTCTTCGTAAAGGTAGATTCCTTCGTAAATGGCTTGATCGCATTCGTCGACATTCCATGCATCGGGCCCGTGGCACATGACCATGCTTGATGATATTTCAGGTGAGTCATCAATGTATAAAGTTACGTCCAAAGCGAATGCAGTCACACCTTCGTCCATACCGTATGCACAATCCAACTCGCCATCATTCACATATGAAAATGGAATCATTTCACCATCTTCGCACATGAATTCGTCAGTCTCATCGACGGATTCATCGCTTCCATCATTACAATCGGATTCGCCATCGTTGACCCATCCGAAATCAATAATCTCACCGTCTGAACACTGAAATTCAATGGTTGCAAGTTCTTCTTCCATCTCGTACTCTGTGAAAAAGGAGATTGTTCCATCATAGGCGTATGCCTCGACAGATATTTCTGGTTCATCTGAACCATCCGAACAGTCTTCGTAATCGTTGTCATAGTCCCATGTGTAAATTTCTTCTCCATTCTCACAGTACCAGTAGTAGTCTTGGTCGAAATGATTCCAGTCATCGCCACCTTCATCATTTTCACTCCATCCAATGATGGTCTGAAGCAAGCCATCTTCGGCGAGGAGATTGTCTTCAAGGTCCTCGGAAATCGTTTCACCGAGGTCTGCTGATACACCGGCAATTGTTGATGCCATCATACCAAACATCAAAGGTTGACCCGGTGGACATTGGTCGCATACAGAAACATCTGTTTCTGCACCATCACCGAGATCAATGGTGAGCATGTCAACGGACATGAAATCAAAGCCGTCAAGGTATTCAAATTCGAACGAGCCTGTGTTTGAAAGTTCATCTGAAACGGACAAATCAAATTGTCCTTGGTCAAGGCCAAGGTCTTCTGTCGGGATACCTGTTAATGATAAAGCGTAATCAACGGTTGCTGAATAATCGCCTGCAACATCACCACAATCGTCTTCCATGTACATTTCATCCCACCATTCATCCACAAATCGCTCTTCGCCACAGTTCCATGAAATGATTTCACCGCTTGAGAAATCGACATAGATACTGCTTGGTTCACCAAGACGCCATTCAGATTCTGCACCTTGAATTTCATAGCCGAGTTCAATGGATGCATCGAAATCAACAGGAAGTTCTTCGCCATCACCTTCGAGCAGAACATCAATGCTCAAACCTGCGTTGAATTCGACATTCATTGCAAAGTCAAGGTCAGCACCGATAAGATGACTGTCTTCGTCCAAATACTCGGTGTACACCATATCAACGGTCAACACCTGTTCAAGATTGGATTGGATATCTATGTCAAAAGCAGTTTCTTGTCCTCCGAAGGTTTGTTCATCCCAATCGGTCATGAGAATGCCTGTGGCGATGACACCGTGGCGTAGTGTCACTTCATTTGTTCTGCTCCAAACATCAACGTCATTGTCGTACTTGTCTTGGATAGTTTGTGGCGACATGTCCTCTGAGTAGTGGACATATACATTTGAACTACCAGTATTGATTTGAGCGATGTCGAGATTGAAACCTGCATCGTCAGCTGCACCCATGATTTCTGTGAAAATCTCGTTAAGATTGATACCAGTAAAGTTCTCGATGTCGCTATCGAGACTGGTCCAGTCGTATTCTACACCGTAGTAATATTCTGGGTTTGAGTTTTCTGGGTTTGAGTTCGTATGGCCTGATGCGACCGGTGCTGCCAATGAGGCAATGAGTACGGTCGTTAGGAACAAAGTTATGCTTGCTCGCTTCTTCTGCATGAACCTGTTTGCGACAGGTTCCGATATAAACGCTTCTCATGGAACATTTTTGGCTATTTTGCAGATTTTTACGAAATTTTCAAACATTTCTTTGCCAAATTCTGAGTCATTTACTTCGGGGTGGAATTGTAAGCCAAATCGTGTTCCAAGTTCATTCTCCATGCCTTGAACCTCGCATGAAGGGCTTTTTGCCGTGATAAAAAATCCATCTGGGACAACATGAACTTCATCATTGTGTGACTCCCACACCATTTGTTTTGCAGGTGTACCTGCAAAAATCATACCACCTTCGTTGACGAGTTCTATTTCCATTGCACCAAATTCTGGTTCGGGGGATTCTCTCGCATCGCCGCCATAGTACCTCGCCATAAATTGATGGCCAGCACAGATGCCAAGAATCGGTATGTCTAATTTGAGGAAATTTCCACAGTTCCCTAATTCTCCTGACAAACCAATCCGTGCCGCTCCCCCCGAGAGAATCAGGCCGTCGAGTTGACGCAAATCTTCAACGGGTGTAGTGTTGTCAATGATTTGAGAATCGACTTTGAGGTATTTGAGCATCCTCCATTCTCTATGAGTCCATTGCCCACCATTATCTACAACATCGATGACAAGTGGAGTTTCTGACATTGGTGCTCAAAAATGTGTGGAAGCAGGCAAGTGATGAACATACCGATGGTTCAAAGAGGAAGGGGAGAGTGGGCATATCATGGGCAGAAGAGGTCTCGTCGCTTGTTTGGCGATTCTCTTCTTATGTTCCTCGATGCCCACGGCAGCAGCGTGTGAAACAGAAGTTGCCAACGCCCTGCAAGGAAAATTTCCCTCCCCAACTGGCATTTCACCAAACAAAGATGATTCGATTCGTGAGTCTGTTCGACTTGCAAAAATTGGTCAAAACGTCGCCCGTGAGATGCTTTGGCAAGTCCTCATGGGAGCAAATCTTACCGAGGCAGAGGTGAAAGCGGAAATCGATCGTGCGATGATTGAAAATGGAAGCAATCCTGACTGGCCTTCGTTTGGGACCATCGTGGCAGCAGGTGAAAATGGAGCCATTCCTCACGGCGACCCCGTGAACGACGGTGCGGGACCACGGGTCATACAACCAGGCGATGTTGTCGTGGTTGATTTGGGTGCTCGAGTCAACGATTGGGTGAGTGATGTCACAAGGTCCTATGTCGTCGGAGGCACGACGAATGCAACCATCATCAAAGCCTACATGGCCGTTCACGATGCACAGAACCTCACCTTCCCTCTCATCGAGGCTGGCACACCTGCTTGGGCTCTTGACGACATTGCAAGAACGCACATTGAAGAAGAAGGGTTCGGGGAATATTTCATCCATTCACTCGGTCACGGATTTGGCGTCTGTGTTCACGAACCTCCACTCCTCTCAAGCGGTTCCGACGACCCGTTGTTCGGATTATCATACAACCAACAACCGTTGATGGCCTATGATGCTGTCACCATTGAACCTGGCATCTACATCGATGGATGGTTTGGTATTCGTATCGAAGATGATTTTCTTGTCAACACCGATGGACATGAATTTATGACCGGAGATTTGCCACGCGACTTGGACTGGTTTATGATCAAGAAGAATGACTACGACATTGAAAATGCGTGGACAAGTCAAGAAAAAGAATCAGAAAAGGACGACAAGGCTCTCCCAATGCCTGTAGGGATGTTGGAAATTCTCGCTCTCGTTAGTGTTGCTGTTTGGCAACGACGAATAGAAGATGTGGAGATTACTTTGACATCCGATGATGGGTTGTGAGCGTTCCACACACTTTGCACCATACCTTTGTGCCTGAACGTCGTGGCATAACCCCTGTGATGTCGATGCTTGCTCCGCATTGGCATTTGACGATGTTCTCCATGAGCAAGGGCAGTTCGCTCTGCTTCATCAAGTCAACGATTCGAACGAACGCAAACTTCGAGTGTGTATGATGCAAAGACCTTGGCCATCGAATACCCTTTGACATCGTTGATTTCTATATGTTCAACTTCTGCGTTCGCATCGTGACATATCGTGCGAAGAGATGATTCCAAGAAAGAAAATTCTGTTCGTTCGATGATTGTCCAGCCACGAAGAAGCGTTGTTTGGTCAGTTTGCAGGCAACGAAACAGGAACGGAAGATGTTCCAAGCTGTCGTGAGGGAGGTTGACCAAGAGGACATCCACTATACCCTGTACCTCTTCTCGCCGAGCGAGTGACCGTGCATCTTCGCATGTGATGAGGGCGGGTTGAACATCGTTCAATTTTTTCGTAAATTCTTCGATATTGATTTCAAGCAATTCAACAGCTTTTGGATTGAGGTCATTGGCGATAAATCCTGCAACAAGGTCTCGTTGGAAGAGCAGACCAAACGAAGGACCCACACCAGCATACAAATCTGCAACCACAACCTTACGTTGTAATTTGGTCACAAGAGCCTCAATGTGAGAGCATGTGACTTCTCGTTCGTGTGAAAGACGAGATGAATAATACGCCACGCCAGGATTAGTTTGAATCGAAACGCCATGTTCCTTGACAAAGGTTTGCGTTGAGGTTGAGCCATCCCTCGATGCGACAATCTCTAACTCTCGTACGCGGAAATCCCCTTGTACACCATCATCCGCGCATACAAGTCGTATATTGCCGAAATGGTCGAGCATGGCATTTGCGATGATGTCTTTGTACTGCTCTTGCTCAAATTTTACCATGAGAATATCTCCTTGTTTTTCAAAACTTGAAGGCCATGTTTCTGCGGGAAGATGAGCATACTCCTGCGGAATGTGGTCGGTATAATGGAATGGTTTGGGCTCCTTGTCTTCGATGTCGATCATCACATGCCCCTCCCACACTTCAGCATCATGAGGGGGCGCTGTATCATTGAGAGGAATGCCTTTGAGACCGTCATCAAGGTTGTGAATTGAGACACCGAGAAACAACCATTGGTTGACCCTACATCGCTCAATCCACATTTGGGTGGATTTGCTCGGCACACTCAAAAGTCGCATCGGATTCGCTTAGGCTACGAGTGTCGGAGGTTTAGCAATGGCGGATGCAAACAATTCATCGCTTGAGCCAGGCATGT
>Ga0255764_10001974_pt1 | contig 17019 bp, 12 predicted proteins | sample 071ome_30_FD_179964 | JGI IMG/M metagenome (GOLD analysis project Ga0255764, IMG submission 179964) | Coastal salt marsh microbial communities from the Groves Creek Marsh, Skidaway Island, Georgia - 071406AT metaG (version 2) | ecosystem: Environmental > Aquatic > Marine > Intertidal zone >... | reverse complement strand
CCTGCCTTAAATGGCCATAGATAAGATGATGTGACAAATTTATTGTCTCTAACTAAATCGGGTCTTCTGTGACCTTCCCAGTACAACTCTCTTGCTCTCTCATCCATTACTAAATCAACAGATAAATCTGATGAATTAATTGTTGGAGCTGAAGCACGAGACCTTAATTGATTTATGTAGCCTGCAGCAGTTGAAGCATCACCTGCACCGCCTCTTACATAAGATTCTGCATAGTTAAGTAAAACTTCAGCAAGTCTAATTATGGCTAAATCTGTATCAACATGATCTCCTGAGGAGTCTGCTCCAGCACCACCGGCACTGTTGATGTTTTTAAACTTTGTTACAGCATAACCTTCTTTAAAAGGTCCAATTTTAGCCATCTCATAATTTTGACCGTCTGTATGGAACATAGCTCTAGCATCTGACCATGCAGTTGGATGTCCATTGCCATCAGAAGCAGTAATAGAATAAGAGAATTTATCAACTAATCCTTTAGTTGTTCTTAAACCTCCCCAACCTCCATTGACGCCAAAATCTGATGGGTTCATACTACCTCCGATTGGTGCATGAACTGCAAAGGTTGAACCTCCCCAAGACTGACTTTTTAAACCATCAAATTGAACAGCAAAAATAAATTCATTTTGAGCACCATTAGTATTGTTGTCAGCTAAGAATAATTCATCATATGCATTTCCATTTCCATTTGCATCATTTGTATTAATAGAATAAGCACCAGAAATTGCAGCTTGAGCTGAAGCTGATGCTTCTTGATACATATCTCTTCCAGCATATACTGGAGCATTTAAATACAATCTAGATAATAATGCATGTGCAGCAGTTTGATCTACTCTTCCATATTCATTAGCACCAGAAGATGGTAATGTAGAAGTTAAATCTTTTAGCTCAGAATCAACAAAATTAAAAACCTCTTCCCTTGTATTTTGCTGTGGAAGTTCAGTAGTTAATTTTGTTACTATTGGAACGTTAGCAAACATATCCATTAACTGGTAATATGCATATGCTCTTAGAAATCTTGCTTCCTGAATCATAAAAGCTGTTTCAGGATCAGATGCTGCTAGCTCTTCAGCATTTTCTATAAAAGAATTTGCAAAAGAGACAGCCTGTGCTAGTCTAAAATACATTCCTTTTGTCCAGGGATTGTTAACATCCCAAGACATTTCATGTATGTTAGGTAAACCTGGGTCACCCCATCCTACAACAGCAGTATCAGTTGAACATTCATTAAGAGTATACATTACTCTTGTAAACTGTGAAAATCCTTCATCAATAATACTATTATCAATGTCTGGTTGCCCAGCAGGTCCTTGCTGACCAGTTAAAGCAAAACTTGCATAAACCTTGGCTAAAGCACTTTTTGCTTCTTGAGAGCTACTGTAAACCTGAACCTCAGTAAATAAATCTGGGTCTGTAGGATTTTGATCTAAATCACTATGACACGCATAAAATGTCAAAGCAATAATTAATAAATATTTAAAGTTTTTCATCTTTATTTCTTAAAAATTTAAATCTAGCCCAAAAGCAATTGTTCTTGCTCTAGGATAAAAATTACTATCTATACCTCCTGTTATTTCAGGATCAATACCGTTATATTTTGTTATTGTAAACAAATTATCACCAGTTAAATATAATCTTAAAGGATAGTTATCAATAAAATTATCAATTGTATATCCAACAGTTATATTATCCATTCTGAAGAATGATGCGTTTTGTACATAATGATCACTGACATTATTTTTATCAGAAAAAACAGTTAATCTAGTATCTAGATAACTTCTGTGAACATTAGACAATCTATTTAAGTTTGTAATTTGAGTATAATTTGAAGCAGCTTCCATTCTATTACTAGCATAATTTCCTAAACTAGCTCTAGAAACTGAAGTGATATCAAAGTTTTTATATTCAAAACTTAGAGTTAATCCCATTAAAACATCTGCATATGGATCTTTATAAAAATATCTATCATTATTGTTTATGATCCCATCTCCATTAAGATCTGCAAACGCTCCTTCTATTGGATTCCCTTTAGTATTATAAATTTGTTTGTAAGTATAAAAAGCATAAGGAGATTTACCCTCTTGGTGTCTTTGTAAAGCGTTACCGAATCCAATGTCACCAACATTTTGCTCATTAACTAAACGTAAAATTTTATTATCATTAAATGCTACATTATAACTTACATTAAATGAGAAATCATTTTTATCAACTAGAGTAGAATTTAAAACTAATTCAATGCCCTTGTTTTCCATATCTCCGATGTTTGCATCTAGTGTAGTTCCAAAGTTTGTAAATGGGTCTACAACAGCAGTAGCAATTAAGTCATTAGTTTCTTTAATATAAGCATTAAACGATCCACTAAGGCTAAATTCTGAAAAATCAAAATCAAGTCCAATATTTGTTGTTTGACCAACTTCCCATCTTAAATCCTTATTAATTGGTTCTGGTCTATATGTTGTATAAAACTGTGTTCCAAAACCATAAAGCCCTTGATTATTACTCTTTACATATCTTGTTAAGAAATTATAATCGCCTAATCCATTTACATTTCCAACTTCTCCATAACCAACTCTCAACTTCAGAACATCAAAAACTCCATCTAGATTGATGTCATTATGAATATTCCATGCAAAAGCAGCAGATATAAAATGTCCCCATCTATCATCTTTAGGTAATTTTGATGATGCATCAGCTCTATAAGTTGCAGTTAACAAATATCTTTCATCAAAAGATAAATTAAGTCTTCCGAAATAAGAAAGTAATACATTTTTTGATGTATCAATAAAATCTTGATTTATTGAGTTGTCAGAATTGATAGAACCATCTTCGTTAAGATATTCACTGTAGTTAGATGCAGTATTATCGTATTCAAAACTTTGATATGAGTGTCCAGCAGTCATTGACAAATTCAAATCACCAAAGCTGTTGGAATAATTTAAATAAGCATCAAATAACTGGTTTGTAGTTTTATTTCCATACCTATTAGAACTACCATTAAACCCAATACCATCATTAGGCATATTTTTATCAACTATATTACTTCCATCACCACTCGCGTAATCATAACCAGCATTCACTGTTGCAGTTAAATTATCCAAAACGTCATAATCAAGTTTAATATTTGCAATTAGTCTATTAACGTCTGATGTATCACTTGTTAAATCAAGTAAAGCCATTGGGTTTACGGGTGATAAAGCGAGTTTTGTACCATCAGCTTCAAGCCAAGTGTAATATCCTCCGTATGGCGAACCTGGGTCATAAACCGGTTTTGTTGGATCAAAAAATACAGCACTTCCAATTGCACCTCTATTTGCAAAATTATTTTGTGTGTTAACGAACCTTAAATTTACATTTGCTCTTAAATCACCATCTAAGAATGATGGAGAAAAGCTAGTACTTGCTGATATTCTTTCAAATTTATCACCTTTAAGAATACCTTCTTGATTAGTGTATGAAACACTTCCTCTAAATGGCATATCTCCTAAGCCGCCAACTGCAGAAAAGGATTGGGTATTAGACATAGCGTTTTCATAAATCTCTCTTTGCCAATCTGTATTAGAATTTCCTAATCTAGATCTTTCAGCTGGTGAACCAGTAAATCTTATTACATCTTTCATTTCAGCTGCCGTTAAAACATCTACATAATCTACAGGCTTAGAAAAAGACTGTCTAGCTGAATAAGTATACTTAAATTCACCTGACTTTCCTTTTTTAGTTGTAATAAGAACCACTCCATTTGCAGCTCTTGATCCATAAATTGCAGTTGCTGAAGCATCCTTCAAGATACTGATTGATTGAATATCATTTGGACTGATAACGTTAAGAGGATTTCTAGAACCTCCTACTCCACCTGCATCTAAAGGCACGCCGTCGACAACATAAAGTGGATTAGAATTTAAATTTAAAGAACCTATACCTCTAATTAAAACATTAGATCCAGCTCCTGGTGCACCATCATTAGATACGATAGATACACCTGCAACTTTTCCCTGAATTAATTGTTGAGCATTTACGGCTGATCCTTTATTGAAGTCATCTGGTGTTACTAGATCAACAGCACCCGTTAAATCTTTTTTCTGTGCTGTACCATATCCAATAACAACAACTTCTTCTAGTTGTGAACTAGATTCTGTTAAAATCACATTAAGAATTGACCCATCAACTGAAATTCGCTGAGTTTCATATCCTAAATATGAAAAGACAAGAATCTGTCCATCTTGAACGGTAATAGAATAATTACCATCAAAATCAGTCACTGTTCCTGTTGTCGTACCATCAATAACAACCGCTACTCCTGGGAGTGAATTGTTATCTTGATCCGAAACATTTCCTGTAACTGCTTGCTGAGCATATGAGTTCGTAAAGAACATGCAAAGCAATAAAACATAAATATTTCTTAAGATTTTCATTATTGTTAGTTATTAAATTAAAAATCTACTTCTCGTTGCTAATTTAACTAATTATACAGCGCATTTTAAATGCTGTAAATAGTAAAACTAACTATAACGTTATAGTTATTTAACTACAACGTTGTAGTGTTAATAAGTTTTTTTTTAGTTAATTCTGAATTTGAGTACTAGTTTATTGTTAATTTAGTAAAAAAAGGGTGTAAAATTTATTGAATTAATGAAGAAAAGAATTACTCTTAAACAGATTGCTAAAGAGCTCAACTACTCAATTTCAACAGTTTCAAAAGCTTTAAAAAATAGTCCGGAGATCGGTATTGATGCTAAAACTAAAATACAAGCTTATGCTAAACTTTATAACTATAAACCAAACAATGTTGCATTAAGTTTAAAAAATCGTAAAACAAAAACTATTGGAGTTATCATTCCTGAGATGGTTCATTATTTTTTTGCAAAGGTTATTATAGGTATTGAAAAATTTGCCAAAAAAAAGGGCTATAACGTTATTATAAGCTTATCTAATGAATCATTTGAGAAAGAGGTAATTAATATTGAAACACTTGTAGATGGACAAATTGATGGATTAATTATTTCCCTATCAAAAGAGACTTTACTTAAACAAGATTTTCATCATATTCATGAAACAATTGATCTTGATATACCTATAATATTGTTTGACAGAATAAGCAGTAATGTATACTGTGATAAAGTGATAATTGATGATATAGAAGGTGCTAAAAAAGCTACAAATCATCTTATCAAAAACGGTAGAAAATCTATATTATTAATAACAACTGAAGATTACGTGAGTGTAGGTAATTTAAGAACAAGTGGTTACATTCAAGCGCTAAAGGAAAACAATATTGAGCTTGACACTGATTTAATCATTAAAGTTGAAGACAAAAAAAGCACAGAAGAAGAACTTCATAATATTGAAGAGAGAATAAATGAAGTGCTCAAACTAAAAAGTAATATTGATGGAATTTTTGCAGTAAATGAAATTTATGCAGCATCTGCTCTAAAGGTTTTAAAGAAAAACAACATAAAGATTCCTGAGGAAGTTGGCGTCATTGGATTTACAGATGGCGTTATTTCAAGATTTTCAGACCCATCTTTAACAACAGTTGATCAACATGGAGAAAAAATTGGAAAGCAGGCATGCAAGTTGTTGATTGAAAGATTGAATAACACTAATAACATTCCTTATCAAACAAAAATTATTGAAACTTCAATAACAAGCAGACAATCATCAAAATAAATATCAACACTATAACGTTATAGTAGTTATATATACTTTAATTTTTATGTATCATTTAAAAAAAAATATATATTTGAACATCAATTTAATAAATCTACTTCTCATAATTTATTAATTTGATAAGCCATGCTTATCGTTTTTTAACGATAATGAACAAAAAGAAATTAAGTTTTTGGGAAATATGGAACATGAGTTTTGGATTCCTTGGAATTCAGTTCGGTTTCGCATTACAGGGAGGTTTTATGTCAAGGATATTTCAAACCCTTGGCGTGGAGCAAGAAAGTATCCCTCTACTCTGGATAGCAGCACCATTGACGGGTCTAATTGTACAGCCAATAGTAGGTTATCTTAGTGATAATACATGGCATCCCAAATTTGGAAGAAGAAGACCGTATTTTCTTATTGGTGCTATTTTAAGTTCTATTGCATTATTTATAGTACCTCACTCTCCTACTCTTTGGATTGCTGCAGGTCTATTGTGGGTATTAGATGCTTCAATAAATATTTCAATGGAACCTTTCAGAGCTTTGGTAGCAGATAAACTTCCTGAAGAACAAAGAACTTACGGTTTTATTACTCAAACATTAATTATTGGAATTGGCACTTGGATAGCAAGTAATTTACCATGGTTTGTTTCTGAGCTTGGTGTAAGTAATGAATCAGAAGCTGGTATAGTTCCGATGTCTGTAAAAGTTGCTTTCTCAATAGGAAGTTTTGTTTTTTTATCGTCAATATTATATACTGTTTTTAAAACTGAAGAATACCCACCTGAAAAGATAAAAAAATTGGAAAAAACTATCGATTGGAGTTTTGGAAAAATGTTCTCTGAAATTATTAGTAGCATTAAAGAAATGCCACTAACAATGAAAAAATTAGCAGCTATACAGTTCTTTAGTTGGTTCGCTTTTTTTACTATGTGGAGCATGGCAAACCCAGCTATTACAGAGCATGTTTTTGATGCTCCATACCCAATTGAATCTGAATATAATTTTGAAAATGCTTTTGAAAAAAGTGAATTTGATAGAAAGAATTTAAAATTTCAAGAGGCATCAAATATGACTGGTGCTTACATGGGAGTTTATGGATTATCATCAATGTTATTTGCACTGCTTTTTACAATTTATTCATCTAAAAAAAGAATTAATCGAAAAGGTTTACATATGGCATCATTAGCATTAGGTGGTATTGGTTTTATTTCAATGTATTTCATCAGTCAACACACTTATTTGAATATTTCCTTCGCTCTAATTGGAATTGCATGGGGAAGTATTCTATCTATGCCCTATGCAATGTTATCAAGCTCAGTTGATGAAAGTAAAATGGGTATCACAATGGGTATTTTTAACATGTTTATTGTTATTCCACAGATAATTGCAGCATTGGGTGCCATTAACTATTTAAGTCGTTTGTTAGGTGAAGAGACAATTAACACAATGATACTAGCTGGAATATCACTTTTAATAGCCTCAATATTAAACTTAACCATCACAAATAAAAATGCTATAAGATGATAAATAAACTAAATAGAGCATTCATTTTTGATTTAGATGGTGTTATCACTGAGACATCTGAATACCATTTTTTGGCATGGAAGACAGTTTGTAAAAAAATTGGATATAATCTTACAAGGAAAAAGAATGAAGAATTAAAGGGGGTTAATAGGAATAAATGTTTAGATATGATAATGGAATGGGGTAAAATAAGACTATCAGAAAAAGAGATTGAAAGTCTGCTAGAAGCAAAAAATAACATCTATAAAGATTACATAAAAGACCTGAATGAGAATGATGTATGCGAAGGTGTGTTAAATTTTATTAATGATGCAATAAAAAATAATATTAAAATTGCTCTTTACTCAGCCAGTCGTAACGCAAAAAGAATTCTATGTCAATTAAAAATCATTGATCTATTTACTGTTATTATTGATGGAAACAATGTCTCCAACGCAAAACCAGATCCTGAAGGATTTAAAATTGCGGCTGATCTTACAAAAACTAATACTAAAGACTGTGTGGTTTTTGAAGACTCAATCTCAGGCATTGAAGGTGCGAACAAATTAAACATGTATACAGTTGGAATAGGATCAAGAGATGTGTTAAAAAACGCCGATGTAGTGTACAAAGGATTTAAAAACTTGAAAATTAAAGACATAATAAATGTATAATAGTTACTTAGAACATAGTGAATGGTCTATTATAGAAAGTGGATTTAAAAAAGAAAATCACATGTCATCTGAAAGTATTTTCAGTTTGGGAAATGGAATTTTTGGACAAAGAGGAAATTTTGAAGAAGATTTCTCTGGTGATAAACTTGATGGTAATTACGTAGGGGGAATTTTTTTTCCAGATAAAACAAAAGTAGGATGGTGGAAAGTTGGTTATCCAAATTACTTCGCAAAAACAGTTAATTGTCCTAGCTGGATAAGACTTTCTATAAAGTTAGATGGAGAGCTTTTAGATTTAAATAAAGTAAAAGTTAATTCGTATAGAAAGGAGCTTAACATGAAGGATGGTGTTCTAAGAAGAACTTTTGAATGTGAATTAATTAATGGTAAAAAAATCAAGGTTGAGGCTGAGAGATTTATTTCATTGAAAATTCAGGAAGTTGGGATGCTTAGATACACAATTACTTCTTTGAATTCTGATTGTGACATAACTATTAAATCTTTTATTGATGAAAACGTAGTGAATGTAGATTCAAACTGGAATGAACAATTTTTAAAGACAGAGAAAATTATTCAGAATGATAATAGCACATTTATTAAGTCAAAAGTTTTAAAAACAGATTTTGAGATATGCTCCTTCTCTAAGACAAGAATACTCTCAGAAAAAAATGAACTTTCTTTCAGTTCAAAAAATGATACTTCTCATAATTTAAACTATAAATTAGAGTTTAATAAAAAATTAACAATTGAAAAAATAGGTGGGTATGTATCAAATTTTTCATACAGTGATGATTTATTAAAGAAATCTTCTGAACTCATAAATAAATGTTCAGAAATTGGATACGAAGATCTATTACAATCACAAATCGAATTATGGGAGGATATTTGGAAGAAGTCCGATATTATTATAGACGGTGATGTGAAGGCTCAGCAAGGAATACGTTTTAATATTTTTCAGCTTAATCAAACATACATGGGTCAAAATCCGAATCTCAATGTTGGTCCAAAAGGTTTTACAGGTGAAAAATATGGTGGTGGAACTTATTGGGACACCGAAGCATACTGCTTTCCTTTTTATCTTTCGACAAAAAATTCTGACGTAGCAAAAAATCTTTTAATATATAGATTCAACCAACTTGAAAAAGCGATTTTAAATGCTGAAAAATTAGGATTAAATCATGGCGCAGCTTTGTACCCTATGGTAACTGTAAATGGAGAAGAGTGTCATAACGAATGGGAAATTACGTTTGAAGAGATACATAGAAATATTTCAATGGTAATGGCTATTAAGAAGTACATAGATTATACAAATGACTTTGATTATATGCTTAATATGGGTATTGAAATTGTTGTTGCCATTGCAAGATTTTGGGCACAAAGAGTAAGTTTTTCGAATAAACATAAAAAGTTTGTAATTCTAGGTGTCACAGGACCAAATGAATATGAGAATAATGTAAATAATAATTGGTATACTAATTATGGTGCATCTTGGTGCTTAAGATATGCTCTTAAAAATCTTGAGATTATTAATGAATCAAATAACGAAAAATTTAACTCATTCAATTTTGAAAATGGTGAACTTGATTTCTGGAAAAAGGTTACAGAAAACATGTACTATCCTTTTTCGGAAGAACATAATTTATATATGCAAGATGATGGGTTTGAAGACAAGGAGTTAATTCACGTTGATGAAATTCCAAAAAGAGAAAGACCATTGAATCAAAACTGGTCATGGGATAAAATATTAAGATCTCCATACATAAAACAAGGAGATGTTGTTCAAGGAATCTATTATTTTGAAGACGAATTTTCAAAAGAATTTATAAAAAATCATTTTGAATTTTATGAAAAATATACAGTACACGAGTCTTCTCTGTCTGCATCTATTCACTCTGTTGTTGCTTCTCATGTTAATCAAATAGATAAATCATATAAATATTTCTTAAGAAGTTCAAGATTAGATTTAGATGATTACAACAAAGAAATAGAACAAGGATTACACATAACATCTATGGCGGGAAGTTGGATAGCATTAGTCGAAGGCTTTGGTGGATTTAAAGTTTCAAAAGACAAAATCACCATTAATCCTAGAATACCAAAAGAATGGAAAAGCTATCAGTTTAATATTTTTTACAACAACCAAATTATTAATTTCAAGGTTGAGGAAGACTCAATATTAATAAATGCTGAAAATATTAAAGAATTAAATATTGAAAACCTATCATCAAAAATAATAAGCTATGAATAAATTTCTAACCATACTATTTTCATCATTTTTAATATTTTCTTGTAGTAATAATGATTTTAAAATTGATAGAAATGAAATAAACAAGGGGATTGTTTACGAAGTAAATGTTAGACAATATTCTAAAGAAGGATCATTTAAAGCAGTTACAAATGATATTCCTAAAATTAAAGATTTAGGTGTTGAAATTTTATGGCTAATGCCAATTCACCCTATAGGAAAAGAAAAAAGAAAAGGAGGTTTGGGTTCATACTACTCTATTTCCGATTATAAAGGAATAAATCCTGAATTCGGAAATGAGGAAGACTTAAAAGAGCTTGTTAAAGTTGCTCATGAAAATAATATGATTGTAATTATGGATTGGGTGGCAAATCATACAGCATGGGATCATTCATGGATAAAAAACAATCCTGATTTTTATACAAAAAATTCTGATGGAGAAATAACAGATCCAATAAATCCATACACGGGAGAATCATGGGGATGGACGGACGTCGCTGATTTAAATTTTGATAGTAGTGAAATGAGGATAGAAATGATTGACGCAATGAAATACTGGATTGAGGAATTTAATATTGATGGATACAGATGTGATGCAGCACATAGTTGTCCTGTCGATTTTTGGAAAGAATCAATAAATGAGCTCAGAAAGATTAAAAATGTATTTATGCTTGCTGAATCAGATCCCTTTAATGTAGGTGGTTTTGAATTGATTAATTCTTTTGAAATGAGCTATAATTGGCAAGGTCATCATATACTTAATGAAATTTCAAAAGGTTATAAAACAGCAAAAGATTTAAAAGAAAATATTCAAAGAAATTTAGATATCTATGAGGACAATCATATTTTACTAAACTTTACATCAAATCATGATGAAAATACTTGGGCTGGAACTGTTTTCGATAGAATGGGTGAAAGTTATTTAACTATGTCAGTATTAACATATGTTATGCCTGGAATACCTTTACTTTACAACGGTCAAGAATATTCTTTAAATAAGAGATTAGAATTTTTTGAAAAAGATTTTATTCCAAAAGAAAATAAAGAGTTAGTTGAATTTTATACTAGTTTAGGTCAAATCAAAAGAAATAATAAAGCCTTGCACTTTTCAAAGGATACAAAATTTAATTTGAAAGATACTAATGACAATGATGTTCTAATTATCGAAAGAAGTTTAGAAAACCAAACTATTTTATTTATTAGTAATCTTTCAGATGAATCTAAAGAAATTTCACATGATATAAACGGGGATTACAGAAATTTAATCTCCGGTCAAATAACAAACTTTAATTCAATAGAAACCCTCAATTTTAAATCTTGGGATTATTTATTACTAGAAAAACTTTAGTATTTTTAGTAAAACAACACGTACCTCATTGAAGCACATTACAACAAAAAAATCTAATACTTATGATGCAATAGTAATTGGATCTGGGATTAGTGGTGGATGGGCTGCAAAAGAACTTTGTGAAAAAGGGCTTAAAACCATTGTTTTAGAAAGAGGGAGAATGGTCAAGCATATCGAAGATTATCCTACCATGTTCAAAGAAGATTGGGATTTCAAACTTAGAGGAAGGCTTTCAAATGAAGATAAGTTAAAATATTCTAAGCAATCCAGATGGGGCTGGATGGGAGAAGCAAACAAACACTTTTACAATGATGATTCTCAAAATGATTACAAGGAGATTAAAACATTTGATTGGATTCGAGGGACACAAGTTGGTGGAAGATCATTAATCTGGGGAAGACAAACATACCGATGGAGTGATTATGACTTCAATGCCAATAAAATGGATGGATATGGTGTTGATTGGCCCATTAGATATAAAGACATTGCTCCTTGGTATGATCATGTAGAAAAATTCATAGGTGTTAGCGGTGAAAAAATGAATTTAAAACATCTCCCTGATGGTAAATTTCTAAAACCAATGGAACTTAATTGTGTTGAAAAGGTTTTAAAGGAAAGCATTGAAAGGAATTATGATCAGAGATACCTAACAATTGGAAGAGTTGCTCATTTAACTGAGGGTACTAAATTAGAAAACAGATCTAATTGTCAATTTAGAAATAAGTGTGATAGAGGATGTCCCTACGGAGCATACTTTAGCTCCAACTCCTCTACTCTGCCTTATGCTGAAAAGACTGGAAACCTAACTATTAGACCAAATTCCATAGTTTATAACATAATTTACGACGAAGATTCCAAAAAGGCTACAGGTGTAAGAATAGTAGATTCAGAAACGAACGAACATATTGAATATAATTCAAAAATTATATTCTTATGTGCTTCAGCCATAGCCTCATCATCTATCCTTCTACAGTCAAAATCTGAAAGATATCCAAATGGTCTAGGTAATGATTGTGGTGAATTAGGACATAACATTATGGATCACCAACTTGGAAGTGGTGCAAGTGGTAAATTCGAAGGATTTGATGATAAAAATGAATATGGGAATAGACCAAATGGATTTTACATTCCAAGATTTAGAAATTTAAATTATAAATCTAAAAAAGTCGATTTTCTAAGAGGATATGGTTATCAAGGTGGCGGATCTAGGTCTGATTGGAGTTCTGCTGTAAAAGAAATAGGATATGGAGAAGAATTTAAAAAAGCAATTCTTGAACCTGGAAATTGGCAAATTGGAATGGGTGGATTTGGTGAAGTATTACCATATCATGAAAATAGAATGTTTTTAGATTATGATGATTTAGATAAATGGGGTTTACCTAAGATTGTAATAGATGCTGAATTCAAAGAAAATGAATTAAAAATGAAAAAAGATTGGATTGAACAAGCAGAGGAAATGCTTGAATTAGCAGGTTGTAAAGAAATTACAACATATGACTCTAATGCTCCAATTGGAAGAGGAATTCATGAAATGGGAACAGCTAGAATGGGAAGAGATAAAAAAACATCTGTATTAAATCAGTTTAACCAAATTCATGATGTAAAGAATGTATTTGTAACTGATGGAGCATGTATGACCTCATCAGCAACGCAAAACCCATCACTAACATACATGGCATTAACAGCAAGAGCTGCCAATCATGCTGTTGAAGAACTTAATAAAAGGAATCTATAATGAATAGAAGGGATTTGCTTAAAAAAGGAGTTTATGGTTTGGCAGGAGTCAGTTTATCATCAACATTAATATCAACTTTACAGAGTTGCACTAGTATTGAGAAATATAGCCCTCATTACTTTTCAAAAACTGAATTTTCTTTGTTATTTAACATCGTAGATTTTTTAATTCCAAAGACTGAAACACCAGGTGCATTAGAGATGAAAGTTCCACAGTTTATTGATATAATTATCTCTGAAACATATAATAATGAAAGTAAAAACAACTTCTCTAATAAATTGAAACTATTAATTGAAGATTTCAAATCAAACAATATTGATTTGTCAGATTATAACTCAATGAAATCAAAGTTTGTGAATGATTTTAATAATAAAACCCATCAGGAAATATATAATCAAATAAGAGATTTAACAGTGTGGGGTTTTAAAACTTCAAAAGAAATAGCTTTAAATGTATTAAACTATAATCCTATTCCTGGATATCAATTAGGCTGTGTAGATATTGATAAATAAACTATTCAACTCTAAAGGAGTAAACTATTGAGTAGCTTACCGTTAGTTCCATCTGTTGTTTTAACCCTCCAATAATAGTAAATTATATTATTTAGATCTTTTTTTTAAAACATTTATAACATCATCTAGAGCATAACCTTTAAAATTTAAAAGAACTAGAAAATGAAATAATAAATCAGCAGACTCATTTAAAAAATGCACTGAATTATTGTTTTTTGCCTCAATAATTGTTTCAGTAGCTTCCTCTCCAACTTTCTGAGCAATTTTATCAATACCCTTTTCAAATAAATTAGAAACATAGCTGTTATCAGAGGGATTTTTTATTCTATCTACAATGATTTTTTCAAGAGTATTAAGAAAGTTTTGATTATTTTTTTCTCCCCAACATGTATCATCACCTTTATGACAAGTTGGACCTTGTGGTTTTACTTTTAAGAGTAAAGAGTCATTATCGCAATCTGGTTTGATTGAAATCAGATTTAAAAAATTTCCACTTTCTTCACCTTTCATCCAAATTCTATTTTTAGATCTACTAAAAAAATGGACTTTTTTTGATTCTAAAGTCAAATCAAGAGCTTCTTTGTTCATATAACCAAGCATTAAAACATTTTTAGTTTCAAAATCTTGAATTATTGCTGGAACTAATCCAACATTGTTTTTATCAAAATCTATTTTCATATTCTTACTTTAATACGATTATTAATTAATATACTTTTTAGTTCTTTTATCTCAATTTCTTCGAAATGAAAAACACTAGCTGCTAGAGCTGCATCTGCTTTACCATGATTAAACACATCTACGAAATCGTCTATTTTTCCAGCTCCCCCTGATGCAATTAAAGGTATTTTTAAAATTTCTGACAATTCTGAAAGAACATCATTGGCAAAGCCATTCTTTGTACCATCATGATCCATAGACGTAAATAAAATTTCACCAGCTCCTCTGTCCTGAACTTCTAAAGCCCAATCTTTTAATTTTTTCTTAGTCCTTTCCCTTCCTCCAACTAAATACACATACCAATTATCTTCAATCTTCTTTGCATCAATAGCAACTACTACACATTGATTTCCATATCTAGAGGAAACTTCATTAATTAAATTTGGTGTTTTAAATGCTTGAGTATTTATTGTAATCTTATCTGCACCACTTAAAAGCAATGACGTTACATCATCAATATTTCTAATACCACCTCCAACTGTAAAGGGAATATTTATATTTTCAGAAATTTTTTCAGCAAGTGAGGACAGGGTTTTTCTTTTGTCTTTGGTCGCTGTAATGTCTAAAAAAACAAGCTCATCTGCACCTTTTTCAGAATAAATTCTAGCAAGTTCAATTGGATCACCAGCATCAACTAAGTTTTTGAAATTAACACCCTTTACAGTTCTATTATTGTCAATATCTAAACACGGGATAATTCTTTTAGCTACCATATTTAATTATTGCGCTTTTAAGGTTAATTGTCTTTTCATAGATAGCTTTTCCAGTAATCGCACCGTAACAACCAATTTTTTCTAATTTTTGAAAATCATTCTCAATAGTAATTCCACCGCTTGCGATTAATTTTAGATTTGGAAATAATTTTAGAATTTTTGCATAAGTTTCATTTGAAGGTCCCTTCATTACGCCATCTTTAGAGATATCAGTAGCAATAACATACCTTAATCCAATATCATAGAATTCTGAAATGAAATCAAATAAGTCTATTTCAGTTTGAGTCATCCAACCGTTAATCTTAATAATATTATCTAAAAAATCAGCTCCCAGTATTATCTTTTCACTTCCGTATTTTAATAAAGATTTTATAACAATTTCTTTGTTTTTTACAGCTAAACTTCCAACAGTTATTTGATTTACACCTAAATCGAAAGCAAATGAAATGTCATTTTCAGACTTAATACCACCGCCAAAATCTACTTTCAAGTTTGTTTTGCTGCATATATCTCTTACCACTTTATGATTAATAATTTTATTTGACTTAGCACCTTCCAAATCCACTACATGAAGGAGTTTTGCACCTTCTGATTCAAAATGTTTAGCCACATCAACAGGTTTGTTTGAATATTCGGTTTTTAAATTATAATCTCCTTTATATAATCTTACGCACTTACTATTATAGATATCAATAGCAGGAATAATCTTCATAACTCTAAAAAGTTTTTAATAATACTTTCTCCTGTTACACCACTTTTTTCAGGATGAAATTGAGTTCCATAAAAATTATCTTTTTTAATAGCCGAAGAATATTCAATTCCATATTTAGTTTTTGCTATCGTAAATTTTGATAATGGAACATAATAGCTATGAACCATATAAATAAAATCATTTTCATTTGTCTCACTAAAAATTTTTGAATCTAAATCATAAATATTATTCCAACCAATTTGAGGCACTTTTTCATTTTCAGAATCAAATTTCAATACATCCAAATCAATTATTCCAAGGCAATCAGTGTTTCCCTCTTCAGTAGAATTACACAAAAGCTGCATACCTAAACAAATTCCCAAAAGTGGTTGTTTTACATCAATTATAACCTTATCCAAACCTTTTGATTTTAATTTATTCATTGCATATGCTGCATCACCAACGCCAGGGAATATGACTTTTTCAGAGTTTAATATTTTATTATAATCAGAGGTATATTCATGTGATAATCCAAATCTATTAAGGCAATGCTGGATGCTCTTAATATTACCAACCCCATAATCTACTATTGCTATACTCATTTAAATAATACCTTTTGTAGTGGGAAGAATCATATTCGATTTATCCATTTTTACTGCTGATTTAACTGATTTTGCAAATGCCTTAAAAATAGATTCAATTTTATGATGTTCATTTTTTCCGTAAGCCTTTATATTTATGTTAGCTTTTGATGAATCTGAAAAAGATTTAAAAAAATGGAAAAACATCTCAGTTGGTACATCTCCTATTTTTTCCCTTTTAAACTCTACATCCCACTCTATCCAATTCCTTCCACCAAAATCAATTAAACACTGAGCAATACAATCATCCATTGGCAGAGCATAACCGTATCTATTAATTCCAACCTTATTTGAAAGGAGTGAATTAAATGATTCACCTAGTAAAATAGCAGTATCCTCAATTGTATGATGCTCATCAACATTTAAATCTCCATCAACCCTTAATTGTATGTCAATCAATGAATGTTTAGATAATTGATCCAACATGTGATCAAAAAATGACAATCCAGTTTTGATATCACTTATTCCTGTTCCATCTAAATTCATAGAAAGTGTTATGTCAGTTTCATTAGTTTTCCTTGAAAAAACTGATTTTCTATCTAATCCTTTAAGAAATTCATAAATCTCCTTCCAG
>Ga0255764_10001927_pt1 | contig 17198 bp, 6 predicted proteins | sample 071ome_30_FD_179964 | JGI IMG/M metagenome (GOLD analysis project Ga0255764, IMG submission 179964) | Coastal salt marsh microbial communities from the Groves Creek Marsh, Skidaway Island, Georgia - 071406AT metaG (version 2) | ecosystem: Environmental > Aquatic > Marine > Intertidal zone > Salt... | reverse complement strand
GAAGCTTTTTTGCTATAGTCTCAACTATCAATGGCTGTATGGACACTACTGGGACGTACACATTCACTTTGCTTGCGAATCCTGACACGACGGTATCCGCCACACAGACGCTCATATGTGCCAGTGATTCAGCTACGATTAGTGCAGCCTCTGGCTACGGCTACTTGTGGAACACGGGCGACACGACGCAGAGCATCACGGTGAACACCGCAAGAGGCTACTACGTAACGCTTACATCTACGGATGGTTGTTTGGCCACGACGGATACTACGATGATCACTGTTGTTCCTGATATCGTCCTGCCACTGATCACGTCAAATGGTTTCGGATGGGTCATCACCGGCACTACGACAGGCTTCAGTGTACCTGTAGATACGAACTACAGCTACCAGTGGGGTGTCATTGGCGGAAGTATTGTCTTTGGCCAGGGTACGGACAGCATAGCTGTGACGTGGGGTGCCCCTGATAGCAACGTTGCGGTATGGGTGATTATTTCCAACGGCGTATGTAACGACTCGGTAGGTATCAGCATCAACATCAGCGGCATTGGCTTGGATGAAGGAGCGATGCAGAACGTACGCTTGTTCCCCAACCCGAACGACGGCTACTTCACGGTTGAGTTAGGTGAGACGTATGTCGGAGCGAGTTACGAGGTGGTTGATGGTATGGGGCGCACGATTGAGCGAGGCGTTATCACCTCGACACAGCAAGGCTTTGACCTAGCGGACAAGCCAAAAGGGGTCTACCGCATTGCATTGACGAAAAACAATAAGCGTAAAACGTTGAAGGTTGTCATTCAATAATCTAGATTAGGTTGAGAAAAGCCCCGCCTTTCAGCGGGGATTTTTTTATAATAAACATCAAATTGCCATTTATTCAGATGTATAACTGCAATCCCATATTGACCTATCAAAGTTGTAACTTCAGTCTAGCGAAACCTATTTGGGTATAGTTTGGGTAACACCGTGGGTATCACCTGAAAAAAGAAAGGTCGCCGAAGCGACCTAACTTATTGATTATCAGTGACCCCATCAGGACTGCTTCGCGCTCCTTGGGCTCCGTAGCCAAGTCAGGCAAAAAAAAGCAATCAAATCAAGAATTAAGCCTCAGAGCGGCAAACTCGGGATTTATTTAAGAAGGCGTAAGGCAGCTCCGATAAACTCCGGCTAAAAACCTTCTAAGGAGCCCACACTCTTGGTGTATATCTACAAGAGACATTCAATAGAATAAAAGGATGAACAAAGAATTCGTAGACTGATTTATCTTTTCACATTTCATTTAAGTGCGTTGACCTACTATTTTACAAACAAAATCCAACGTGAATTACAATTCAAAAGAGCTTATCCGATACATAATATCTTGAGCCCCAAATCCACTAGCTGATGGATTTGCTGTGGCATCCTTTACTTTCAACTTAGCTTCAAAAATCGTACTCTCAGTTAGTGGGTCAAACTCAATAAGTCTACTACGATATTCCGTAAACGTGAAGCACGAAGAAAAAAGATAATTTCCATTTGATAATTCATCCACGTTACTCACAATCATTGAATAGTAATCGAAACCCAAGCTTTCACCATAGGAATAAAGTTGAGTAATTGTTTTGTTTGATTCTTCTATGCCGTATTCAACAAAACGGGAATAATTAGTTTGGGGCGTACCATTCCCCTCATAATGCCGATTCCAACCATTGTCGAAAAGAATGAGATTACCGCGTCTATTCTTTTTCGCAGAATGCTGTACCCAGGGCCAATCAAAACTGGTTTCCGACTGAAATCCAAGTTTTGTGCTGTCCATCACTTCCAAGCCTGAAGCTGTTAAGGGTTGAAGTAAAAAGGAAGAATAATCATCTCCGGAAACAGTGCCCCAATCAAAATGAGGCGAAACTATCCACTTTAAATTATTTTGCCAATCTACTTTGATTACTCCTTGGTGTCTACCGCTAACAATTAATGAATTATCACTTTCATCATAATAAACACTATTGCCATGAAACCAATCCCCGTTCTCCGGACCTGAATGAATTTCTCTATTCACATCTAGGATTTGTTTTAAGTCCCATTCTGTGATTACCGAACCACTATTTCTATCTAATTCAATAATATAATCCTCAATAGTCTGAACCGTTTGGCCGCTCCTCGTGGTCATTGTTGACCCCGCTTTTGTGGCTAAACCAACGAAATTTCCATTTGGCAACTCGATTATATCGTGGTGAAACCAATATCCATTTGCCCCACCAGCATTTAAAGTATTTAATAGTTCACCTGTAATCGAATATTCAAAAATCCATTCATTATTGGCGAGGAATACATTGCCATTTGCCAGTTTTTTAAGCGGCCATGAAATGAAATCATGATTGTCAGCAATGAAAAGCTGCCAACGAATATCACCATTTTGGTCGAAAACAAATGGTCTGCTGGCATACCATTGATTTGGGCGTGCAAAATGTGCATCAACAAGATAGAATGGACTGTTCATTAAAAATACATTCGAGCTTACGACCGAGATGTCTGGGTTTCCAGAATAGGCTGAATCCGTTTGTATATATAGAGTTTTCTTCGCATAATCCCCATTAGGAAACTCAATAAGAATACGGACCTCGTTCGACTCGGCGGGATACAAACCAATGATTGGCGTATTCTCCCAATTTGTTTGATAATAACTATCCTCATGCGCATAAGGTAAATCACCCAGGACCTCATAACTGAACTTAACTGGCTCAGTAGACTCAAATGTCAACTCAGCACACTGAGGACAAATCTCATGTGGATTGACAACAACTTGGATACCATTAATCAGAACTTCATCAATCGATCGCTCAACAGGTACATAATCCCGTTTGCAAGAAGTTATTCCATACGTAAAAAATAGAATAACGAATAACCGTACAACAACCTTCATTTTACTTGGCTTTGAAGTTTAAACTAACTGAAATTAATTTTTGCCACAGACATTTTAACCTTGTTATCAGCCATTAATCTCATGCTATTAATCGTAAGTAGTTTTTAGTGAACACAATGTAGAATATAATTTCTGAACGAGCATGAGCATTTGAGTCAATACAATCCAAATAGGTTTCATAGCCGTTAGCTGGCTAGACCCAAATGATCTGCCTAGTGAGAATGTGCCGGGAAAAATACCAAGGGGTCCACCGAATTGCATTGACGAAAACCAAGCGTAAAACTTTGATGGTGGTAATTCAATAATCCTATTTTAGGTTGGGAAAAGCCCCGCTAACAGGCGGGGCTTTTTTTTGTGATAAAAATCAAATTGCTATTTATTCTGATGTGTGACTGCAATCTCATATTGACCTATCAAAATTGTAACTTCAGTCTAGCGAAACCTATTTGGGTATCATTTGGGTAACACCGTGGGTATCACCTGAAAAAAGAAAGGTCGCCGAAGCGACCTAACTTATTGATTATCAGTGACCCCGTCAGGATTCAAACCTGAAACCTTCTGATCCGTAGCCAAGTCAGGCAAAAAAAGGCAATCAAATCAAGATTTAAGTCTCAGAGCGACAAACTCGCGCTTTATTTGAGAGAAAGCGAAGGCTAGCTCCGGGAAAACTCCGGCTATAAACCTTCTAAGGAGCCCCCCCTCTCCCGTTTTCTCATAAATGCATACATAGTGTCGGGGTCAATGTGAGATGAAATATAATTTTCTCCAAATATTGGTATTATATTATATTTAAAATTGGTATGATATTCTGGGTTGATCTTTAATAACATATTTTAAACCGACCCTTATGCGACGTCTGATTTCATTGCTATCTATAACCACAACGATTGCTTTACATGCCCAAATTATAGCGGAAGAGCAATTCGATTATACTCCGGGCAGTCAACTGCAATCAAATGGATGGTTCAGTCATAGTGCTTCTACAACTAATCCCATACTCGTCGATAGTACTGGTTTGTCTTTTTCTCAAACCTCCTATCTAGGAAGTGGAGTTGGCTTTTCAGCGTATCTGGGCAACAATGGTTCTGATGAAAACCTACCCTTCGATCAAAGCATTGATTCAAATTCGGTTTTTGCGTACTTCTTACTCAATGTCCCTGATCCTGTGACCTCAAGCGGATATTTCTTTCACTTCTTGGAATATTCTAATCCCACATCTCCTGTGTATACCAGTGTTAACAGCACCTACCGAGGAAGAACTTTCATAATGCCGGGGTCTAACCCAAGTACGCAATTCAAACTAGGATTAAGCTTTAACGCTAATTCCATCAGCCCAGGTGATACAACAAAGAATTTAAACATCGGGAGTACGTATTTAGTCGTAGTCCGCTACACATTTGTTCCAGGTGGATCGGCAAATGACAACGTTAGCCTTTACCTATTTGAAGATGGAGATGACATCAACACTCAGACTTTTCCCGACATTGGACCCCTAACGGGAACTTCGAGTGATCTTCAAAGCGCACAAGGCATAGCATTAAGGCAATTTTCATCTAGTCAATCCATTAGTATTGATGGAATAATCGCGACAACAAGTTGGCTTTTTAATCCACCTTGTCCGTCCTCAGATTTATGTCCATATACTATTCAAATGACAGACTCATATGGGGATGGTTGGAATGGAAATACCATCGCATTTTACCAGAACGGCGTAAATATGGGTGAAGTAGGTGCAGACTATGTCAATCAATACTGGACATTTAACTGGACGGATACGATTTATTTGTGTGATAATTTACCCGTAACCGTTAAGCCAGGAGTTTATGGGCTTTGGACAGAGGAGATTGGATTCGAGATCTTGGATCCCTATGGGAACACAAAAGGCCAAAGGAGCCCAGGGACTGCCTACACCGATAGTACAATTCTATCATCATTCAACTCAAATTGCTTGACGCCAAGCTGTCCAATTGTGGACACTATAAACGTCACCTCGCAAACAACTTGCGGCACATCAGAGGTTACTTTCTTTGCGAATTCCTCCAATCCCTTTAATGATGTTGTATGGCTAGATAGTGCTTATACCATTCGGGGTAAGGGCGGGAGTTTTACGACACCAGTCCTAAGTGGTAATGCAACGTATTATGCTGCAGCATACGCAAAAAACAACTTGACCTTTTCACAACATGTTGGAGCACCAAGTACTTTACCCGGCGGATATGGCAACTACACAAATGGTATGTGGTTTTCCGTCCAGAACGCACTAACGATTGACTCCATAACTGTTATTTCAAATGGCAATGTTGACTTTCAAGTATTGATATCTGAAGGTGGAGGCAATAAACAAAGTGGGCACAGCGGCGCCTTATTACAGCGATCCGACACTGTGATAATTGGTAGCGCTGGCACACATCAAGTCCCTGTAAACATTACGCTTAGCCCAGGCGACTACTATATAAATTTAGACTTTCTAAGCTCTACCACCGGTCAACTTTTCCGTTCGACATCCGGAGCAAATTATCCTTATGCAATCAATAGTCTTATTAGCATTGATTCGGTTCAATTTGGTACAACAGGCTCAAATGATAGAATTTATTACGCATTTGATTGGGTAGTTAGTCCTGGTTGTCTCGGGAACCTAAATCCGGCCATGGCTATGTACGCTCCCTTGCCATCAAATAATATCCCATTTTTCGAAGATTTCGACAATGGCATTCCGTGTACTTGGTATTCAAGCCCGGGGAATCCCATGTGGGATAGCGTGACTTTAGCCTCTTCGTACAATGCACCTAATGGTGGCTCACTTAACGGAACAAGGTTTGTTATTGTAAATGATGATGCGGCCGGCTACTACGCCCCCCAAGTTTCGGCCATAATCGAAAGTCCAACAATCGAAGCCGTAGGCTACGATACGTTGTACCTAGAATTTGACCACTACTTCAGAGCTTACAGTGTTTCTATCGGTTTTGTTGAAGTGTTTGACGGAGATGCATGGGTCAAAATAGACTCTATTTCAACAAACACTGGTGTCTGGTCATCCCCCGCTCATGCATCCTACGATATTACGCCTTATCAAAATGCAAATCTTCAAGTCAGACTCAGGTATGAGGACTACGGAGCTTGGTGTTGGCATTGGGCAATGGATAATTTCTTGATTGACGGTATAAAATCCCCTTGTGTGGATGTGCGTATTGAAGTTCAAACAGACATATATGGCTCAGAAACCTCATGGTACATTAAAGAGATAAATACCGGAATTCAGTATGCATCAGGTGGGCCATACGCAGACGTTTCTCCTTATGATCCAATCATTGCAACTCATGTAGACACAATTTGCCTACCGTATTCTGGAACTTATGAATTCCGAATTAATGATTCTTACGGCGATGGACTCGATGACGGAACAAATGCCGGATGGTATCAAGTTGATCTCCTTTGCGTCAATGGACCAATAAACATCACAACCATTGATACTAATCTGACATCTATCAACGGAGCCCCATGGGGAGCCTTTCACTTCGGCTCGACATCTAATCCCCCAATGTATGATTCCACCGTTTTTGGAATTAATTGCACACAATATTCGAATATAAAATTTCAAGTTGACATGAATAAAGTAACCCAAGGCTTCACGACGCCTGAGGTGAACGGTACATGGAACAACTGGTGTGGTAACTGTAACGCAATGAGCGATCCAGATGGAGATAACATTTGGGAGGTTACCATTCCGTTGGTGGCTGGTGACACCATAGAGTATAAGTTTTCCGCCGATTCATGGGGGATTCAAGAAACTAATGATCCCAGTTCACCGTGCACGAATGGTAATACAACATACACTAATCGAGTTTTTGTAGTGCCGTATAACAATCTTGTAATGCCTGTCGTATGTTGGAGCTCTTGTGACGCTTGTTCTATTGAGGTTACCCTCAACGTGAACATGGCATGGGAGGTCGCGAACAACGCCATCGACAGCAACGGTGTCCACGTAGCAGGTAGCTTCCAAGGTTGGAGCCCCTCTACCACGGAAATGACCGACCCCGACGGTGACGGTATCTACTCTGTAACCTTCGAGTCGCCATTGAATGAGGACTTGTTCTACAAGTTCATCAACGGCAACGACTGGGCGATGGCTGAAGCAAGCGGCGACCTCGCAGCGTGTGGTGTCAGTGACGGCTTCGGTGGCTACAACCGCGCTTCGAGCGTCGGTAACGCCGATACCATCTTCGATCCTGTATGTTTCACCAAGTGTTACGACTGTGCGGTAAGCATCGACGAAGCACTCGGTACCATCAGCCTCTTCCCGAACCCAACCACAGGCGCCTTCACGTTGGAGCGCACGGAGTTGGCAGGTGACATCGAGGTGACCGTTATCGGTCTCCAAGGTCAGTTGCTCCGCGCGACCGAGTGGACCGCAGGCCAGAGCGAGCTCAACATCGACTTGAGTGACCTCGCTGCAGGTGTCTACATGGTACGCTTGACGGCTAAAGAAGGCACGCGCACCTTGCGTGTGGCTGTTCAGCGCTAAGCTCAGATAGACAATCAGCTGGGGGCTTCGGCCCCCAGCTTTAAAAATTTGTTGGCATTTATGTGATTATGAGATGATTAAGAGCCAGCACTTGCCGTCCCGTTTTGGGACGGCATTTTTTAAACCTTATTGAGATGAAACACTTGACAAAGACTTTTCTCGTTTTCTTTTTGTTACTTCATTTCGGCAACGCCAAATGCCAACCAGTGATTCTTGATATCCTTTCCCCTACTTCCATTTCAGGCTTGTTGGACCATACGGAACAAGGATTCACAACAGGTTGGGGTTTACCAAACCTACTCAACCCTGCTGACGCAATTCTAGATTCAATTGTTATGATGGATGATGGGACAAGTGGATCAAATAATAGCTACGGCTATTTATTTCCTCAGAAATATTGTGGGTGTGATTCTGCTGGGGTAATGAACTCTAATGTGGATTTTGAAAATAAAATAGTTCTAATTTCAAGGGGAACATGTCAATTCGGCTGGAAGGCGTATCTGGCTCAGTTACGTGGCGCCAAAGGGGTGATAGTTTATAACGCTTACCCAGATTCAGATCCTAGCGGGGGATTAGTCACAATGCTTGCTGGTGATTACGGTGCCTTGGTTAATATTCCAAGCGCCTTTGTAGGTAATGGAGACGGTTTGATGATTAAGGCCTTACTCGATAATTCTACTGAAGTAACTGCTTTTCTGGGCGCAAAAATTGGTGCATTTCCAAATGACTTAGCCCTGTATTCCGAAAAAGCACTTACGCCAGGTGAGCTAGCTAGGCCATATGCCATAACGACAGACTCTGTCGACTACCAAGTGCCCATTGAGTTTTGGATCACAAACGATGGTTCGTCAAACCAGACCAATGCCTTTGCGGAAGTTAATATTCTGTTCAATGGAAATTCGGTTTACAATCACCAAATAACCAACATAGGTTTAAATGGTATGGGAGACTCTATATTCGTTTCTTTCCCCACCTTCAAACAACCGACCTACGCAAAAGGCCATTACCAGTTCATTTATTCCACTGGGATTCCAAATGCATTTGATGACTTTAATGAAGACAATTCCTTGGTTTACGATGTTTACGTGAATGATTCAATTTTTTCGTTTGCTAGAGTAGACTCGACATTAACACCCATTGACAACAGATCATACAGACCTGCTTCTTTTTCCTATTGGGCAAGTGGTATACACTTTTCCCATCCTAACGCTTCCTCGCTACAACTTGACGGAATTAGATTTGCAGGACAAATAGAAGAAGGAGATTCATTAACAGGCACCCTTCTTGATATAGTTGTATATGAGTGGACAGATTCATTCTTTGGTTTGAATGATCCAAATCTCAGCATGTCTAGCCTAAACGGCACCCCTTTGCTCAGTGAATTATTTGTATTCACATCCGAATCTCAAAACGACACTTTAGTTACACATAAATTTCAATCGCCTATATCTTTAGATGATTCCACACGATATGTAATCTGCATTGTATCATCAAATTCGAATCTTTACTTGAATTTTTCTACAGATCCATGGTTCGGGGTGAATGATCAAATGAGTGATGCACAACCTAAGGATATCCTTATGATTGATGGTACTTGGAATGAAAATGGATGGGATGAATCTATTCCAACAATACAAGGCCTGTTTTCACCAAATACGTTCGGCCTTGAAGATGTGTGGACTCATACAAACCTTTCCCCAAATCCCGCGAACCAACTAGTCAGAATTGAAGTGGGCCAAAATCAAAAAATAGAACGACTATTTCTACTAAACTTAGATGGAACACTGCTGGAAAGTTTTAGTCTAAAAGATAGAGATCAATCCCTTCTGGAAATTGATGTAGCCCAATATCCAATTGGAAGTTATCTCCTACAGATTGAGTTGGAAGGTGGAGAATGGCAATCGAAGAGATTTAATATTTCGAGATAGGCAGTTTACAAAAGGCCTCGATCCTTGAGGACTTTTTTTATTTCTCGAATTCTATGGCCAATCCTGGACTCATGAATACATGTATATGACATAACAAAGCCTTGCGCAGGTTTTTTTCCCCAATAACATGTGCTAAGTGGCTGAACGTATATTCTTGATTCAGCTAATGCTTGAACAGCTTGCAGGTCCCATTTTTTTACATGACCACAATATAAAACCCTTGTATAAAGGCCGTCGGAATACTCTTCATCAAATGGTAATTCTGGAATGGTGTTCTGCCAAATCGCTTTGAATATCCTGTAACGAATCTCTTTTACTTCACGAATTATTTTCGAATGTTTAGATAGGTGACTTTCTTGGATAAAATCCTTAATAACCGATTGAATTGATGGAGGTATAAACTGATGGGATTGACTGATTAATGACTCCATCGGTTGAATCAAGGCTTCAGGGACTACCATAAATGAAATCCGAATTGAAGGATGAAGAATTCTATTTAATGAAAATAAGTAAATGACTCTTCCATCCTGATCCAATTCAAAAAGACTTTCAGCGTTTTCTGAAATCCCTAAGACGTGTTCTAAATCGTCCTCTATTATTACTGAATTACATTCAGAAGCCCATTTTAAAAGATTTTTTTTATTCTTTTTGGACAGCAGCTTTTGACTGGGGTATTGTGTTAAACCGTTTACATAACACAATTTTATATCTGTACCTTCAAAAAGCTCCACGAGCCTTGCATCATGCCCTTTAAAAATTGCAATGGAGGATGGCATTGATGGGTTTTGAAGAGCAACCTTATCTCCCGGATTTATAAGTAGTGTCGTAGTCAAGAATATTGACTGGACGTTACCAGAGACTATCATTATTTGTTGAGGGTGGCAATTAATTCCCTTTGAGAGTAACAAATGTGTTGCCAATATGCTTTGTAACTCTTTCAACCCGAATTCAGGAGCAAAGGACAATCCTCGAGTCTTTACATTTCGCCAATAACGATTTATCAGCGTTTTCCATGTATTAATCGGAAAAAGATCAAGAGGTGGAATGCCCGGATAAAATTCGGCAGCTTCATGAGGGACTTTAGTCAATATTCCAGAGCTACGGTCAAATGCCAAAGCGCGGCTTGACAATTCGAATCCGACCTTTTTTTGGCTCAATTCAAATTTTGACCGCGAATAGGACACACTGTACCCTGAGCCCATCACGCTAGATATATGCGATGAATTCTTCAGAAGTTCATAAGATTTCAAGGCAGTCACACGTGAAACACCAATTGACGAAGCAAGCAAGCGCGTAGATGGCAATTTGCTACCGTATGAGAAAACTCCTTCCTCGATTAAAGAAAGTAGGATTTTATGCAATGTTCGATGCTTCGAAGAGGGAGCATTGGATTCGCTTACATAAATACGTTTAAGAATATTTAAAGCTTCTTCATCCATGCTCTGAAATTTACGAAATGTTGAAGTCCATTCTCAATTTGGGGAACAGAGTTGCGGAAAGTCGTTCATGCTGATAAACAAGGACAAGAAAAATATAAGCCTGCAAAATATCCGACTTGTGATTAGATTTGATATTGCGAAACCTATTTGGGTATCATTTGGGTATCACCGTGGGTATCACTTGAAAAAAGAAAGGTCGCCGAAGCGACCTAACTTATTGATTATCAGTGACCCCGTCAGGATTCAAACCTGAAACCTTCTGATCCGTAGTCAGATGCTCTATTCAGTTGAGCTACGGGGCCATTTCGCAGAGGGCATTGCCTTCCTTGAAAGAGGCTGCAAATATACGCCCCCGCAAGGATTTGCAAAGCACCCATGCAAATTATTTGCATTCGGATCAAGGCGGGCAAAAACATCGCACCAACAAGCGAAGGAAAACCAAGCACTTACTTCTGATCGTCCTCGTCGATAATTTCTTCGAGGCCGTCCAAAAAGCGCTTCATATTGCCGCGCGTAGTCGTGACATAGGTGTAATAGGGCTCCCCATCTTTGGCAGGCAAGGAACGCTTCTTGGTGTCCGTAGCCAAAATGGCATCCATGTAGGACTTTTCCGTGCTGTAGAAGCGAAGCACATTGCGCTTGTAGAAGAAGTAATGTTCCAAATTGGGGTTCAAATACAAGGAGAATTCATCGCCTCCGCGGCGCTTGCGGAGTTCGAGCACGCCCTCCACATAGCGGTGGATGGCGGTACCGCTGACACCCCCTACCCCGAGGGCGCCCTGGCTTCGGAACGCTCGAAGATTTTTATCCCAAACCAGGTCCACTTCATCGAAGTAGAGTGTCTGGCGCAGCTCTCGCGGCAATTTATCGTCCGTGGAGGCGGCATAGAAGCGATCTCGTTCACGAGGGGTCATCAAGCGGTTCAAGCCCTCCAAAAGGTAGTCATTGGCCCAATCCGTACTCAGGCCTCCCATACCGGGTCCCATTTCTTGAGGCAAAGCCTTGAGGATATCCTCCTGGAAGACAAAGTCCATGGTGACAGCCGCCGTGGCACTCAACTTGTTGCGGTAGAGGTCGTGTTCAATATGCCCGTAAGCTCCCAACTGAACCCGGCCCATTCTAGCCCCAAGCGAAAGCTGGCCCATACCTGTAACCGTACATTCCTTGTTGCTGAACACCAAATGGTTGTCCGGCGCATTGGGATCCAACAAGCGTCGACGCGTGGTGACCACGTAGGTGTCCTCCTCCGCATCGTAGAAGAGAATGCCCCGCGCGCTGATAAGCTCCACGGCGATGGAGGGATTGTTTCGGCGAATGAAGGCCGTGTAAGGACTGGCCGAATCTTGCATCAAGTAGATACCGCTGTACACTTTGTGCGCTGGGCGGGCGGTATCGGGATCCGGGAGGTCAATGACGATGTCTAAGGGGTCGATTTGGGTCGTTGTCATGATCCAATCGGTCTCCAAGGCAGGGCACGAGGTGACGATGTGAATTCGGCCACGGACGGTCAGCATAGGCTCCACAGACTCCATGTTGACAATGCCATAGTACTGGAAATGAGGACTTAAATGGAAACCCGCTTCAGGGAGCAATTCCCCTTGCGCCACCACGTGGTCCAAACTGTCCACATCGATGCGCCCCATAGGAATGGGCCAAATTTTACCGAGTTCGTCGGTGTATTGGTATTCTCCGGCCCCGAACAGGTCGTTCCGGCCGCGCACCTTGAATTCCGCTTTCTCGATGCGGTGGTAGGCCCCGACGCGGGAAGCCAACAAGGAGGCATTCTTCAAGGGACGCATGTAGGCGGCTTCTTCAATGGTCACGCGACCGCTGTCGGGGAAGACGCGTGAATCGGCCACGTCGATGTTGGGCACGCCGTAGGCTTCTAGAATGCTCGGCAAGAGGAAGAATTCGGCACGCTTGGCCAGGAAATTCAAACCTTCTTGAGATTCCTTGGTGCTGGTCATTCGGGCATCCACCCCGCTACCCTTCTGAATGGAAATGAGCTTCTTCCGAATGTCCCAATCCGCTTGGTTCATGTCGGCTTCGTATTCGTTGCGCGGGAAGCTGAGCGTGGCATCGCCTCCGAGCAGCTCAAAATGTCCATTTTCCTGGGCAAAGTCGACCATGGCGGTGGCGCGTTGCATCTGGAAGCCCCAGGCCAAGTCAGGCGCAGCTCGAACGCGGAAATCGGCTTTTCCGGACTCTAACCACTGAGCATGCAGGCGGATGACGGCCCCCTCCAATTCCGCATCGTTGAAGGCCAAAAGCCCTTTTGCCTCTAGGCTACCGGGCTGGTAGGTGAGGCGACCGCTGGCGGTCATGGGCCGCTCAGGATACGTGGTTAAGGGCTGGGATAGGCTCTGCGACCACCAGGTCTTCTGATACGGCAGCCAGTGCATGGACGCATCCAAACCGGTGGCCGATGGATGGCCTCCTCCCTTAGGTGGACCGGCCAAGGCCGCTAAATCATAGGATCCTCGGCCCCGAGCCGAGTCCGGGAAGAGCACAAATTCCTCGGAATGCCCCCTAGATTTTTGGTAGGCCAGATCGCCATTCAACCGCAAACCAGCAATGGAAAGCTGAATGGTCCCCGTCGAAGTTCCAGCCCCTTGGTAGGACCGCCAGCCTTCTGGCCCCGTCTCTTCGGTAAATCCAAGGGAATAGTCGCGTTGAACTCGGATATCCTGGCGCTTGACTGGAAAGATGCCCGCGGACGTGAAGCTGCCCCCAAAGACCAAACCTTCGGTGGACGTATTGTCCAGCGAGTCAATGGTGAAAGGGTCAATGTTCACGTAGAAATTGGACCGTTTGTACACCCCGCCGTAGGCCTTGTCGTAGTAGATTTTGGCCGGCGCCGCGGATTTGAATATGGGGTACTCGGGATACCTTAAATAACTCGACTTGTTGGTCGGATAGTCAATCCATAGCTCGCCTGAAATGTCTTGGATGGTGTTTCGGACCAGCACCAAAGGACGTGTGCCATCGACTGCCAAGTCAAAGCTGGGCACCTTGAAGCGCATGCTGTCAATGGCCGGCATGTTGAACATGAAGAGGTCGTAATTGAACTTGTTCTCGCGGCTGTAGAATGTGAAGCGCCCCGCCTCTACTCGACCGTCAAAGTCAAAGTTCAATCCCTTGTGAATCAATACTTTCTGCTGCGTTGGAAAGAGGGCCACTTTCTGGCTGTCCGACAACGCAATGGTCTGAACGCCCACCACTTCCATGTCCAAACTCAGCAGGCTCAAACGCGCATTCATACCCTGTGCCACTTCCGACACAAAGCGAATAACATCGTAGTCGCGCCGGTTGTCGTGGTCCAGGATGTATTCACTGGTTTTGGGCAGGACATCGATGACTTTTTTCTCCACGTCGTAGCGCACAAAGCCCTGTACCGCGAGCTCCATCATGAAGCGTCCACAGGGCTCGAGGGGCATGCCCAAGCCCACCGCCATGTCGTAGAGGCTGATGTTCTCATTGCCAAAGGAGGCGCCCACCTGGTCCACTTTGACCAGAGGATTTTCCAGGCTCAAACCTTGCAGCGCCGCATAGCGCGCGCTTCGGAAGTACTGGTCCGACTCCAAAATCATGGGCGATCCGCTGCCCATGTTCAGACCACCGAGGTAGATGCTCGGTTCCGTCACCTTCCACTGCACTTGGTCCAATTCCATCACCAAATTGTGGTAGCTGTCCACATACGGGGTCATCGCCAGGCCTTCATCTGGGCGGTTGATACGTAAAAGCTGCCCTATAGGGTCGTACTTCACCTCGCTCTTCAGGTGGTAGATGCTGTCCGATTCACCGAGCCGAATCACCACCTCCGACGTAGGACTCAGCAATTCATCCGAACGTATCACAAAGCGCTCCGACCGCAACTCCAGCACCTCCGTACTGTCGTAGCTGAACGTAAACCGCGCTTTTTCTTCCGCGGAACCCGAGGCGAAAAAGCGCTGCCCAATGATGGAGAAGCCTCCTTTGTAGTCCACACCTTCGAAGAAATCGTCGATTTCGATGTTCTTGTCGTACGCCTCAAAGCGGGGATAGATGGCGTTTTCGGCGGTGTTTCGGGCCGTTAATCGGTCCTCAAAATGACCCAGTGAAAGGATGGGAACGGCCTCCCCTATCATGCCTTCTTTCATGAAGGAAGAAGTGAACAATTCTACCGAATCCACCTGAATACCAGGCGAATGCAAGTCTGCTTCCCATGCTGGAAAGTCCGCGTAGAGCTCTCCTGGGCCAAAGCCAGCCCGCAGCCATTCGACCCGACCTCCGACCGCCTTAAACCGCCCGGTAATGGGATCGTAGAGGCCTTCCACATCGGCCACTTCGACCGAATCGTTTTTCATGCGGCCGACAAGCCGACCTTCCTTGAATAAAAAAGTGGCGGTATCCCCGTAGCTCGCCGGACTCACTTCGGTCGTGCCATCGAGGTACCACCAGCTCAACTTTCCGTCGTCGTACAAACGAACCGAAAATCCTTCCGCCCCCTCCGTCAATCCCGTGTAGGTGTGCAGAAAGAGCTCCATTTCACTGCGAGAAGCGCGCTTGAATTCGCGCTGGAGTTCTTTGAAGAAGCGGTCGCTTTGGCCTTGTTCGTAGCGTCCTGCGGGCCAGGACCAGGCCTGAAAGAGGCCCATGAGCTCCAACCAGGGCTCCACATTGACCACGCGACGGCGCAGCATCTCGCGGGAAATAGCCATGAAGGTCTCCCGCTGAACAGGATCCATGTCCCAGTCAGGTGCGTTGAAGTACGGAAGGAATTCGGCCAATTTGGCTTCTGCCTCCTTCTTCCCCATCAGCTCGTTTAAATGCTTGCTGAAATCTTTGGAAAAAGTCTCCGTATCGTTGCCAAATGCCCGTACCCCCTGCGCCTGTACTTGAGCGACAGAAACTAGAAGGATGAGTGTGAAAAAGAAGGTTTTAGTCCACTTCGTGAAGGGGACTGCGAGAAGCTTACGCGCTGTGGGTATAGTCATGGCCTTGATACTCCAAAGTAAGGCGCATCCAGCCCTCTTTAGAGGCCTCCTTGACCAAGGAATATCCACAGCGTTTTGCACATTCTACGAGGGTCGCCACATCGGCCTGGTAGAAGCCGCTGAGGTCCAAACGCGCACCCGGCGCACTCACCGCTGCATAGTGTTTCAAATCCGCGAGCAAGATGTTGCGGTTGATGTTGGCCAGCACCCACTGGTAGGGCCCGGGCTCAACTTCCAGGGTACTTGCATCGCCTGCGTAAATGCGCAAACGGTCCGCCACCCCGTTGATTTCCGCAATCTCTTGGGCGTTTTCCGCCGCATAGGGGTCGATTTCAATGCCCACCGCTGTTGCGGCACCGGCCTGAATGGCCAAGACCGCCAAAATCCCCGTACCGCAACCCATGTCCAGCACGTGCTTTCCTTCCAGCTGCCCCGATTGCGCAGCCTCCAGGACGGCTTCCATCATCAAATAGGTCGTGGGGTGGTGTCCCGTTCCAAAGGCCATCTTTGGCACCATGTGAATGACGTGCTTGAAGTCCTCCGGATGGGGCTCCGAATGGAAGGGCGCCTTGACCAACACGTCATTTCCCAAAACCAAAGGCGGAAAATTGGATTCCCATTCCGCATTCCAGTTCTGATGGGCAATTTCCGCGGTGGTCCAGGTCAGCTGGCCCACTTGGCTCGCCATGGGAAAATCGCTGTTCGTCCAATCGCTGTAGTCCTCCTGGACCACATAGGCCTTCACAGTCAGCCCCTCTTGGGTCACCGACTCCACGGGCAAAGCGTCCAAATCGGCCATCAGCAATTCGGCCGTGACCGCCGAATCGCAGGAAAAAGTGACTTCTATGTAATTCACTGGGCGTCCAAGATTAGGCGTCGCGCAATTGCTTGACCAGCTGAATAAAATCAGCCGCCACCAAGCTTGCACCGCCAATCAAACCGCCGTCCACATCCGGCTGAGCAAAAATCTCTTCCGCATTGCTGGGCTTGCAACTTCCCCCGTAGAGGATGGGCAATTCTCCCGTTCCAAACGTCTCTTTGAGCTGAGTGCGCAAATACGCGTGCATCTCCTGGGCTTGAGCCGGTGTAGCCACCTCCCCGGTACCAATGGCCCAAACGGGCTCGTAGGCAATAACGCAGTCGGTCAAATCATCCGCACCCACGCCCTCCAAAGCCGTGTGCAATTGCTTCCACGTGTCCTCCAAATAGCTGCCCGCCTTGCGTTGCTCCAACACTTCCCCCACACAAATGATCGGAATTAGCTGGTGCTTCAAGGCCGATTTCACCTTGGCAGCCACCTCTGCATCGGTCTCACCGAAGTACTGACGACGCTCGGAATGGCCCAAAATCACCGCATCTACCTCCGTATCGCGCAACATAGCCATGGAAATCTCTCCGGTAAAGGCTCCGCCATCCGCCGCATGGCCATTCTGTG
>Ga0255764_10001910_pt1 | contig 17269 bp, 11 predicted proteins | sample 071ome_30_FD_179964 | JGI IMG/M metagenome (GOLD analysis project Ga0255764, IMG submission 179964) | Coastal salt marsh microbial communities from the Groves Creek Marsh, Skidaway Island, Georgia - 071406AT metaG (version 2) | ecosystem: Environmental > Aquatic > Marine > Intertidal zone >... | reverse complement strand
AACCAAACTATAAATAATAATCATCGGACACACGGTACGTACTTGACGCACACAGAAACGGTACTACATTTAAATTACAAAACCCTCGAATCATAAACCGTCAAATCGACACAGACACCGACGTCGGTACGCCGAAAAAAGATACCCGCGCGCGCGGACGTCGTCGCGTTCGCGGTCGAGGTTTTCTTTCGGGTTTTTTTCAGCTGGATGTGCGCAATCTGTGTGTGTGTAAACAGTCATGATGATGGTTTAAAAAAAGCGCGAAATACCGTTCCTTTCTTCGCGCGAAACGAAACGAACCCGCGCGCCGGCGGGGAATCTGCGCGGACGTACGTACCGCGTCGGGAGTGCGCGACGCGGTCGACGAAGACGGTGACGCGGATTCGGATACGGTGTAAAAAGAATCGTTCGGTTCTCCATTGACGTGGAAAGCGCGCGACGAGCGTGAGTCTTCGTCGGACGGTGGACGATCGCGCGCGGGCGATTGGATCTCGTCTTCAATTCGGTAAAGGACACACTAAACGCGTCGACGGCGATTGATACTTTTTTGCCAGACTGCGATTCGGAACGACTGCGAGGTGAGGTGAGGTGAGGTAACGCGAGGTGACGATGCATCCGAGCGGGAGCGTGGACGTGCTGTGTGACACCGGGGGAAACGGGGACCCGGCGGCGAAGAGACCAAAGGTGAGCACGAGTAATCGAGCGCTGTCGGCGCTGGGCAGACAAGCGGAGGATTGGAGAACGTCGCACGTGTTGGAAAACGGAGATGGGGGCGTGAATGGGGAGGAGTTTTACCGATCGAGGGATAGTCGTAGATTGGGGTTCATGTCTAAGATTGTGTGCACGCTCGGGCCGGTGTCGCGAACGGTGGAGATTCTGGAAACGATGCTTCGGGCGGGGATGTCCATCGCGCGGTTTAACTTTTCCCACGGCTCGCACGAGTACCACCAGGAGACTCTGGATAACCTGAGGACGGCGTGCGCGAACACTGGAATCATGTGCGGCGTCTTGCTCGACACCAAGGGACCGGAGATTCGCACCGGTATGCTCGCGAACGGTGGTCCGGTGATGCTCGAAGCCGGAGCGGAGATTACGCTGACGACGGATTACGAGTTCAAGGGCGACGCTTCGAAGATTGCCGTGTCTTACCCAGACTTGGCGAAAGATGTGTCTCCGGGTTCGAAGATTTTGTGCGCCGACGGTTCTGTGACGCTCACCGTGCTCGAGTGCGACACGGCGAGCGGTGAGGTGAAGTGCCGCCTCGAGAACAGCGCCAAGCTTGGCGAACGCAAGAATATGAACTTGCCGGGCGTCGTCGTCAACTTGCCCACCATTACCGAGAAGGATCGCCACGACTTGCTCGAGTGGGGCGTGAAGAACAACGTCGACTTTATCGCCGCCTCGTTCGTGCGCAAGGGCAGCGACATCGAGTACATTCGCTCCGTCCTCGGCGACTTTGCGAAGAACGTCTCCATCATTTCCAAGGTGGAAAACATGGAAGGTTTGGACAACTTTAACGACATTGTCGAAAAGTCTGACGGCGTCATGGTTGCCCGCGGCGATCTCGGTATGGAGATTCGCATGGAACAAATCTTCTTGGCGCAAAAGCGCATGATTAAGCGGTGCAACTACGCCGGTAAGCCGGTCATCACCGCGACGCAAATGTTGGAGTCCATGACTGGGGCCCCGCGCCCGACCCGCGCCGAGGCGACGGATGTCGCCAACGCCATTCTCGACGGCACGGACGCCGTGATGCTTTCCGGCGAAACCGCCGCGGGCAACTACGCGCTCGACGCCGTCAAGTGCATGGCTTCCATCTGCCGCGAAGCCGAAGCGTACGTGGACGATGTAGCTAGCTATTTCCAAGTGCTTGAACAGCAATCCATCCCGCTCGGCGTCACCGAAGCTTTGGCTTCCTCGGCGGTTCGTACCGCCCAAAAGGTTTCCGCCACGCTCATCATCACCCTCTCCCGCACCGGTCATACCGCCCAAATGATTGCCAAGTATAGACCAGCCATGCGTATCATCAACGTTTGCATCGACGAGGAGGCATTCCCCGGACGCGCGGATAAAGTTTGCAGAAGATCCCTCGCCATCCGCGGTCTCGTTCCGCTCAAGGAAGACCGTGCTTGGCGGGGAGAGTCCGGACACCCTCAAGAAGTCATGCGCAACGCCATCATCTACGCGCGCGACGTTCTCGGCATGGTTCAGCCGGGCGACCACATCGTCGGCGTTCACCGCATCATGGGCGAAGCCGTACTAAAGGTTATCACCGTTCCCGATCTCTTCTTCGAAGAGTGAGTCATAAATCGCATGAATATTCTCTATTAGCACCTTGCCATGCATAAATCAAGCAAAATAACCACATCCATACATCCAACCCATGCATGCAGCGTTTTACCGCTCCTACGCGTCTTCGCGAGGATTGGCACGAATCATGCAGTGAAAAGCACACCGCGACGCGTCATAGATCGACGCGCGTCGTGCCTCCACCGACGCTCGCGAATCATGATTCGGTTCATACTCCTTCAGAACCGGCAGGGTAAGACCAGATTGGCCAAGTATTACGTCCCGCTCGAGGATGAAGAGAAGCGAAAACTCGAGTACGAGGTTCACAGACTGGTCGTCAGCCGCGACCCGAAACACACGAATTTCGTCGAGTTTCGCAACTACAAGGTTGTCTACAGACGATACGCGGGATTGTTCTTCTCTTTGTGCGTTGATCTGAACGATAACGAGCTCACGCACCTGGAATCGATCCACTTGTTTGTGGAAATGTTGGATCACTTCTTCGCAAACGTGTGCGAGTTGGACCTCGTGTTCAACTTTCAAAAGGTGTACTTGCTCGTGGATGAGTTCATCTTGGGTGGAGAGATACAGGATTCGAGTAAGAGGGCAATCATGGAGCGGTTGGCAGAGTTGGAGAGGTTGAAGGATTGAGGTTCGTCGACGAGGGGGAATATTTTAGCATTTTGAGAGCGTTTTGACTCTCGCAAGTTTAGACTTCTGCGCTTCTAGAAGCGGAGCAATAGGTAACATACAAGACTATAAATTACAGCGAGCGCGCTTGTCAAAGTGTAAAATGATGGAGTGAAGAGTCATCCGCTCGACGCGACGGCGGTCTCGACGAAAACCGACGCATTGTAGAGGGCGTGTGCCAGGAAGGCGGCGGGAAAGCCTCCTGCACTTCTCACTGCGAGGGCAAAGCATGCCCCGCACACAGCGAGTGACGCAAAGTCATCGACGCTAAAATGGGCGCCAGCAAATAATAAAGAGCTAATCGCGATCGCTACCGGATCTGAGCCCACGCGTCGGCGCAAATCTTCAAAGAGAAACCTTCGAAAGAAGGCTTCTTCCATATACGGAGCGACGAGACACGACGACGCGACTGTTAACGCGACCACCGTGGCGTCACCCGATGCGAAGAGACTCGCCGCATTCACCGTATTTCCACCGCCCAAAGTTGAAAAATCAATCAAACGCGCCGCAACGGCAGCTGCGGCGCCGTACTGCGCGCCTTGGACGATGACGTCCTTTGTTTCCAACTGTTTCTTGGATGACGCGCACGCTCCGCCTTCGCCGCCGCCAACCTTGCTCAATATCCACAGTGTCGACGCCAGCTTGGCTGATTCACACGTGAACAACACACCCGCCAGCGCGCGCGCGTCCTCGCTCGAGATCCCGGCGCGCGATGGATCAACTACGGAGACGGAGACGCCCAGCGCGCCGGCGAGCGCACTCGGCAACACGTACCCGAAAGCGACCCAGGCGTACGCAAACTGCGCGCTCGCGTTCAAGACTTGACTCGATTTCAAAGGTTCACTCGATTCGCCCTCGACGTTCGTCGACCGAATCGATAAATCGATCGCCGAGCGACGGCGAGAGTCGACGAGAGACTTGGCTCGTCGAGCGCCAATCCTTCGTGCGCTCCGCTGAGCGCCTGCGTAGCCGTCTGAACGCGCGAAACGCGTCGAGACGAACGAAAGGCGCATCGTAGACGATGTGTGATCAATGCGCGCGCATGATTGTTCAGTTTTCAGATGCTTCGGCGCGCTCGCGCGTCGACGGCGTCGTCGAGTGAGGCACACGAGGAAGCGCGCGCGCTGAATAGCACCTTCGCGGCGAGAGACCGTGCAAGGAAAGGACTAAGCGAGATTAGGACAAACCTTCATTTGGCTATTGATAGACATCTACTTCAACGAATCGTCCGCCCGCGACGCACGACGCATCGAACCGACTCTGTGCTTCATCTAAACGATCGAGCTCGACGCCGACGCAACCCGCGGCCAGAGATCGGCGCACTCCTTCGCAACCGGACCCGCGATGGCGCTCCCCTTCAACTCGCCCTTCGGGTTGCAAATCACCCCCGCGTTGTCTTCAAAGTAAATGATCAAGCCCTCCTTGCGTCGGATCGGCTTGCGCTGGCGGACAATGATGGCCGGGAAAACCTTCTTACGCAAATCCGGCTTACCCTTCTTCACAGTCGCCATGACCATGCAACCCGGGTTCGCAGCCGGCAAACGGTTTTGACGGCTACCCCAGCCTGCGAATGAGATAAAACACGAAACGAAACATTTAACAGTCAGTCACTCCATTCGTCATCTTCTCCCGCGCTCGTCGCGTCGTCGTCGCCGTCGCGTTCACGGGATCCACGCGTTTGGGGTTCGCGCATATCGCGAGTCTTCACGTACGCTTGACTGCGATGAGGTACAGGTTCTTCGCGCCCGTGTTATCGGCGCAGTTGACCACGGCGCCGACCGGGACACCGAGGGACATCTTGTACTTGGTACCGGAGGCGTTACCGCCACCTGTTCGCGATCGCAGTCGTGATGAAACGCGTCGTCAGTCGTCTCGTTCGCGATGGGCAGAAAGCCCTAAAGCCCTCGAGGGCGCATCCATCTTTCTCGGCGGTACAGACGCGCGCGGTCAACGCCGGGGGTGACACGCGCGATCGGGTGATGATTTACAATCATTTTATGCGCGTCGCGCGCGCGTCGAGTCGCGGACGTACCTCTCTTAGACATGGCTGCTCAAGTCGTGCGTGTCGCTGAAAGGCGGATGGCGCACCGCGGTCAAGAGTCTTCCTCTCCCCTCTTCCCTCTCTTTGTTTTCGTTTTCCCCTCTCTTTTAAGTTTACCAGATCTAAATTGATGTTACATATGTGAGAAGGGAACAAATTCCCTGTTTGGAATCTAGTTTCTGTTCCTGATCGTCTATTCTAACTACATTCTATGGTCTCGGCTGCCAAATGTCCGAGCGACGCTCCTCACGACGCGCCGTCGTCGTCGTCGCTGACGAGTCGCGCGAGGGCGATCTCGCATCGTCGCGCCTCGTCGATCGCGTTCGTCAGCGACGTTTTCGCCATTGCCTGGACGGCATCGCAGGCGAAATCACCGGCGAGACGCGCGCGTCGAGCGTCTCTGCATTCTCGCTCGCGCGCGTCGAGCGCGTGCTTCGTAAAGTCCAACGCGCGCGATTTCGCGTGCTTGGCGACGTAATAGCGCCCGAGCGAGGGTTCGTGCGCGAGTCTCGCGATCTCGCGTTCGGCTTGGGCAAAGTCCACCGTCGATGCGACATCGATGTGCGTCTCTGAAGACGCACCGACTCGTCCAGCATCGGCATCTTCTTCTTGTTCTAATCGGCTCCACGATGCGGACGCGGACGCGAAGAGATCGTCTCGCGCGGTATCGAGCGAGGACGTCGAGGACGTCGAGGACGTCGAGGACGCCCTGCGACGCGCAGACGCCGAGTCCGTCTGCCCGACGTCCCCTTTCTGTGACGTCGGATGCATGAAATGAAGCGTCGCTGAGTGCCGTGCTGGAAAATTCACGCACGCCAGAGTCGGTCGGTCGGTCAGTAGCGTACGGGGAGGCGCCGAGGCGCGAACGCCGACGAGGACTCGAAACCGCATCGCATTCCATCGACATGCGCCGACGCGTGGTGACGTGCGCGCTCTCGCGCGCGGCGTTGGACCCACGGATGCCGAGCGGTTACCGTAACTGTCTCGCGTTGCATGCGGGTGAGATAATCGCTCCTCTTCGCGCTCGCGCGCGCGGTTTCGCGGCGGAAGCGGATCGGGACGTCGCAGATGCGCTTCGTTTACACGATTTGACGCTGGCGTTTCGGTCCAGGGGTCATCTCACGGCGGCGTTGGATCCTTTGGGTCGGTCATTGGGGCCAATAGTAAAGGGGTTCGAGACGATGGAGGCGACGACGCCGTCGGACGCGCGGGATATTCACGCCATTTTGACGGGATATCCCGATCATTTGTATATTAGGGGAAGGAAAGTATCGCTGCCGGCGTATCTCGGGCTCAAAGATGCGTCGCCAGACAGGGAGTTTTATCTCGGAGAGGATTCCGCCACGCTCGACCCGACGGGACAGCGCGCAAAGACGCGCTGGACGGCGGCTGAATTATTTGAAAGACTGAGAGACGTGTACTGCGGAACGCTGAGCGTGGAGTGTAATCACTTGACGAGCAAGGATAAGAAGCGATGGCTCAGGCAAGAGGTGGAATCGGGTCCGCATCAGGCAAGTGCGGATGAGAAGCGACGAACGCTGACGAGACTGTTGACAGCGGACCATCTCGAATCGTTTCTCGCGACCAAGTTTCCATCGGCTAAGAGGTTTGGCTTGGAAGGAGCGGAGAGTCTCATACCTGGTCTGAAGGCTTTCGTGGAACGCTCTTCGACGCAGGGTGTGGACGTGGTGGTTATCGGTATGGCGCACAGAGGTAGACTCAACGTCCTGCACAACGTCTTTGGCAAGCCGCTCGGAGCCATTTGCGCAGAGATAGTGGACGATAAGTCTTCATTCTTAGTAGGTGACGTGCGGTATCACCTCGGTGCGACGGCAAAGATAGATATAGGCGCTGATGAGAAGCGCGAGATTGAATTATGTTTGGTGCCAAATCCAAGTCATTTAGAAATGGTCAACGCTGTGGTGAGCGGCATCACGCGGGCGAAACAGTTTAGGATGGATCCGGATAGTCAAGGCGCCGAGGCGCGGTCGAGGGTTTTGCCATTGCTTCTCCATGGTGACGCGTCCTTCTGTGGTCTCGGTCAGAACGCAGAGGTGATGCAACTGCAAGATTTGCCAGATTACACCACGGGTGGCACCGTACACGTGGTGGTGAATAATCAAATCGGTTTCACGACGGTTCCTCGTCGCGCCCGCTCTAGTCCTCACCCGAGTGACGTCGCAAAGGCCTACGGCGCTCCGATCATCCACGTGAACGGTGATGACCCAGATGCGGTCGTGCAGGCGATGCGGCTCGCTGCGGATTACCGAGCCGAGTTCCAATCTGACGTCGTCGTCAACTACGTGTGCTACAGACGGTTTGGTCACAACGAGCTGGATGACCCTTCAATCACTCTTCCACTCATGTCGCGCCGCATAGAAGCCACACCTAGAGTTGCGACGACGTACGCCAACGCATGCGTCGCGGAGGGCGTGCTGAGTAACGACGAGCTGTGTAAAATGCGAACCGAAATCAACGATGAACTAGAGGCTGACAGCGCGACGCACGCCGCGTTTGTTCAGAACACGAAGTCATGGCTCGCCTCGACGTTTTCCATGGCTAGGGGCATATCTGGTAGAGAAGCCAGGGTCACCGCAGCCGGTACCGGCATACCGATGGACGCGTTGAAAAACATATGTGACTCTCTCACGGCGGCGCCTCAAGAGGGAGATTTTGAGTTGCACCCGCACGTGAAGGCCATGTTTGACGCTCGAAGACGCGCGGTGGGGCCCGACGCTCAAGCGGGTACCGGTTCCATCGATTGGGCCACCGCCGAAGCCTTTGCGTTCGCGTCATTGCTTATGCATCCGTGTGAAAAGCGTTGGGAGAATCACGTTGCGTGGTGGACGGGAGAGAACGACGAAGGTAATCCAATCGGATCACACGCCCACGTTCGTCTGAGTGGGCAAGACTGCGTTCGCGGTACTTTCAATCAACGCCACGCGGCGGTTTATTGCAATCGCACTTCGCTCGAACACGTTCCTCTGGATAACATTGGACTCGGCCCGCAGGATAAGTTTCGAGCTGCGAATTCGCCTCTGAGCGAACACGCAGTTTTAGGCTTTGAATACGGTTTTTCTGTCGAAGCGGGTAAAGAAGCGTTGGTGCTGTGGGAAGCGCAGTTTGGCGACTTTGCAAACAACGCCCAAGTGATCATAGATCAGTTTATATGCTCTGGAGAAGAGCGTTGGGGACAACAAAGTAACTTGGTTCTTTTGCTTCCGCACGGTTATGAGGGTCAGGGTCCGGATCACTCTTCTGCGAGGCCGGAAAGATGGCTCGCCGCTGCGAATGACGATCCAGACTCGCTTCCAGGTAACGCCGAAGCCGACGTCGCGCTCGCCGAGCGCACATTCGCCGCTCTGGGACCGGATGAGAAGGATTACATAAATTTGGAAAACATCCGCTCCATGATTGAATCTACGGGGTCTGATATTGAAGGGGGAGGGTCGGAGAACGCGTCACAAGTGCCGCTTCAAGATGATAAAGGAGGCATGTGGGACGACATCGAGACGTATTTCGGATCGAGCGGCAAGGTGCATCGACGAGATTGGGTGCGGTACATGCGTCGTCGAGCGAGGGCGAGCGTGACCGCCGACGCCAATTTTATCATGGTGCAACCATCCACCCCTGCTCAATACTTCCACGCGCTGCGTCGACAAATGAGTTCCCCTTACATGAAGCCGCTCGTCGTGCTCACCCCAAAGACGTTGCTTCACCACAAGCACTGCGCGTCAAAATTACTCGATTTCGCGCCAAAGTCATCCTTCAGACGAGTTATCGCAGACGGTGACGCAGGGGACGACGTCACGCGTCACGCAAACATCCCTCTCAAGCCGAACAACGAGATCAAACGAGTCGTATTATGTACTGGTAAAATTTATTACCAGTTGGCGCGCGCTCGAGCGGCTAAGAAAATTTCTGACGTCGCCCTCGTGCGTCTCGAGCAGCTCTTCCCGTTCCCACACGACGCGCTCGCGAGACGTTTACAGCGGTATCCAACGGCTGAGATCGTCTGGGCGCAAGAGGAACCAAAAAATATGGGTTACTGGTCATTCGTCGCTCCGCGCGTCGCCACCACTGTGCGCGCCACCGCCAGACGGTTAAACAACCAATCCGACACGCGATACATTGGTCGTCCATCCGCCGCGTCCGCCGCCACCGGGTCTTTCGCCATTCACAACGCCGAGAGTACCCGCATCATATCCAGCGCATTAGATACTTCTTCCTAGGTGCGTCGAATTCGTCATTGTAAGCATATCATCGCGTTCAAATGCGCCCAAACGACAGCTGGACACTTTTGAATTAAATCGCAGCTCGAATTGACCACACACCGCGCCGCGCCATGGCGCCGCGACGCCCCGGTGGTGGGGCGACGTCCTCCGCGCACCCGGACCCGTCGTCATCGACGCCGCTTCGTCCGTTTTTCGCGTGTTATCTCGTCGTATCGCTCGACCCATCGAAGAAGGGACGATCCTACGTTGGATTTACCAACGACCCACCGAGAAGACTGGCGCAACACAACGGCGTCATCGCGAACGGTGCGAGGTACACGTCGCTGATGAGACCGTGCGATATGATTCTCATCGTCTCTGGGTTCGCGTCGAAGACGCAGGCGCTGCAGTTTGAGTGGGCGTGGCAAAACCCGGCGAGGAGCAGAGCGACGCGGGAAGCGGCAGAGCGAGCGAAGATTACGGATCGATCCATCGCGCCGGCGAAAAAGGCAGAGTTGATGTGTTTGATGTTGGAGATTGCGCCGTGGAGACACATGTCGCTGACGGTGCACTGTATGAGCGATAAGGCGGAGGAATTAATCGAACGACATAGAGGTAGGATACCGTCGCACGTGACGGTGCGTAAAAGCACGACGAGAGACTTGGAAAACATAGTGGCGATGAGTGCGCCAGATAACAGCTCAGAGGGCGGTGAGAGCGAGAGCGTCACGCTTCACGAACGAGATTTGAACGTTGGTGCGGATGGTGGAGTGGCGACTCCGAGTGTTTCGATGTCGGCGCAAGTCGGTGGCGTACGGTGCGGGGTGGAGATGTGTAGAGAAATCGTTCGGCTCGATCGAAGCGTCGGATGTCCGACGTGCGGTGCGAGGTTTCACGCGACGTGTTTGGCGCGACATTTTTTCAAGGTTGCTGGTGATGAAACATTGAGTTGGCCGAGTCAGTTGATTCCAAAGCACGGTCCTTGCGCAAAGTGCGGAGTCCTCGTACATTCGTGGGGCGCCGCGCTGTGCGCCGGTCAGCAAACGGAAGTGACGCTCTCACAGAATCCCGATCCCAAAACGCCCAAACCTAGCGTCGTGATAGAGGACGACGGTGAAGTTGTCACTTCGGGCAATAAGAGGGATCTAATCACATCAACCGAGCGCAAGGTGAAGGAGCGTGCGAGAGTTCGTTCTTGGGCTGCAAACGTCGAGGACGAATTAGAAGAGAGCGATGGTGACGACGACGACGACGACGACGACGACGACGACGTTGTCGTCTCGTTGATTTAGTTAGAATAGTTAGTTGGTTTGTTAGAATCCTATTTGAGTTGTACTGCACTTTGTGATCAAACTCGCCGCTCGCTCCTCTGCGGATCGAGTATCCTCGTTGGCTCGCTTTGTCACGCTCGCCACGCATTTGGCGACAGATTCGCTCGTCATCGTGGCCTGAATCTCACGTACGAGAAGTCTACGACTCAAATTCGACATCTTCACGACGCGTACGATACCCATTTCTTTCAATACGTCTGCGTTGTAGTGCTGGTCGAGCACCGCTGGCACGATTAGTGACGGCACACCGGCGCGAACAGTCGCCGCAATGCAGCCCATGGAAGCGTGATGGACCGCCATCGTCGGGACAGCCATCGAAGAATGAGCCAAGAGAGACGTGAGTGGGACAAAGTCAAACAGTTTAACGTTTTCGGGAATCAATTTTTGAATGCCATCTTTGTGTTTCGTCAGCATGATGGCCTTCATGGACGTCAAGCGCGACATCGCTCGACAGGCGAGCCGAAAGAACACCTTGGCGTGAGGAGGATTCCCGCTCGCGGATACGAAAACGACGCAGGGTCGCGAATCTCTCCTCACGAATTCAATCGCGCGTCGAAAAGTACTATCACCACTCAAGTCTTTGGATACATCGCTCGACGGAAAGCCGACCTGCATGCTCGTCGTCGCCTCGAAGTACGCGGGCCACATGGCAAGAACGTTCGAAGTCAGAAACCATCGATGAAACACTCCTCGCACCGGCGTTTTGATTCCGTAGACCCGAGATCGAAATGAATTGAGGGCTGGAGCGAAGACGCTGTCCACGAGCCAATCGGCGAAACGCTCGGCGAATCGTCTCAAAACGCCACATTGCGTCTCAAAACGCACAATCGCGCCTGCAAAGTACGGCGGAATCCTTCGAGTCCCTCCTCGCAAGAGCGCCGGAGACAACACGATTGAGTAAAACCTCAAAGTTTTAAATTCATTCGATCGCTCGTTGTGCTCCTCTAGGCATCGCACGGCGAAATCGAGGGTGTGCGCGAGAACGACGACGTCCTCTTCCTCGTTCTCGCCCGAACGCTCGCGACACAGCGCAATCAGTTTTCCCGTGTGTTCATCCAAGTGCGACAACCAGTACCGCACCAACATTCGCACACCTCGCCTCGACGCATTTCCTTTTAACATTTCCTCATACGCTGTCGCGCTGCCAACCCCAACAAACCGCAAGTCGTTTCTCGCCTCGCTCGCATACATTGGATTGGCGAGCACGCGAACATCCGCGCCGAGCCTCGCGAACGCCTCCGCCAACCGCAAGCACGGCACGACGTCCCCGCGCGAGCCGTAACACGCCGAAACAATTACCCGCATTCGCTCGAACGCCGCGTCGAGGTCTCCCACGCGGGCGTTCGGAAGTCACACGACTCAAAACATCGCTCGTTTTCCATTGTCAAATGTTGTTGCTTTTTGCAAACGTCAACAAACCGAAAACGGACGAGCCGCACACCCGCGCGCGCGACCTCGCGCGATTCGGCGCGAACGCCGACGACGTCGATCGGTTCGCGTCATCCCAGCGCGCACCTTTGGTCGCGCACCCGCGTCTGCGTCGCCGAGTGACGAGTCGAATCGTCGCGAACGACGCTTTTTCAAAAGAGCAATGCCGGCGGCGGGCTTGGCGACGTCCACGTCGGCGCGTATAGCCCCGGGAACCGCGCGTCGCGGTCGAGGTGAATGCACGCGTGATGCGCGAGGTGTGCGCGCGCCGCGGCGCGCGCTCGAGGCGAACAAGGACTGGCCTCCCGAGGATGTTTGGGAGGATTTCGCGCGCGCGCACGAGGGCGAATACGTGGGCGTCGGCGCCACGTTCGATGGAAAGACTGGTGCGTGCGTACCGTTGGAGGATAGGTACGTTCCAGAAGCGTTTAAAGAGTACGGGGTCGGGGTGAACGATTGGCAGATTCGAACTCGCGGGGCGATGACGGCAGATGGGGATGGGGTGAGGTTGGAGACGACGCGGTTTTGGCCGGAAGCCGGGTGTGAGTTTGGCAAATCGGACGCCGCAAAAACGGAAACTGTGGACGTGTGCGCCGGTGGACAGATGGGGAAGATGTTTATCGTTCAGGGTTGTTACGCGGATGGACCCATGTTGTTGCCAGAGTGCGTCGAAGGCGCAGAGGTGAAGTTTTACTTTGCGTTTGTGGAGGACGAAGCGCCGAATGAGCGAAGACGCGTCGAGCTCAGAGTGCGCGCGGCGCCGGGTAAAAAGCGAAACTGGGAGCTCGTCGATGCCTTTGTGACGCACGAGGTGCTAGATGGGAGCAATGTCCGTCCGCAGAGTCCGGCGACGAGCGGGGAAATCATGCCCGAGGACGCGGTGGTGTTGGGAAATTGGAGAGCTGACTCGGGCGTGACGTTCATCACGCTCGAGGCGTTGTCCGAAGTACCAGAGGACAGAGACGAGAACGCAGAAGAAGTTGGGCCGGCGCAAAAGCTCGCTCAGGAAAAGCCAAACGATGCCGCTTTGGCAAAGGCGGCTGAAGCGGAAAAGGCGGCGAAAATCAGAAGCGAGAAGGAGGCAAAGGAAGCCGCCGCCAGAGCGCCCGAGGGCATCATCGTCGTTCCTTGGTGGGCCGTCAAGTCTCCCTCGAGCTGGGCGCAGGGCGGTGAGTACATCGTAGGCGGCAACTCGCCTCTGATTTTCTTACCCGGTAACATCTGGGTTCTCGTTGAATCCGTGGACGATCAACTGGTGTTAGAGTGCGGGCGCTACGACGGAGGTTTACCCGGACCCGAACTCGCGGATGTAGAGCGTCGCGTCATCGCCCGACGCTATCGCAAGGGTAGATTTGCCTCTGCGTTCTTCGTTCGCGAGCGCCAACTCGATTCGGTCGAGTTGGAGGAGGAAAAAGATGAGTTTGACATCTGGGACGAAGAGGATGGATTGCTTCCGCTGTGAAAGCTAAAACGTTCGTTGTATTTTTTTTAACAATAAATCACGTTTCAATTCAGCGCAACCTTTGCGTGACGACGACGCACCAGACGACGCCGCGGACTCGGTCGCGGATCCGCCCCGAATCGATCCAAAACCGCGTCATCGCACCGCGGATCGTCGCGATGGAGCGCGAGGCGCGCGCGATGGCGCTTCGAATCATCGCGGAAGAAGAACGCGACGGTTGGAGTCGCCCGTTAACGTCCGAGGCAGACGACGCGTTTCAACGCCGGTTCGGCGCGTTGGGCCTCGACGAAGCGACTGAAAGTTTGACAGAGGACGAGGCGCTGCAGGCGAAGATTTTAATGCGCGATCTCCCGCGGGTATTGGCGGAGTTAGAGGCGACGGGTGAGAAGGGGTCGCGAGGGGAACCAGAATTGGTTGCGGCATTGCACACGAAGGAAGAACCAGTTTTGTCGCCGCCGCCGAACGCGACGACGGATGCGATGCGCATCGAAGATGAAAACGATGTCGGTGACGATCGAACCTGTTCGGGTGTTTCAAAGAATCAGTCGCGTTCGGAGACGACGACAACGAGGACGGGCGAGGACGTTGGCGTTTGGCGTCCCGGGAAAGGCACGGCGCTCGAGCGAGTGTGCGCTCTCGAGGCGGAGCTGAGGATGATTCTGGGCGAGGATATCGTCAGCTCTGCGTTGGATGGGGAATTGCGATCATCTATAGATGACGGTTCATCGGCTGGCGGGTCGGGAACACCGGATGAGATGTTGCGCGAAGTCGAACGGTTTGGCGCGAATGAAGCGTCCGCAGTCGCCGAGACGGTGGAGACGCCCACGCCGAGGAAAAAGCTCGTCTTGATGCCGACTCCCATCGGTAAAGGCGATGAGAGCCCAGATCCACCTGATTTCGAGCCGGTGTCGGCGCCCGTGGCGAAAGACACTTCGGCGGAACGTCCTCAACGCGATCAGGCGTGGGATCCATATTCAGCCTTCATCGGCGTCGCCAAAGAGCGACACTATAGTCCCCGAACAGAACCGTTGACTTCGAATCCAATCTCCCCACCCAAGGCGAGCGGCGGAATGACTGTCGATTTCTCGTTGACGCACGATGAGACGATGCGTCTCGTCGCTGACCTCGAGCAAAAGGTGAAATCGAGTCCAAAAGTCAAGTCGCCGAGGCCGTCGTTGTCCGAGTACAAGAACGACGTGATGATTGAAGACGTGGCGGAGGATGAGGAAAACGACGAACAAAAGTACACGCATCAGTACACGAAAGCGGACGCAAAATCGATACTCGAGCTCACAGAACCGGAACGAGGCGATGAATATACTGGGCTCTGGCGAACGCGAGACGAAGAGGATGTCACGCCTCGACCACCATCCACGGTGAAACCGAGCCCGAGAGACGCTGGGGACGGTGTCAAAGACGCCACGGAGAACGCGGTGTATGAATCGAAAATCGCCGGGGTCGAGAGTCTGGCTGAGTTCAAGATGATGATGGACTCCGTCTTTGAAGACGCCTGACAAACGAAACTCGCGAGTTGTATATTTAGTAGCAGAGAGTTGTCATTTTAAACCATACCGGTAGGAGGATTGGCAAAGAAACGCACGAATGAATGAGTCAATGATTTGTTGTATTTATTAATGAAACGCGTGATTCCTCTCACGCATTATGAAACAATGTTTGCGGGGACTATGGTCGTCAAGAAAGTCGCGACGACGCATCCAAGAAGATGATGAATGAGATAGCTCAATTGAACTGCTAGCAAATACATGAATCCGTTTCCTGCTCTATTTAAGGGCACTCGACGACCTTCAACACGGCTTCACCCATGATGCGGTGGGAACCGACGATGAGGTCACCAGGCTGGACCAAGCCGAGAACATCGCGCGCGTAGATGATGGCGTTGCGCATAACCTCTTGCGGATGACCAGACTGTCCCTTCCACTCAGCCGGCTCGAGAACCGGGATGATGCCACGGCTGACGAGGGAGCGGCGAGCGGTGCTCTCGTAGTCGTGCTCGGCATTGATGCACACGGACAAGATGGGCGCGTCCGGACGGTACTTGGCAATCATGCGAGAAGTGGTACCAGTGCGGGAGAGGCAGACGATGAGCTTGGCGGAAACCTTTTGGGCGGTACGAACCGCCGAGGAAGCCAAAGACTCGATGATACCCATCGGGATCGGCTGTTGGTCGAGAATTTGGTGGTAGCTGGCAATGTTGTCCACGTACGCTTCGGCTTCGCGGCAGATGGAAGCCATGCACTTGACGGCGTCGAGCGCGTAGTTGCCCGCGGCGGTTTCGCCGGAAAGCATCACGGCGTCCGTGCCGTCGAGAATGGCGTTGGCGACATCCGTCGCCTCGGCGCGGGTCGGGCGCGGGGCCCCAGTCATGGACTCCAACATTTGCGTCGCGGTGATGACCGGCTTACCGGCGTAGTTGCACCGCTTAATCATGCGCTTTTGCGCCAAGAAGATTTGTTCCATGCGAATCTCCATACCGAGATCGCCGCGGGCAACCATGACGCCGTCAGACTTTTCGACAATGTCGTTAAAGTTGTCCAAACCTTCCATGTTTTCCACCTTGGAAATGATGGAGACGTTCTTCGCAAAGTCGCCGAGGACGGAGCGAATGTACTCGATGTCGCTGCCCTTGCGCACGAACGAGGCGGCGATAAAGTCGACGTTGTTCTTCACGCCCCACTCGAGCAAGTCGTGGCGATCCTTCTCGGTAATGGTGGGCAAGTTGACGACGACGCCCGGCAAGTTCATATTCTTGCGTTCGCCAAGCTTGGCGCTGTTCTCGAGGCGGCACTTCACCTCACCGCTCGCCGTGTCGCACTCGAGCACGGTGAGCGTCACAGAACCGTCGGCGCACAAAATCTTCGAACCCGGAGACACATCTTTCGCCAAGTCTGGGTAAGACACGGCAATCTTCGAAGCGTCGCCCTTGAACTCGTAATCCGTCGTCAGCGTAATCTCCGCTCCGGCTTCGAGCATCACCGGACCACCGTTCGCGAGCATACCGGTGCGAATCTCCGGTCCCTTGGTGTCGAGCAAGACGCCGCACATGATTCCAGTGTTCGCGCACGCCGTCCTCAGGTTATCCAGAGTCTCCTGGTGGTACTCGTGCGAGCCGTGGGAAAAGTTAAACCGCGCGATGGACATCCCCGCCCGAAGCATCGTTTCCAGAATCTCCACCGTTCGCGACACCGGCCCGAGCGTGCACACAATCTTAGACTTGAACAACCCATCGGGTTTCGCCCCGTTGTCAAGGATCGCCTCGTTGCCCTGTCCGCCCTGCGTCGCCTCCTTGGTGAGATCGACGTACGACCCGTGTTTCGCCCGGGACAGCCCCATATCGTCGCGTGGTTCCTTCGTAAGTTACTTCGTCCGTAAGTTGGTTAATTCCTTCGTCCGCGCCCTCTCGAGAAGAAGAGCGTCGCACTGTCGCCCGTCGTCCGTCGTCTCACCCGCGTCTCGTCCACGCTCGTCCACGCTCGTCCGTCCACTCACTCGACGACCTCTCTCGGTGTACATCCTTCGTATGAGTAAACAGACAATACCGGTATAATTTACATCGACACCCACCCTAAACACCCGGTCGCAAACGTCCATTAAAAAGGCGGCGGCGGCGGCGGATTCGTTTTATCGCGCGCGTATCACATCACTCGACGTGGGTCTTTTTTTGATTTTTGATTCGTTGATTCGTGATCGAGGACATTTGACGAGACGCCGTGAACCAATACGATGATCGCGCGAATCGGATGAAATCGGGAGGAAGAATCGGATGGAAAAATGATGATGATGATGATCTCGACGC